>Ga0209403_10000168_pt1 | contig 102391 bp, 100 predicted proteins | sample ArcticOcean_MG_C_8_FD_187440 | JGI IMG/M metagenome (GOLD analysis project Ga0209403, IMG submission 187440) | Marine microbial communities from western Arctic Ocean - ArcticOcean_MG_CB11_86 (SPAdes) (version 2) | ecosystem: Environmental > Aquatic > Marine > Oceanic | place: Arctic Ocean...
AGGAATTGTCCCCGCCTTCTGCAGCGCTCGAGAGATTATATATTTCGAAATACGTACGCAGGTCCGATCCTGCAATGAAGTTGCGAGTCACATTTGGAATGACGTCCCAACCCTGCTTGACGAATCTGCCTGCTTTCATCGCTTCCCGGAATTCAGAGGCGAACAAGATCCCGCTGGTGGCCAGTTCCGTCTGTTCAAAACTGGGTACATGAACATCACCCTGGGCGATGCCCTTCTTTTCTCCACGCTCATCCGTTATCGTGAATCTGAGCTGATATTCCCCGGCGGAAATGTCGAATCCGATGATGTCACTGAACGGAAAATTGACCTTTTCGGTTTCCTCCTCATCGCCTATTGAAACCTCTCGTTGCCATTGCTCCTCAGCGGCCACATTCCCGTCTGTATCTTCAATCGCAACGTGTAACGTCATCGTGGCAGAATGCGACGTCCTGGACCGTTTGAACTTTAGCTGGCTGGCGTCCAACATTACATAAAACTCCTGCCTTGTGTATCCCTCTGGGCCACGAAATCCGGCTGTGTCGACGTAAAACGTAATTTCTCCTTCACTGGCCAGGGGAAGATCCGGTTCAGCAACCACCGAGTCCTGGCCGGTCACCCCAGTGCACAGCCCGGCCGCAACAAAGACCGTTCCCATCAAAATCCTTATCATCTGTTTCATGCTTACACCTCCACAATACGTCCGGCCTTATGGTATGAGAAACAATACACCCGGCAGAGCAAACTGTAATCGAGTCTTGAAAAGTATTCCCTGGTCGCAAAGGGTCAAATAGAAATTGAATGGGCGCGCAACCGTCAAACACCAACCAGAATCCGGTCTCCTTCAACACGAACAGGGTATTTCTTCGCCTTATAGTGTGGGGCTTCAGGACAATCGCCATTCACCACATTAAACTTCAGACCGTGCCACAGACAGGTAACCATGCACCCGTTGAATTCCATGTTCCCGATTGGACGTACGCTGTGTGGGCACGTATTGTCTATGGCCTCGATCCGCCCCTCGACATTGAACAACCCGATTTCGCGCCCCATCGCCACAACCACTTTCCCCTTTCCAGGGGGAACATCTCCTGTCGACGCCACATCAAGGAACCGGCTTTCTTCATCCGTTTCCGAGACGCTGGGCTTCGCAAACATCTCTTTGAGTTTCAGCACGGTATATTCCGGGTTGGCCAGTTTATTCCCAACGGGGAAGGTGGCTATCAGAACAGGGCTACCTGATCGGCTGCGTGGTAGGAACTTCGAACCAGTGGACCCGATTCTACGTGCTGAAAACCCTCGCCTTCTGCATACTCCTTGAGAGATTCAAACTCTTCCGGAGTGTAGAACCTGCTAATCGGCACGTGAGATGGTGAAGGCTGGAGATACTGCCCGATGGTCAGAATCTGGGTACCTTGCGCTGCAATATCTGAAATGGTTATTCGGACCTCTTCCACCGATTCGCCCGCACCGACCATGATTCCAGATTTTACTGGAATATCCTTCCACGCCGCTGCCCTCCCCAGCAATTCCAAAGATTGTTCATACCTGGCCTGCGGGCGCATCACGGAATAGAGCCGGGGCACTGTTTCCAGATTATGATTCAGGATCTCGGGTGAGGCGTGCATCACCGTCGCCAAAGCCTCCCAATTGCCCTGGAAATCGGGAATCAGCACTTCCACGCTGGTACCCGGGCACTGTCGGTGAATCTCCTCGATCGTTTCTGAAAAAATTCGCGCGCCACCATCCGGAAGCTCATCCCGATTCACCGACGTAACAACGGCGTGTCGCAGTCCAAGCGTCTTGACCGCCTCTCCAACCCGTTTGGGCTCCTCTTCATCCAGACCTGTCGGCCTGCCAGTTTTGACGGCACAGAAACCGCAACTCCGGGTACAGATGTCTCCCAGTATCATGAACGTCGCCGTGCCACTCCCCCAGCACTCGCCGATGTTCGGGCACATCGCACTTTCGCAAACCGTATGCAGATCAAGCCCTCTCACCAACCGCTTCAGTTCCAGATATCCCGCACTCCCTGGTGCAGGCACCCTGAACCAGTCCGGCAAACGGCGCCGTGGTTTCGAACCTTCGATCTCTAGAGTCATCTTGTCGATCCCTGATTTAATGACACACCCGCAAGATGACCAGTAAGCGTATGTGAAGTCGAACTGGAGATTTTCACATCAACGAAACTGTTGGTCTCGACCGCTTCCTTCGGGAAGACCACTGTCTTGAATCCGTCCGATTTTCCAACCGCCTGGCCGCCACCCTTCCTCGAGTCCCCCCCGACGAGGATCTCTAGCGTCTTACCAATGTAGGTGCGGTTGATTTCTGAAGAGATCCTGATCTGCTGATCGATCACAGCTTGGAGGCGACGCCCTTTTTCGGTTTCTCCTACCGTGTCAGCCATCTGGCGATAAGAAACCGTTCCTTCTCTCGGTGAATATTTAAACATGAACGCCGAATCGAAACGAACATCTTCCATCAAGCCCAGTGTGGATTCATAGTCTGCTTCGGTCTCGCCCGGAAATCCTACAATTATATCGGTGGACAGACACACACCGGGTAGTCGTTGGCGCAGGCAATCCACAAGGGCAAGATATTCTTCAATGGTATAGGTGCGTTTCATTTCTCGCAGGATCGAATTAGATCCAGATTGAACTGGCAGATGGACGAATCTGCAGATCTTGGACTCCTGTACCATTGTATCGATCAATTTTTCTGTAAAATCACTAGGATGCGGTGAAGTGAATCGAATGCGTTGAATCCCAGAGACCTGTGCCGCTCTTTTCAGCAGATCCGCAAAATCGTTGGTTCCGTCCTTATAGGAATTCACCGTCTGACCAAGAAAGGTGATCTCTTTGTAACCCTCGGAGGCCGCAACATCCACCTGGCGGAGAATCTCATCTGCCGAAACGCTTCGTTCCCTGCCCCTGACGTAAGGAACGATACAGAAAGTGCAGAACTTGTCGCACCCCCGCATAACAGTGATCCAGGCGTTGGTTCCCTCACCGCGCTTCGGATCAAGGTTCAGATAGCCTTCCTCTCTGTCCAGCCTCACATCCATGGCAGGTTCATCCTGCGCCTCTGCGATCAATGCGGGCAATCTGCGATAGGAATCCGGTCCAATCACAAGATCTACATATGGCATCTGGTCCAGAAGTTTTTCAGCAAGGTGCTTGGCCATGCACCCGCTAATACCCAGCAGGAGATTTGGACTGCTCATTTTCAAGTGACTCAACTGCGAGAGACGTCCCACGATCCGATCCTCGGCTTTTTCACGAATGGCGCAGGTGTTCAGCAGGACCACATCCGCATCGTCAGGGCGACTCGTGTGGACATAACCCGCTTCGATCAGTACGCCCATCATCAGTTCGGTATCGGAGACATTCATCTGACAGCCATACGTCTCGATATAGACCCGCTTGCCTGTCTGCACGGAAGGCGCGTTATCGATGGTCTGAATTTCTAAAAGATCCAGTTCCGCCAAGCTCGATTCCTTTGGTTCATGAGTCTGAATCGGATTTTGTTCCGACTAAATCATTCAGTGACTGCGTTATTTCGTCTAATACGTCAGGATCCTGCTCCACATCCAGTGCGTCCCTCAATATACCACTTGCAAGATCGCCACCAATTCTCCCAAGAGCCCACGCTGCGTGCTGTCGGATAAGCGGCTCATCATCTGTCAACGCCTTCGAGAGCGCAGGAATTCCCCGGGGGTCTTTTGTATTGCCCAAGGCCACTGCCGCATTGCGCAGTAATCCCCGGCGCTTCGTCCTCTTGATGGGACTGCCCTTGAACTTCTTACTGAATTCCTGCTGATCCATCATTAAGAGATCGCTCAGAACCGGGTTTTCCAATCCCTCACGCGCTTGAAAAGCGGGTTCCTCGGTTGGTGTGGCGTGTTTGATGTTCCACGGACAGACCTCCTGACAAATATCGCATCCATACACCCAACTGCCCATCCCCTGCCTCAGGTCCCTCGGGATGGGTCCCTTCAACTCGATCGTCAGGTAGGAGATACACCGTGTGGAGTCAATCACGAAAGGCTCTGGTATGGCTTCGGTTGGACACGCTTCCATGCACAATGTACAGGTGCCGCAGTGATCTGTGACAGGCGCATCGACTACCAGATCCAGTGACAGGATAATTTCACCTAGGAAGAACCAGGATCCCTTCCGTTTATGGATCAGATTCGTGTGTTTACCAAACCATCCCAATCCTGCTCTTGCTGCGAAATCTCGCTCCAGTACCGGTCCTGTATCGACATAAACCTTCCCTTTTGCGGAAGGCACCTGCGTCTGGATCTGTTCAAAGAGACGCTGGAGTTTTTCTACCATCACCTCGTGATAATCTTCGCCTCGCGCGTATCGGGAGATCAGCCCGCGAGCGTGATCATCTGCCCGGGTATCCACCTGCGCTGGTTCATAATTTAGACCCACGCAGACAACGGATTTTGCTTCAGGAAGGATCTCGTGCAAACTGGACCGCCGTTCCAGATTGCGGTTCAGATAGTGCATCTCGCCCGAATATCCCTTGTCCAGCCAGTCCAGATAAAATGCCCAGTGGTCGGGCGGATCGGCGGAACAGATGCCCACGAGGTCGAACCCCGAAGACATGGCCAGATCCTTTACCTTTACAGTCAAGTCCTTGCGTGTCGAATATTCCATCGGCGATTATATCACAGAAGGGCAGGACACAGGTGTGCCCTGCCCTTCTGTGCGTTCTGATGTTCCCACCCGTTGACCAATTCAACCCACCACTCTTGCCTGGTAATTGGCAATGGCGGCCCGAATTGCATCCTCAGCCAGAGAGGCGGCGTGCTTTCGGGTAGGTGGTAATCCTCCGAGTGCGGCCTCGATATCAAACCGGGTGATTGCCCCTGCATCTTGGACGGTCTGCCCGTTGATCAGTTCCGTCACCATCGAGCCCGCGGCAATTGTAGCGGTACATCCCAGAGATTTGAAAGCCGATTGGTTTATTCGTCCCTCAGCGATATTCAGATACAGTTCCAGAGTAGCCCCGTTGACCGGATTCTCCACCCTGGCATCCCCATCTGAATCGAGGAGCACACCCACATTTCGCGGATTGCTGAAGTGATCCAGTACGATTTCGGAATAGGTGTCTGGCATTCTGGGAACCTGCTCAGTGAGCAACGTCCAACGGTTTCCTGGGAGGCGTCAACGTCACCCGGTCCTCAACTTCGAGCAGCATTTCCTTCGTGTAGATCAACTCGGATCGGCTTTCTGCAGCCAACTCGGTGCGCTCCGTCATCACAATGGCATCCTCGGGACAGCCTTCAACACACATCCCGCAAAAAATGCACCGCAACATATCTATTTCAAAACGTTTGGGAAATTTCTCACGGTCCGCCCAAGGCGCTTCCCCGGCTTCAATGGTAATGCAATCTGCCGGGCAGGCAGTAGCACACATATAACAGGCTACACATTTAGGTCGGCCCTGCTCATCCTTCGTTAGCTTGTGCAGGCCGCGGTACCCCTCCGGCTTTTCCCACGTCTCTTCCGGATACTGCATCGTTACCTTCTTTCCCAGCAGATGCTTGAAGGTTAACGACAGCCCCTTTGTTATTGCCGGAAGATACATTTTTTCGGTCAGCGTCATTTCGTGACCTACTTTTATCATATTTCCTATCTCCTTTTCTATTCCGGGACCTGCCCTTGCGTCGCTTGTTGGACCGCCCTGCCCATTCGCTTGAAATGGTCTGTCGAATCACCGTAACCTGGATCTCTCCAGGATACGTCATTTCATCCCGAATCCGTTGAGCAATCTCGAATGAAAGTGTTTTTGCGCGCTCGTCGTCGATCCTTCCCGCATTTACCATCACACGAATCTCACGACCGGCATTGATTGCGTAGGCATCCCGCACGCCGGTGAACGATTGTGCGATATCTTCCAGATCCCGCACACGTTTCACATACCCTTCGGCATCGTCCCTTCTTGCTCCCGGACGGGAGGAGGATATTGCATCGGCAGCGGCAACAAGAAATGAAATCGGGGTAGTGGCCTCTGCCTTCTCATGGTGATAGAGCATGGCATTTTCCACCTCTTTCCCCTCGCCATATTTGCGCGCGAGGGTTACCCCTATGTCCATATGAGTACCTTCTTGCTCGTGATCTACGGCTTTACCAAGATCGTGCAGCATGCCGCATCTGCGCGCAAGTTTCTCGTCCAATCTCAGTTCGGCAGCCATTGCCCCGGCAAGAAATGCCGCCTCCTTCGCGTGCCCAAGCATGCTTTGGCCGTAGCTTGTTCTGTATTTCAAACGGCCAAGCAGCTTGACAAGCTCCGGATGCATGTTGTCCAAACCGACTTCCTTCACGGCCTGACGACCTTCCTCTTCGATCAGGCCCTCGATCTGGTGTTCACAGTCGGCTACAACCTCCTCGACCCTGCTGGGGTTGATTCTGCCTTCTTTTACAAGCTGCTCCATCGCGAGACGTGCTACGTCTCTCTTGACCGGGTCGAAACTAGAAAGCACAACCGCTTCCGGGGTGTCATTTACAATGACCTTGACACCCGTTGCAGCCTCGAAGGCGATAATATTTCGTCCTTCTTTGCCAACGATTCTGCCCTTGATGTCGTCATCCGGAAGGGCGACTACCGATATCGAAGACTGGACAGTCTGATCTGTTGAGCATCGCTCGATTGCCTGTGCGATGATTCGTTTCGATTCTCTTTCGGATCTTTCTTTTGCCTGATCGATGATCTCCCTGCCCATTGCAGTGGCAGTCCGATGGAGATCGGCTTCGATTTTCTCCAGGAGCATTTCCTTCGCGTGTTCCACATTCATGCCTGAAATGCGTTCGAGCTGCGCACGCTGCTCCGTCAATACCTCATCCAGGTCTTGCTGCTTTCGATCCAGCTTTCCTTCCTTCTGCTTCATTTCCCGCTCCCATCGGGTCAGTTCTTTGTCCCTCTGGCGAACGGTTTCAACCTGTTCAGAAACGCCTGATTCCTTGTCCCTCAACTCCTCACTCAGACGATTCTGTTCTCTTCTTCTCCCTTCGAATTCCCTTTCGAATTTCCGTTTTGTGTCGTACCACCTGTTTTTTTCTTCCAGGAAAGTCGCCTTGCGGTCACGATCGGCCTTGTCGACCAGCTTCGATACGCGCCGTTCGGTCTGAAATTCGATTTCTCGAATCTTCCTGGCGTTGATTCTGGCGCACAAAAACCATCCAAATCCAAAAAGGAGGAAGGCACTGGCAATGGCAATCCATAGTGTATAAGGTTCAAGTGCCATTGGAGCCTCCTGTATCCAGTGTGCCATCGAAGCCTCCTGCTGTAATCAAAATTAAGGTCCAGGTTAGCGTGCCCCACACATCGTCCGCACCACCCTACGATTCGTCGCCTCCAGGCGTCAAGACGGACCACCGGAGATGGGTTCCAAAGGATCCTGCAAAAAGCTATTATGTTCAAAATAGAGCTCACTCGTACAGCCTTTACCAAAAGGTTTATCGCCTGTTACAGCGGACCTCACACACTGAATGATTCTCCACAACCGCACTGATTCGTTGCGTTCGGGTTCTTAACCTGAAACCCGGACCCCATCAGCCCGTCGTCGAAGTCCAGCTGAGACCCGGCAAGATACAGTGCACTTTTCATATCAACGAAGAGTTTGACTCCGTGTGTCTCAATGGTGCTGTCATCTTCCCCGGGAGCGTCTTCGAATCCCATCTGATACTGAAGGCCCGAGCATCCGCCGCCAATAACCTTCATTCGCAATCCGAAATCAGGGTGTCCTTCTCGGTCCAGTAAGGACTTGATCTTTCCGGCTGCGGTATCCGTGACCGTGATCATAACTGATTTTCCTCCTTCAGCAATTGCATCGCTAAGGGGAGTCTCGAGTTATTGCAATTCTAACTGAGTGACTCCAGGCATTTCTTCACAGCATCAAAATCGGGGATAACCTTTGCATCTTCTGATACCTCGGCGTAACGAATTACACCTTCCCTGTCCACCACAAAGGCAGATCGCTTTGAAACGCCTTTGAATCCAAGGAGGTCCTCGTACAGAGATCCATAACTACCGCTAACCTCTTTGTTGAAATCGCTCAAAATGGGGATCGTGATATCATTTGCATTCGCCCACGCTTCCTGGGCAAAAGGACTGTCCACACTGATGGCCAAAACCTTCGCATTGAGGCCTTCATAGTCGGCTATACCTCCGCTTACCGAACACATTTCATCGGTGCATACGGAGGTGAATGCCAGTGGGAAAAATAAGAGGACCACATTGTGCTCGCCCTTGAAACTGCCCAGGGTGACATCTTCGAGCTCACCGCTCTTGGATTTCAGTGTAAAATCTGGGGCCACATCGCCTACGCTAACAGCCATTTAAGTCTCTCCTGTGAAAGTATGCATCAGGTGCTATTACTTCGCAGCTTCAAATCTCCGGCTCACTTCTGCCCAGTTGATCACATTTTCCCAGGCTGAAATATAATCCGGTCGTCGATTCTGATAATTCAGGTAATAGGCGTGCTCCCAGACATCCAGACCCAGAAGAGGAGTGCCCTCTCCTGTCATCAAGGGATTGTCCTGATTTGCCGTGCTCATTATTTTCAGTTTTCCATTTTTTACCACAAGCCACGCCCAGCCGCTGCCGAACCGGGTGGTAGCCGCTTTGGTCCACTGTTCGTGTCCGGCTTCCATCGATCCAAAAGATGAGGCGATTGCGTCTGCCAGCTCGCCACTCGGTTCTCCCGCGCCATCGGGCGTCATCACGGTCCAGAAAAGGCTGTGATTGGCGTGACCCCCACCGTTGTTCCTGACCGCCGTGCGAATATCCTCGGGCACGCTGTCGAGATCGCTGATCAGATCTTCGACGCTTTTTGCTTGCAGATCAGCGTGTCCCTCCAACGCATTGTTCAGATTGGTCACGTAGGCGTTATGGTGCTTGCCGTGATGAATCTCCATGGTCTGCAGGTCAACGTGGGGCTCGAGTGCATTGTGTGCATACGGCAAGTCGGGGAGTTGATGGTCCATTAGATCTATCTCCTTATTTAAGATGATTGAACTCCTGATACTTACGCTCAAAATATTGCAATTACAGAAAAAAATATAACGAACTACCCAGACAACGTCAAGTCTTTTCGCCCCATCCTTACCTATAACAAAAACTTATACTTACACGAAATTTTGCCGGTTCGAATTTGCCGCCGGATTCAGTATGAGGTTGTCAATTAATCTCGCATTTCCGAATCTGACAGCCAAGGCCAGCAGGACTGTTCCGGTAAGTTGCTCCACAGGCTGGAATTCGGCTGGATCGACCGCGGATATATATTCCACATCCGCTCTGGGTTTTGAGCGGACCTTCTGTTTTATGGCACCCAACACTGCCTTGACCTCTTTTTCGCCGGCGCAAACCATCTCACGAGCCTCCTGCAAGGCCTGAAAGAGTACTGCAGCCTGCTGCCGCTCCTGGGGATCCAGATAGGTATTTCTGGAGCTTTTTGCCAGCCCGTCCACTTCCCGCACTGTGGGCGCAGACACGATTTCCACGCCCATGTTCAAATCCTGAACCATCCTTCTGATAATGCCAAGCTGCTGGGCGTCCTTTTGTCCGAAAACGGCGAAATGCGGAATTACGGCATTGAAAAGCTTGGCTACAATGGTAGCCACGCCTTCGAAATGTCCAGGTCGCCGGGCGCCACAGAGATGTTCCGACAATTTCCCAACCGTGATGCTGGTCCTGGAACCTAGAGGATACATTTCGTGGGCTGTGGGTGCAAATACTATAGTGCCGCCAGACGAATTCACGACCTCCAAATCCCTATCAAAGCTGGTAGGATAGGATTTGAAGTCCTCCTTTGGGCCAAACTGTGTTGGATTGACGAAAAGGCTCACCACAACCTGATCTGCCCGACGGGCGGCCTGTTGAATCAACGAGCAATGGCCTTCGTGTAAATAGCCCATGGTCGGGACCAGCCCGATTCGCTTTTGCCTGGTCCGGAATCCTTCAGCCGCCTGCTGCATCTGGCGCACGGACCGGATGACCTTCGGATGTGGCATCATATCCCTCGGAATTGAAAATGCCCGGTTCCCTGTGTGTTCACCCCAAGGGGGTCTTGGAAGGGTCCGGGCACGACTTGGCTGTGCATGCTCTTACTTGAGCAGGTCTTCGAATTTCCTCAATTCTTCAGTCTTGATCAGATACCTGTGTTCCTTGCCCGGATACTGGCGAGTCTTCACGTCCGACACATAGGCCGAGAATGCGCGCGTGACTGAATCGGAAACGTCCGCATATGTTTTGGAGTATCTGAAAGTATAATCGTTCAAACCCAGCAGGTCAGGCGAAACCAGGACTTGACCGTCGCAACCCCGTCCCGACCCGATCCCAACCGTTGGTATGCTCAGACGATCAGTAACCATCCTTGCGATTCTTTCCGGCACACATTCGAGAACAATGGCAAATGCGCCCTCCTTCTCCAACGCCAGCGAACCCTCGAGTAGAGAAATCGCTTCGCTCGCACGGTCACCATAGACCCGCCTGCTGCCTTCACGGGTCTGAGGGGTATGCCCGAGGTGACCCACTACAGGGATTCCCCTGGAAATAATCCTGGAAATAGACTTGAGCACGCGTACGTCCCCTTCAAGCTTAACGGCCTCCGCGCCCGCATCCACCAACCGCATGGAATTGGCAACCGCGTCTTCTGGAGAATCGTATGACCCATATGGTAAATCAGATAATAACAGTGCCTTGCACACACCACGACGGGCCGCACGGGTATGATGAAGCATATCCTCCATGGTCACCTGTTGAGGCCCCTCGTAACCAAGAATATTGATGCCGACCGAATCGCCAACGAGGAGTACATCTACACCAACTGCATCCTGTAGCAGCGCGGTGGGGTAGTCATAACAAGTGAGCATGGCTATCGGCTCAGCCTGCCCCTTCATCTCTTTTAATGTTTCCGGTGCTACTCTCGATCCCATGCATTCGCTCCACAACCCGGGGACTGGGCCTGAATCGGCCTTGCAGTGTTAAACATTCAGGTGCATTGGTCGGTAATATCTTGTCCCTGCAGGAGGAGAAAGCACCTGTTTTAGCAACGCATCCAAATCCTCGGCACGATTGACGAAATCAACCTCGGAAACGTTGACCATCAGCAGCGGGGTTTCAGAATAGTGGAAAAAGAAATGTGTGTACGCATCCACCAACCGTCTGAGATAATCCTCCGTCATCAGCCTTTCATACACAGCTGCGCTTCGGTCGACGCGATCTCTTATGTTCTCGAACGAATTCTGGAGGTAAATCACCAGATCCGGACGGGGTACGCTTTGCTGCAGGTTCTCTGCCATCCGCTCGTAAAGCATCAGTTCGTCGTCGCCCAGAATGGTATGCGCATAGATCGCACTGCGAGCAAAGAGATAGTTCGTTACGATAGTTGACTCGAAGAGATCCCTCTGGTGCAGGTTTTGTTGCTGACGATATCGATTCAGCATGAAAAAAGCCTGCGTCTGAAACGCGTAGTGTGCAGGTTCTTCATAAAAGAGCGGGAGGAAGGGGTTCTCCTCGGCGTCTTCGAGAATCAGCCTGGCAGCCAAACGCTCCCCGAGCAGTTTGGCCAGTTCTGTTTTGCCAACAAAAGGAACGCCTTCTATCGCAATGTACTTAACAGACACGAAAAACCTGCCTCACTTTGAGTCTGGCATCAGAGAAATACCCTCAACCACCTCGTAGGCCTGGCTGGACCCAAGTGACCTCAGAAGGTCGGCGAAAGATCGGTTCAAAATGGGGTGCCGTGCGTTGGGTGCCAAATCACACAAAGGCGCAAGCACAAAAGAACGTTCGGTAAGGTGAGGGTGGGGCACTCGAAGACCTTCTTCCTCGACTATGGCGGCCCCATAGAGCAACACATCCAGATCCAGCAGTCTGGGACCCCACTTTTCCTCTCGGATTCTCCCGAAACGGAGCTCAGTCGCAAGAAGATGATTCAGCAGGGCTCGGGCATCCCACGCGGTCCGGATGTGCAGGACCCCATTCAGGAAGTCGGGTTGATCGTGGTATCCAACAGGTTCTGTTCTGTAGAGACGCGAAACGGCGATAATTTTAACGGCATCGACAAGGAACCGGGTGGCATCCCTTAAAGTCTTCACAGGATCACCCAGATTTGCGCCAATACCGATAAACGCCTCAGTCACTCAGAATCCCCGATTTACCTCTACTTCAATACCATCGAAATAACCTGAAAGTGGCGGATTGGGCTTGCGCACCCGAACCACCAGGCGGTCGAGACCCAGTTCATCTTGAAGCACTTCGGCGATCCGATCAGCGAGCGCCTCCACAAGCCCGAAACGCTCTTCTGTTACCACCTGCCTGGTGATTTCATAAACTTTGGGGTAGTCAAGAACCCCAACCCCGGATCCGTGAGCATACCCGCGAAAATTTCCAAAAATCTCGACATCCACCTCAAAACGTTGACCCAACCGGGCCTCTTCAGGCAATAGACCGTGGTGAGCGAAGAAGGTCATATTTTTCAGACGCAGGACATCATCAGCCATCTCAGCACCTAATACTTTCATCATTTGGGGGCATAAGTCAAGGACAATCCCGGAGCCAAAATCGTCCTCCTGACTACCGCTAAAATCACAGGATAGAAGGTTTCGTTAAACAACTTGACAGGCTGCGAAATGACACATATTGTTGGAAAATGCAAAGTGCTTCACTTGAACGGATGGAGCCCTTTCGTCGGACGAAAGGGCAGCTTTTCAACACGGGCACATCGCCCATCCTCAAGTCGAATCTGCTGACCTTCGGTCTGGTAACCACGTCTGATCGAAGCCATTCCCGAGATTCGTCCATTGTGGATCGAGACTACGCTACTGGTTGTCCAACCAACTTGCTTCCCATCTACGGATAACCGGATATTGGCTTCCAAAGGGGTATCTCCCTCGCTGGACAAACCACAGAGATACCGGCGCGGCTTCCCCAGATTCTGCATTTTTGCCAGGGCCTCCTGGCCAATAAAACATCCTTTGGCAAAATCAACGGCAGATGGGATGCCTGCTTCCTGAGGCATGACTCGCTCATCGATATCCAGGCCGTATTTTGGGATACCTGCCTCGACCCTTAGTATCTCGATTGCCTCGAGTCCCACAGGGATGGCACCTGAATCTTCCAGGGCCGGCCAGACTGTTGATGCTGCCTCTCTCGTTACCCAGACTTCGTAACCCTGCTCACCTGTGAAACTATGGCATATCACCAACAGCGAAACGCTCTCGAAGTCGATTGTTACGGATTCAAAAGGGAGCAGTTCACCTGGAAGCTGTCCGAACGAATCGCCAATAACCTGTTTCGCATTCGGCCCTTGTACGCCGATGATCGCGAATTGTTCCGAAACATCCTCCAGGGCCACGTCATCTGCGATAAGGAATTTGTCCAGAACGCTCATCAGCTTCTGCTGAATCCCGGGTTCTGTTTCAAGCAGGAATGCGTCATCAAGACAGTAGAGATTTAGATCTGTCAGAGTATGGCCCTGCGGGGTGGTCGTCACAGTGTGGTTGCCTTGGCCAGGAACAAGGGCCTCTACGGTGTTTGTCAACATACCATGCAGAAATCTTACACGATCGGATCCTGTTACCTTTAACTTTCCCATTGCGGACCTGTCGATTAATCCCGCAGAGTTTAACACAGCGCGGTATTCAGCCTCGACATCGCCATAATTGGCCACTACCGTGCCACCTTCGGAGTATGTAGCACGATGGTCTTTATGAATATTGCCCTTTTGGACATCGGTCATGTTCAGCCTCCAGAAATACCTGTTATCGAACCATACCTAATATAACCGGTTCACACCAATTATTCCAGAATACTAATGAAATACACCTTCCAGTCTATGACCTCTCAATCTATGACCTCTCAAGTGGTAAAGAGTTGAATGACAAAATCGCATCTGGTCATATCGACCCTGCTAGCCCTTGGTTGCGGATTCGGAGGGGGCCTGGACCCCGGGCCTCCTGATGGCACGGGGATCAAGGGTACACTGATCTTCAATGGCGCCTGGCCACCAGAAACCGCAGATGTGGCGGTGGCCGTCTACCAGAGACGACCTCAATCGCTTGCCGATTTCTTCTCGATCGCAGGCTGGGACACCACAGTAGCCCTGGGCGTTACACGCTTTGAATACTTCGTTCCCCTGGAGAGCCCCGGAAGTTACGAGTGGGTGGTCGTCGCCTGGCGTCCACAAGGTGGCTTTTGGAACTTCTCTTCGTTGCTTGGGTGTTATCACGTCGGGAACGACACATTGCCGACACCCGTGCAGGTAACCATCGGTGAGACCGTCAAAAATGTCGATATACAAAATTACTTCGATCTTGTTCAGGGCGTTGACCGGCCTGATCGTGAAATCTGTACCGGTTTTCTGCCTCTTCTTCCTGCAGGCCTCAAGCCTGTGGGGTTCGGGCGGAACGATCTCAGGCCGGGTAACCGACGCTGAGACAGGCGAAACACTCCCTGGCGCAAGTGTGGTTGTTCTGGGCACCGAACTGGGTGTCGAATCCGGAGAAGACGGGGAATTCCGGCTGGCAGGCCTTCCTCTTGGTCGTTATGGTCTCTCCATTTCGATGTTGGGGTATGCCGCCTACTTCGAAAAGAATCTGAACCTGGAAATCACAGGAATTCACCTGGACATCGGCCTTTTACCCAGTCCTTTGGAACTGCCTGCCCTGATCGTCTCCGCAACAAAGCGTCCCCGAAGTTTCGTAGACGCATCCACAAGTGTCGCTGTCCTGGGTGGCGACGAAATACTCGAACACAATTCGGTATCTCTGGACGAATCACTCGACTATGTGCCCGGAGTACATATGGTAAGTGGCCAGGTGAATATCCGGGGCTCCAGTGGCTTTTCCAGGGGAATCGGGAGCAGGGTGCTGATGCTCCTGGATGGCTTTCCTGCGCTCTCGGCCGATAACGCAGATGTGAAGTGGGACGCTATTCCGGTAGACCAGATCGAGCGTGTAGAAATAATAAAGGGTGCCGGTTCGGCACTCTACGGAACGGGCGCGCTGGGTGGCATTGTCAACGTAATCACACGCAACCCTTCAGCGAGGCCGGAGACACGCTTTCGAATTCTGGCAGGCGTTTACAGCGATCCGGTTCATCCCGAGTGGGAATGGGCATCCGGCAAACGACTCTTCGAGAACCTGGATGTCACGCACAGTTCAACATCGGGGAAATTAGGCTACATCCTCGGTCTGGGCCAGAAGTGGACCAACGGATTCAAGGAAAATGGCTGGCACAGAAGATACAAGGGGTATGGGAAATTCAAATACGCCTTTACGCCTACCTCGAACCTAACTGCGACACTGAATTGGGCCAGGGACGACCACGGTGTATTTGTACAGTGGAAGGACCGAAACGAACCGCTTGAAGTCCCGCTATCGAGCAAAGGAGACAAGACGGTTTCTGGGAAACTCCATCTGAACCTTTCCTATTATCTCCTGGCAAGTCCAGTAATTGGATACCGGGTCAGATCGTTCCTCTACCGAACTGAATTTAACAATCGTGTAGGCGGAGCTACCTCCTCTGCGGCCTATAAGTTTGGTCAGGAATTCCAGACAGACCTGCAAAAGGGTGAAGACCTGTCATTGACCGCCGGCCTGGAATGGATCGCCGACCGTGTAGATTCGTCACCTACCCTGTTCGGTCGACACAGTGGGCTGAACCTGGCCGCGTATATGCAGGCGGAACTGCTGGCGACAAATAAACTGGGGATCTCGGCCGGTTGGAGATTCGATCGTTACCGTACGGATGACCGCCCTGCCGAGATTCAGTTTAGTCCCAGACTCGGGCTGACCTACAAGATGACACCGACCAACTCGCTCCGCACGACACTCGGGTGGGGATTCCGCGGTCCCTCCATAGCAGAAATCTACACCAACGCTACCTTTTCGGCCGTACCTATCGCCCCCAACACTGATCTGGTGGCCGAGCGAAGCCTATCCTATGAGATTGGGCTCAACAACAGATCCCTTTCCTGGTTGCGCCTGGACGCTGCAGTTTTTTGGAGTCGTTATCGGGATCTGGTGGAAGCCAGACCTGATGTCACCGGAGTCGTAAGCTTTCGCAACGTGTCAAAAGGTAGAATTTCAGGAGTTGAAGCAAGCCTGGTCGCCTCGTGGCGGATTCTTGACTTCGATGCAGGGTACACCTTTATGGATGCGAAAGAAAACCTCCCATCGGGTGACCAGCCCTTGCCATACAGACACCGGCACATCTCCTCCTCTGGTCTTAAAGCTCGGCTAGGCGCAATTAGCTCGGAGTGCAGGTTTACTTACAAAAGTAAAATCGAAAAGGCTTCCGGATTGTTTCCGGAAGGCACAAGAGACCTGATTCCAGTATATTTGATTGACCTGTCTTTTGGGTATAAAATCGGCCACCTGGATTTCACGCTGAAGGTTCACAACCTTACCGAATACAATTACGCCAGAGTCGAGCGAAATCTGGGAACTCCAAGACGATTTTCTATAGGAATTTCAGGAACATATTGATCAAGTAATCATAATTATTTATTGGTGGTGCGGTACAATCTCAAAAAAAAGGATACGTTATGCTGAGAAATCTTACCTTGCTAGTCTCACTGGTTGCGGTTGTGTCGTTGGCTACACCCGCCCATGCAATCGTTGGACTTTCCCTGAAACTGGGAGGTGTATTCATTCCGGATGGTCGCAAACCAGGTATTCTTGTCCAGGCAGAAGTAGGGCCCTTGAGCCCGTTCGCGGAATTCTACAAGAAATCCGGAATTTCCACATTTAATTCAGGTGCCAATTTCGTACTCAGGTCTCCATCTCCTCTACTATCCCCCTATGCAGGGGCCGGTGCAGGTCTTAGCCGGTCTTCTGGCCTCGGAACCTCTTCCACCAAAGCAATGGCCAACGTGCTGGTTGGAGCAGATGTAAAGTTGCCCGGTACGGTCTCCTTTTTTGGTCAGGCTAAATACATCTACACATTTGGAACCTCAACTCTGAAGGTAAGAGAATTTGCCATACAGGCGGGCCTGCGATTCTATTTTGGCATATAAATTTCACCCTAAAACACATTTGAACAAAGGGAGATTGAGATGAAAGCGATTCAGGTATCCCAGCTTGGGGGCCCAGAAGTACTGCAGCATACGGACGTTGAAACACCGGTACCCGGCAAAGGTGAAGCACGAGTGAAACTTGAGGCAATCGGCCTGAATTACATAGACACATATCATCGCACGGGTTTGTATCCGCTGGATCTCCCCTTTGTGCTCGGCCTGGAAGGTGCGGGTATCGTGGATGAGGTCGGCGAAGATGTAGAGGAATTTAAACGCGGAGACAGGGTGGCATACGCCGGGGTACCCGGCTCCTACGCCGAATACGTGGTCGCCCCTGCTGGAAGGCTGATTTTGCTTCCCGACGGTGTCGACACACGCACGGGTGCCGCAGCGATGCTGCAGGGTATGACCTCTCACTATCTTTCGCACAGTACTTACCCCTTGAAAAAGGGAGACACGGCCCTGATCCACGCTGCAGCCGGCGGTGTAGGCCTGATCCTCGTCCAGATGGCCAAACTGAGGGGTGCCAAAGTGATCGGTACCGTGTCGTCGGAGGAAAAAGCGCTGCTTGCAAAAGGGGCCGGTGCGGATGAGATTATCGATTATACGGAACAGGATTTTGAAGAAGAGGTGAAACAACTCACAAATGATATCGGCGTCACCGTGGTGTATGACTCGGTCGGCAAAACTACCTGGGAAAAGAGCATGAATTGTCTCTGCCCCAGAGGTTACCTTGTCCTTTTCGGAAATGCGAGCGGTCCTGTTCCTCCCATCGATCCCCTTTTGCTTACCCAAAAGGGATCGATCTTCCTGACAAGACCCACCATGATCAGCTATACGAGCACGCGGGAGGAGCTAGTGGAGCGGGCAGGTGATTTGCTTGGCTGGATCGGCTCTGGTAAACTGGATATTCGGATCGACCGTGAAATTCCCCTGGCCCAGGCGGGCGAGGCGCACCGCGCCCTGGAAGCCCGTGAGACGAAAGGCAAAGTCCTGCTTATGCCCTGAGCTGAATAGCCACACGATCCCATTTAAGTGAAGCCTGCCGAATACCATGATTCGGCAGGTTTTTTTGCTCATTTCCTAAAACATTGTAATTATGCATTTTACGATAAATATTTAATTTTTTTGTAAATAATTCACCAAACATCTAAAGATTCATCAACTGCCTGCCGATAAACTGAGAGAGGGCAGGAACATTCCCTCCGTGATGCCGAAGCTGCCGACACTGTTTTTTCAGCAATTCTCTAACGATGGGTCGTTACATATGGACCACATGAATATGAAGTGGCTTCAAACGGAGCTTTCAATACTTTTTTCCCAACTTACAGGAGAGGGGGTTGACTTATCAGCGGAAGAAACGCTGCATATTGTCCTGGCAATGAAGAGGACAAAACCGGGACATAGTGCGAACACGATTCACCTGTAGACAGTAAGCATAGCCGAATCAATTCGAAAGTAGGGAATTATGCCAACAGGAATAAGTCAAACAGTAATCAACCCCGCCGCTCTTACCCAGCGCAGCACACCTGAGTCTACTCAGAATCAGGGAAGATCGCGGGAGCCTGTAGCAGCAACAAGTGAAAACCCTCAGACCGTACTGGCAACCCGTGGTGACGAGCTCGTAAGAGCGCCCGAACCAGAACCGGGAGTCCAGGCGGCGCAGAACCAGCTGCCGGCAGCGTCCACCGGCGCAGTCGGTTCCGGTGGAAGTGAGCCCGCTGGAAATCCGGCCGTTTCTCAGCCACCCACCGATGCTCGCGGACTTCAAGACTTAGGCATTGGTGGCAATTTTGATCTGGTAGGTTGAGACGCGAGGCAAAGACATAGAAGTTGACTGCAGTACTATTTGAAGGGAACGCGGAACCCTTGGAATGGAGTCAACGGAAATTCGGAGCCACGTGGAATTCGTTGAGTTCACGTCGAAACTTTGATCACGTTTGGTAGGGTAGTGACATGCCGATATTCATATCTCGTTTTTCGCCAGACAGGTCTCTGGTAGGAAATTTTCTTTCCACTCGCACAAGGCGAGAGAAGGAAAGTGAGCCCGAAAAAGCCCCCCGACAGAGGGACCGCCTCGAGCTATCCGATCGCCAGCAGACCGCACCCACCTCGGAAACCAAACGGGCGAATGCGCCTGACGCATCCCCGCCCGTAACGGATTCCAAGGCGACCGAAACCCGGAACAACGGGCAAAGCGCCGCCGCAAAAGCTCCCGCAACGCTAAGCATTTCAGACTCAGTTCAGCTCCGCAGGAAAGAATCATCAGATTCCGAATCTTCGGTGGGCTCCATTCGTCCTCCTCAAGAGGCAGCATCTTCTCCCCTGGTCTTGCGACTCGGTGAGATCCTCGGGGGTGCCGAACCGGCCGGAGATGTGTCTGTTGAAGAATCGGACAACCGTAACTTCCTCTTGTCCATTCAGCAGGAAAACGGATCTGCTTCTCGAAGTGCAACTGCGGAACGATTGGGGGCATTTATAACCCGTCTGGACGCGCTCACCGAGACCGATGCTGGATCGTCGGATGAGGCCGCAGCCGAAAGACTGGCCGACACATCAGAAGTTTCGGCCCTTGCTCCAGAGCCGGAACCATCGCTGTCAAACTCTGTGGTTGTCCCACAGGTCGAGGCCTTGCCTCGCGAAATTCAGGAGCAGGAACTCCAGAAGGACATTCGGGCGATTTCCTCAGGATTACAGGGCGATGCGGCAATTGAAAGCCGGAGAAATGTTGAAGCGGCTGCCGAGAATGCCCAGAGAGGTCAATCCAGGGGTCAACGCCAGGAAGTTCGTGAAAATCAGACCGAGATCCGCTCGCTTCAATCGGATCGACGTCATCTGCAGCAGAATGTTCAGAAAACGGACCAGGCGATCCGGCAGATCCAGAATCGGAACAGTCGGCTCAATAACAGTTCGAGTTCATCGGCTGCAACCGGTACGTCCCTGGACATTCTGGCACAGTGACAGCAGTGTAAAGAACCAGTTTCAAACAGGTTTGGAACCGCCTGCGCCCGAAATGGTTCCGAGACGGTGTGACATTTGGAGTGGCGCATCGTCCGCCACTTGTCATTCGCAAGTGGTACTGATTGGTCAGACCCTCCTTCCCTCACCGGGGAAGGGGGGTCTTTTGTGGTTGTGTTCTGATGCGTGCAGTGTTATTGTCATTTGTAGATTTGATCAATCCTTGACCTGCACACGGAGGCAAAAATGGAAAAGCGCCGTTATGGGAACACTTCTGAAGAACTCTCCATAATCGGATTTGGTGGCATCGTAGTAAAAGACACTGAACCTGAGGAAGCATCGCGACTGGTGGCCAAGGCCGTCAATGCCGGCGTGAACTATTTCGACGTTGCGCCTTCCTACGGCAACGCTGAATCTTGCCTGGGCCCAGCGCTGGAACCATTCAGAAATGATGTTTTTCTAGCTTGCAAGACCGGCAAAAGAGACAAAGCCGGCGCCAGGGATGAGCTCGAGAATTCCCTCGAACTCCTGCGAACCGACCACGTGGATCTCTACCAGCTTCACGGTATGACATCCAAAGAAGACTTTGATCAGGCAACTGGACCGGGAGGAGCGTTGGAATACTTCGTTGAGGCCCGGGAGAAGGGCATGATTCGTCACATAGGTTTCTCCGCCCATTCCTCCGAAATCGCGCTTGCCCTGATGGACCAGTTCGAATTCGCCTCGGTTCTCTTCCCGGTAAACTGGGTGAATTATTTCGAGGCAGACTTTGGACCTGCGGTTGTAGCAAAAGCACAGGAGAAAGGAATGGGCCGCCTTGCGCTAAAAGCAATGGCAAAAAGCAAGCTTCAGCAAGGCGCGGAGCGGCAATACTCGAGATGCTGGTACGAGCCGATCGATGAACCCGAGCTGGCATCACTCGCCCTTCGATTCACCCTCTCACAACCCGTAACAGCAGCCATCCCTCCTGGAGAGCCGACACTGTTCGAAATGGCCCTCGATCTGGCTGAATCTTTCACACCTGTCACGGAAGAGGAAATCGCCAGATTGAAGAAGGCAGCAGGAGAGAATACCCCCCTCTTTGAACTCTCAGCCGCGTAGGGAATATTAAAACCTGGAATCGAGGGGCGTCCGATTGAGTCGGGTGCCCCTTTGACTATGGATCGAGAAATGACCCCGAAATTCAGCGTGATTATTCCCACCTACAACCGGGCGAGTTATTTGCGCCAGTCCCTGGAATCGGTATTCGCGCAGACTTACAAAAATACCGAGGTGATCGTCGTCAATGACGGTTCGGATGATAACACGAAGAGGTCCTGAAACCCTTCTTTGGGCAGATCAAATATTTTAAAAAGGAGAATGGAGGGAAGTCGTCTGCGGTCAATCTTGGAATCGAAAATGCGACAGGCGACTTTGTCTGGATATTTGATGATGATGACCTGGCTTGCGAAGACAAGGTGGACCGACACCACGAACTGTTCGTCTCACATCCTGATGCCGAATACACCTTCTCCGCATATCACACTTTTGATGAAAGCAATATCGACGCTCCCCTGAAGAAGATCGAAGTTCCGACACACCCGCCCGGAGACATCCTTCGAAAATTACTGCTGACCAGAAACTTTATCTGTGGCGTAAGCGTGATCGCGAGACGGGCGTGTTACCAGAAGACGGGACCCTTCGATGAAGCCCTCTACCGGTCTCAAGATTATGACATGTGGATCCGGTTGGCGCGCCATTTCCACGGATATCCCATCGTCGAATCAACAGTCCAGGTCAGGGAACACAGCGGAGCAAGAGGTTCACGTGTCGACAGATTCAATGCGGATGAAATGGGGAAAAAACAGCACCATTACCATCGCCTGGTTTTCAGTAAGGTTTACAGAGAGATTTCGCTTGAGCAGATCTTCGGTGAGTTGGCAAATCCCACGGACCTCGTGAACGCGCTTGTTGAGCGGATCTGGATGATGGCCAAACGATTACTTGTTGAAGAGGTCGACAAGGACCTGGACCATATTCGACGCATATTCGAATCCGGTTCAGGAATGAAACTGACGCCGGTTGCCTGCAGCTGCTTCACCTTTCTCGCATCCGTGTTTAAAGAGAAGGGACAAAGTGAACGGTCTGGCGCTTTCGATGATGTGGTAGCCCGCTTCGCCACGAACTCCTTCAGTCTAGAAAAGCCCATCGGCGCTGCAATTTGGGATTCAGCGGAAGTGTCCTTCAAACAGCAGGGGCACGCAACGACCCGTTGAACCTGGGCTGGAAATTCCCTTTCCCAGTATCGATTGGATTACCGGAAGTTCATCCAACACAGGAGTCGCACATGTCTGGTGTAGAGGAAATCCAAACACATTACCCTCTGGGTGAAGGGCAGATCGCCGATTTCAGGACGAATGGGTTTGTAAGACTCTCATCGGTGCTGTCCGACGAAACTCTTCACCATTTTGGAACGGAAATCACAAAAAACGTTTCGCAGTTGAACAAGCAAACCCTGCCCCTTTCAAAGCGCACGACATACAAGAAGGCATTCATCCAAATTATCAACCTCTGGAAGAAGAGCGAGGTGGTGAAGGAATTCGCTTTCGGTAAACGTTTGGCTAGAATCGCAACGGAACTCATGGACGTTTCTGGTGTCCGAATCTACCATGACCAGGCCCTTTACAAGGAGCCCGGAGGTGGATTTACACCCTGGCATGCGGATCAGTTTTATTGGCCATTCGCATCAGAGAAGTGTTGCTCAGTGTGGATACCCCTCCAGGATACACCATTGGAGATGGGGCCCTTGGCATTCTCTAAGGGAAGTCACCGTTTCAACTTCGGCAGGAATATGAACATAAGCGACGAAAGCGAAGAGAAAATTCAGGCAGCCCTGGATGGCGAAAACTTCCCATATGTCGAGGAAGGATTCGAACTGGGCGAAGTCAGTTTTCACTGCGGTTGGACATACCACCGGGCCGCGGGAAACAGTACAGATCGCCCACGACGAGCCATGACGATGATATATATGGACAAGGATATGAGATTGAAGGAAGCCGACAACGAACATCAGAAGCCGGAAATTTGGTGTCCCGGTGTAGCCGTGGGTGAGATCATTGAGACAGATGTGACACCTGTGCTGTATGACTCTCGAATCTGTGATTCCGGTAGGTGAAATTACAGGTAGGAGTAAAAAAAGGGAATGTTGAGGAAATTAGTTGATGATCTGAATTTTTATGGACTTCGGTGAGGTCGGGCAGACGTGCTCACACACACCACACCCGATACAACCATCCTCCTGCACAACAATCGGCATGGCTTCTTTCGCCTCGATCGCTGAGTCGCCAACCGGACACAAATCCGCACAGATTCTGCACGGCTCTTCCTCCGTTCGGATGCAGCTTGCTTCATTCAGAACCGCCAGCCCAATACGAATCTCCTCACGATGCACAATTTGTAGCGCTCCGCTCGGGCATACACTCATGCAGGCCAGGTCATCGCAAACCACACATGGTTGGTGTATGGGATCAATATAAGGTGTGCCCTCAAGTTCTTTCTGTTGCGCCTTCAGGGGCAGAATCGCGTTCGCCGGACAGGCCTCGATGCAACTTCCACATCTATGACAGGTTTCGAGAAACGCCTCCTCTCCCAGAGCGCCGGGTGGCCTTAGAAAAGGTCCTTCCTTCATACCTGTGGATTCGAGTTGCCCCTCTACGAAGTCTGCGGCCGGCTCTACGACTCTTCTCAAGACTTCTCGAAAAAAGGCTCTTCTGTCCTGCGACTGCATTAGAGATACACCTCCCGCCTTACGCCTCGCATATCCATCTCGAATTCGATGTTCACAACCGGCGGCCTTGACGGATACCATCGAAATCCATGTCTTCTTCCAGATGCAATGCCAGCGAGCACTTCATTTTTGATGGTTCCATACAGATCGTGAATCGTGTAGACATCCATCGTTGTCACTTCAGACCACTCTCCTCCCAGATCTCTCAAACGTTGCCCCATCACGCCTGCCACGAATCTCACCTTCTCCCTCATCGCATCTTCGCTGGTCTCCCCTTCCCTGACGATTGGTGCCGTCTCAAGGTTTCCGTCCCGGAGTTCACCTGCCCCGGAAATGACGAATGTGGACTCGGCAGACAATGTCGGAGCGACGAAGGAGAATCCGTGCATGGTGGTCTCTGTCGGCGGGTCATACGCTGGTGAAACATTCGTTCTTGCCAGCGGATTGTCGGCGCCGACATGCAGATCCCACGACTGCAGCAGATTGCAGTATTCCTCATTGAAATCTACGAACCCCGTCATTGGATAAGGCGCCGGACAGCGCAGTTCCACGCCGCAGATTGCGAATCGATCTATTCCTTCGTTTTCAAGATAGCTCCTGGCACTGCCGAAGCCCTTCTTCCACTGGGGATGAGACAGGAATGTCGCGTGAACGACTTCGTATCCCGGCTCCGAAATCGCACCGCAGGAATAAGGTTCGATCCCGGGCAAATACCTGTAGTGACCACGTTTGTTGTGTCCGAGCATGCAGAAAGCAGACCTCGTAAAATAGGAGACAGATGCCTACTTGAGTGGATTCATTAGAAATGCCAACAGCAGACTCGCGGAGTTGACGATGCCCTCGCTGGAGCAAATCTCGAATCCGTGTGTGTTCTCACCCGGGTAAGCGATGCATACCGACCTGCCTGCGGAACCCATTTTTTTCGCAATGCTGGCGTCGCTCCCATAGGACGTCACCACTGCCGGCTGGGTTCTGAACCCCAGTTCCAGGGCAAGGTCCTCCAGATGCCGCAAGCTCCGCTCATGATACACACCCTGGCCATCGCCATAAAGCAAGACTGGATGCTCACAGTTCTGAATCTGGTATTCTTCGGCAACCGGGGCAATATCCAGAGCCACTGCCGTTTGGGCTGGCGTCTGGCCAATCGAGTATACTGCACCCTGCGCCCCGATTTCTTCTTCAGAACTCGCAATCAGATACACATCCCCGGGGGGTGGGGTGGTTTTCAGATGCCTGGCAACCTCCAGCATAATCGCGATCCCTGCCCGGCAATCCAGATTATAACCACAGATGTAATCACCGAGAAATCGAGATGACTTCAAATCCCTCGAAAGCACCACCTTCCTGCCAATGTGTACGCCGAGCTCAGCAAGTTTTTCCGGCGTCTGCTTGGTTTCCACCCAGAAGGTTTCCCACTTCAGATTCGCACCGGATTTCAGAGTACCAGCAGGACTAGCCTCCGAAACGTGTTTGGATCCAACTGAGAGTACTCCGGGAACAATTCCGCCGGCCCCCAGGATATCTACTGGACTTTCACCTACTGCCCAGGGATGTATACCACCTAGAGGCCGCACACGAAGTCGACCATCCTGCTCCACCCTTGTAATCATCAAAGCGATTTCATCTTTGTGTGCAGTAACCGCAACAGGCGGACCTGCAGATGTCCCCTTGACATGGATAACAATACTCTCGGCCGCGTCCTGCCAGACTGTTTCGCCAATCGGCCCGACCTCGTCAATTACAATGGCATCCACTTCCCCTTCGCACCCGGGAGGGGCGTGGGCAAGCATCAATTTTTCCAACAGGCCAAAAAGGTATTTCCGGTCGATAAGTGGATCCACGATCTACTCCTTCGTGAAGAATAAGAGATCAATTCTGGATTTACGAATTTGTGATCCTCGAAAGCTCCGGGTTGGACCGGAGAGATTCCAAAGTATGCCAAACCAACCTGCTTGTCAAGATGGCAACTGGCGGGTACCTGATGTTGTTTTTTTCCTGGCAGGGTTGACTTTCGAGGGGTATATGCGATAACTTAAAAGGGGTTAGGAGTTTTTTTTTGAATCCGGAATATCGCACAAGATCATTCAAAGGCCATCCCAATTCCGCTTGACAACGTGCGCTGAACCCTAAATATTGGGGCATCAGACCAGTGATTCCCCTCCTGTAATGAATTTCCCCAACCACCCATCAGCTCATTATTGAGGTAATTTCCTTGCCGAGAATCAACGGAACGACCTTTGCAAATGTAAAAGATTCCCTCCATCGCTATCTTGAGGACGTGGCAAGTTCCCAGCCACTCTCTTCAAAGGAGGAAGTGTCTCTGGCACGCCGTATCAGAAAAGGTGATATGGATGCCCGTGCAAAACTCGTTGAGGCGAACCTCAGATTTGTGATCACCGTGGCCAGGGAGTATCAAAATCAAGGGGTTCCGCTCGTGGATCTCATCAGCGCAGGTAATGTTGGCCTGATAACTGCCGCCGAAAGATTCGACGAGACCAAGGGTTTCAAATTTATTTCCTATGCAGTCTGGTGGATTCGTCAGGGGATTCTCCAGACACTGGCCGAGCATTCCCGGGTTGTACGATTGCCACTTAACAGAGTGGATCTCCTGCGGCGCATTTCCAGATATACGAACTCTCGCCAGCAGGAAACCTCCTTGAGGCCAGATGAAGAGGAAGTTGCGGAGGAACTCGGGATTTCCGTTGAGCAGGTAGTCGACACGCTCACAAGTGGTCAGCGAATCCTTTCCCTCGACGCAACCTTTGGAGACGACGACGCAAACAGCTTGCTCGAGATCATGCCGGACGAGAACCAGGAATCACCGGACCGGATGATGCTCAAGAATTCCCTTGAATTCGAGATTGGCGCGGCACTCGATACGCTCGAAGACCGGGAACGAGAGGTCATTCGTCTCTATTTCGGATTGGGTGGATCCACGGAGATGACCCTGGAAGAGATCGGCGTTCAGTTCAGGTTGACGCGCGAAAGGGTCAGGCAGATCAAGGAAAAGGCACTCGGGAAGCTCCGGCATCCCACCAGAGGCCGACGACTGATCCCATATTCTAAAAGTGGCTGAAGTAGCCAGGGCAATCGTGCGTTGAATTGAAAAGGGAGGAAACCATGACCGGTCTCCTCCCTTTTTTTGTGTTTACCAAAAGCTTCGTCAAGCTTGCAGAAATCTCTGAACCTCCGCCGCGGTGGCCCAGATAAAAGGTACAGCAAGGTCCTCTTCCACAGACCCATCGTGGATACCCTTCTGACCACGACCTTCCTCCCCCTCCGGCGCCTCATGCATACCGTGGTCGGCTACCAGAATAACCGCATAACCCCATCCGGCCAGGCGCAATAAAAGATCGCCAAGGCGACCGTTCATCACCCTAGCCGATTGTTTTACCTTTTCAGAGTAAGGACCGTATCGATGTCCCGCCTCGTCGATATCCAGGAGATGAACGAAAAGGAACGAGGGTCGGTATCGCTCTGCTTCGACCGGAACCTGTGAATAGATTTCGTCATCATTCGGTTCCTTTGCAAGCACAACGCGATCCGCAAAGCGTGCAACCGGCACACCCTTCACGTCCCTTTCATGAACCGCGAGCAGCGTCTTCTGTCCTGTCCCCCTGACGGAGTCGAACACCGTGTCCAGGCTGGATGACTGTGTGGCCGCTACCATACTCTCCAGATCTGCGATCCCGTGAGTTTCGGGAGAAACCCCAGTGACCATAGTAGAAAGACAAATGTAGGTCATTGAGGGCAACACAGACTGGATCTCCATATGGTGTAACTCTGCCAGCGTACTAAGGACAGGCAGCTCAGCCTTGGCGTGTTCCCAGACGACACTTCCCAGCCCATCCAGGACGATCAGCGCCAGTCGATCTGCACCACGTAAGTCACTCGTTACCCGTCCTATCGGTCCTGATTCGGAGCCCGATGGGACAGGAACCCCCAAAATGTCGGAGACAGTCGGTGCAATGCTTCGAAGATCGTATTCATCAGCCATCTTTGGGCCCAATATTGGAAACCAGTTCCTTGAATCGAACCCCACGGTCCACGAAATTCCGAAACATATCATAGCTTGCGCTTGCCGGGGAAAATAGCACCGTATCGCCTTCCCTGGCAACCGCTTCAGAAATCTCAACTGCGCCTTCCAAAGAATCTGCACAATGGATCGTGGTCGGCTTGTCGCAAGGTACGGCAGCTGCAATCGCGCCGGCGGTGGCACCAATCAGAACCAGGTGTGAAACGCGTTCACCGATGTCGATCCCCAATTGATCAAATGCAAGGCCCTTGTCGTAACCACCTGCTATCAGAATAATTCTTCCAGATACGGAACGCAGCGCAACCAACGTCCTTTCGGGGCTGGTCGCAATCGAGTCATTCAGGAAACGGACACCGCCTACCTCTGAAACAAATTCCAATCTGTGCTCAACGCCTTCAAATTTCTCCAGAACCGGCCGAATGCAGGCATTGGGCACCCCCAAACTGAGGGCGGCGCAGGTCGCGGCAAGCGCATTCTGCAGGTTGTGTTTTCCCGGCAGATTCAGAGAATCGGTCTCGCAGAGTTCAACGGTGGTTCCCGAGAGGTTGTGAATGATCCTTCCTGAAGATGCGTAAGTGCCGCGCAAGACCGGACCTTCCGTAGAGAATCGGAACGCGTTCCCCTTGCCCCACTCCCTCACTTCGGGATCGTCCTCATTCAGGATTGTGATGTCGTCCGGGTTCTGATTCAGAACGATTTGCTTTTTCGCAGTGCGATAGGCCTCCAGAGAACCATGCACATCCAGATGATTTGGCGTGAAATTCGTAACCACGGCCAAATAAGGGCTCCAGTTCAGGTCTCCCAGACGGTCCAGTTGAAAACTGGACAACTCCAGAACAACCAAACTGTCCGTGGAGATGGATTCAAGTTCACTCAATAGTGAACCACCAATGTTGCCACCGGAATAAACTTTCCTTGTTCCCTTTTCCAGCATCGCAACCAACAAGGCGGTTGTCGTGGTCTTTCCGCTGCTGCCGGTAATCCCTATGATGGGAGCTTGGCACCGTTCAACGAACAAGCAGATCTCTGTGGTAACCGGGATGCCCTCGGATTCGGCAATCCCGAGAAACTTCGAAGTTCGGGGCACACCTGGATTTGCGACAACAAGATCCGCATCTGCGAAATCTGAGGCGTCGTGGCGTCCAAGCACATAGGATACTGAACACCCCTCAAGGGCAAGGATGGATTCCTGAAGCTCCTCCTCGCTCCTCAGATCCGTCACTGTAACGTTCGCGCCCGATTCACAAAGAAACCGGACCGCTCCAACGCCCCCGCCAAAAAGCCCAAGCCCCATCACCAGCACATTTCGGTTATTCAGATGATTCACGAGATCCCTGCTCCAGAACAACAACCAGAAGTTCAGCAAGTGTGATCAAGTCGAGCGCATTGTGATGCAAGATATCGTGAATTTGAGAAACATTGCCAGTGTGTACATATCGGTGATACGCATCGGGGATCTCCGCCCCGGGGATGTCACCCGTTCGCCGACGATGACAGATATGTTTCTCTAGCGTCTGTAGTTTGCAGTTGGGCAGGCGAGTCCGCCAGCGTCTGCGGGCTTCGTGTAGCATATCAATGTGGGTGCATCCCAATTTGAACGGTACGCCGTGAAAAATACATCTGTCGCGAATATATGGCAGATCGTACGACTTACCGTTAAAGCTTATTACGACCTCCTTGTTGGCCAGAACGTCCGTGAAATGGTGGAGGAGTGCTGCTTCCTCGGTATAATCTCTCGCGAACATCTGGACGATCTTCAGATCCGCCGAACTATGAAAAAGGGCACCCACTAGAAAAAGAGGGGTGCCCGCGGTCAATCCTGTTGCCTCCACATCAACAAAAAGGAAATCTTCTACCTTGCACCCTTCGATGCCGCTCAGGTTGTCCTGATCCGTTGGAGAAGATAGAATCCTCTCATACCGCCTGAGAAATGGGCCTCCCTTCTGGTGAAGCAATTGCTGAAACGAATGCTCGATCCTGTAAAAACTACCCTCCGGATTGCTTGATTCAACGCCATCCGGCAGTTCCTGATGTCGTAAGGTGGACACCGATGGGCCGTATGCTGAGCTCTCGGACTCAGGTTCTGATTCCGGGACTTCCGACACGTTGGAGAAAGGACCCTTGAGGTCTCTCCGATTCAAGGCGGAAATTCGTTTTCTCAGACTTTCGGAGATCATCGACTCGGGTCCCGGGAAGAGGTGTTTGAAGCTTCCAAACGAATATAGTCCAACCCCGAACCAGAATCAAGGTAGCCAATTCACCAGATGTGCGAGTAACCGGGACCGCCCCTACCCTATGGCGTCTGTATTTTGCCGTTCGACTCCAACAGCTGAATGATCTGAACGGCGGCCTCCTCCGGCGTACATTCCGCAGTCTTGATGATCAGTTCGGGGTCAACGGGTGCTTCGTAGGGATCCGAAACTCCAGTAAAATTCGGAATCTCACCGGTCCGCGCCTTCTTGTACAGCCCCTTGGGGTCTCTCTCCTCACAGACATCCACAGGAGTGTCGATGAACACCTCTAGAAACTCACCTTCTTCCAGAAGCGCACGAACGGCGTCCCGGTCTTCCTTGTAGGGACTCACAAAACTCGCGATGGTGATCAGTCCGCCATCTACGAACAGCTTGCCGACCTCGCCTATTCGACGAATATTTTCGGCTCGATCCTCGGCTGAAAAGCCCAGATTTTTGTTTAGTCCATGCCGGATGTTATCACCGTCCAGCACATACGCAAGTCTCCCACGGGCTACCAGAGCATGTTCGGCTGTAAATGCCACCGTACTTTTCCCACTTGAGGGCAGGCCGGTGAGCCAGACCAAACATCCGGTCTGATCCAACAGCGCTTCTCTCTCATTCCTGCTCACATGCCCTTCGTGCCACACCACGTTTGTAGCTTTCTGCTCCGCCAAAACTAATTCCTCCTCGAATCTGTGTTGTAATTCGGCGCCTGTGCTGCCCGCGCCCCTCAGTGTCTCGACATCATCCCTGCTTTGGATCGACCACCATTCCACAAATCGAACTCCGGATCTGCGTATCTGGAAAAAAAGGACTCGATCTCTACACGCATTTCCCTGATCACATCGGCCGATCCCGGTTCTTCGGTCAGGCTGTTTCTTTCGCCTGGATCTGTTTGCATATCATACAACTCATCCGGTCCATCTGGATTACGCCACGTGTACTTCCACCGATCGTTGCGAACCATTCTTGCATTCTCGAACTCGTGAAATATCTGCTCATACCCTCCGATCTCCTCACCTCCCAGAACACGGGCATAACTCCTACCCGGGATCCCGGATCGCTCGGGCAACCTGTCTCCCAGATTCAGATAATCCAGCAAGGAAGGAAAAAAGTCGTAGTTACAAGTTCTTCCTTCGAACACGGCACCTCCAGGGATCTGACCCGAATGTCGGAAAATGAGGGGAATATGCAGGGTTTCTTCAAAGGTATGAAGGGGCCACGAATGGTCTCCCATGCCCCACATCCCGTGGTGCCCTCCGCACAGTCCTTGGTCGGCCGTATAAATCACGAGTGTATCTTCCTCGAGCCCAAGTATACGCAATTCATTCAGAATCTTACCCACGCCATCGTCTACTCCGCTGGCCGCCGCCGCATAACCACGAATACTGACCGGGTTATTGATGATGTCCAGATTTACCTTGAGCCAGGGGTGAACGGGTTCCCGTGGGAAAGATTGGAGCTGCTTGTCCGCATAATAATCGGCATGACGATTCTGGTGCGTCTCCACCATATGCCTTCCGAGACCATAGGGGCCATTATATCCTACAAAAAGGAAAAATGGATCTTCCTTGCTCTGGCGCAGAAAGTTCAGTGCGTGTTCTGTGATGGCATCCGTAAAGTAACCGGGCTCCTGGTAAACGTCGCCCTGCCAGATTGCATCGTCACCATAAAACGTACTGGTATGCCCTCTGGGCTTGGTGAACCAGTAATCGAATCCATCAACAGGTTTCAGACTGTCACCCAGATGCCACTTTCCAGTCAAACCGCAAGTGTAACCTGCTTCGGCCATGACCTGTGGCAAATTCGTGAAGTCTGCGATGGTATTGTATGCGTCCGGCCCCATCTGCGAATCCGGCTTCTCCCCACCCAGATAGCAGTGGACGCCATGTTGGGATGGCAGCAGCCCGGTAAAAAATGTAGCTCGGCTGGGTGAGCAAACGGAATTCACACAGTAGGCGTCGGAAAATCGGATTCCGTCGGCGGAGAGTCCGTCGATATGAGGCGTCCGAACGTCCGCATTCCCATAACAGCCCAGACTCCAGGCCCCCTGATTGTCCGACATGATAAAGACGACATTGGTCATTTGGAGATGGCCTCTGAACAGATCGGGTGAGTCCGGAATATACCAATTGGGGCCAATCTGACCTACGTAATTATCCCAGTATGAAAGCGAGTCGCGTGAATCTGCGTTCAACCCTTGCTTGACAGCCCGATACCCACCCCATATTATTCTCTTTTACGAAATCAGCGAATAAGGGTTAAGGGTTGCCCGCCGTTGCAAGGAACTGCCCCAAATCGGCTGGCCATAGCGCATTTCCATAGATCATCACAGGTGCATATGGTTTATCTAGTCTGTCGCATCACGTCCGATGAAATCGAAAGCTTCGCCTCTCAATATCCCGTTCCGTCAGAAATTTACAATGTTTGCTCTGGTGAAGATATCCTTGCATCAATTTGACCTGAATAAAGTCTGAACACACCAGTGATTTCTATTGAGGACGGAATATGGTCTTGACTAATGATCAAGTCGATCAATTTCGACAGGCAGGCTACACGAAATCCCCTGAGTTTTTCAGTCCCCGTGAAATTCAGGCAATGCTGGCAGAACTGTACAGACTCAACGCAGATGGACTGCTGCGCAATATCGCAACAGAGGGTGATGGAACCACGCATTCAAAACGTTTGCAGAATTACCAAATTTGTCCCATAACTCCCAAAAGCGATCTCTACCGCGCATTCCACTTTCATCCGAAGGTGATCCGTGCCGTTGGCCAACTGATCGGAAATCCATTTGTGTTCTATCTGGATCAGATTTTCCTAAAGCCGGGGAAACACGGAATTGGGACTGACTGGCACCAGGACAACGCCTATTTTAAGGTTGAGGACGCTACGAAAGGTGTCGCTATTTGGGTAGCCTTGCACGATGCCAGCATAGAAAACGGAACACTTCACGTGCTCCCAAACAGTCATACAAAGCTTCTCGACCACGAGCGGGATCCGAACAGCGACCACCACATCCGTTGCGTGGTTCCAGAGGAAGAGGCGGTTGCTCTCGAACTCGCAGCAGGAGGAGTTGGTTTCTTTGATTTTGGCACCGCCCATTGCACGCGAGCCAATACCACGAACACCGCACGCGCAGGTCTTGCCGTTCACTTTCTACACACTGACTTTATCCCGGAATCCCGCTCGAGCATTCCTACACATCTGACTGGCCCACACGCCACAAGTGGAGTGAAGGAATACGGAAGGCGAATAGAGGGCACCTGGGAGTTGGAAGTCGATCGGGTCCTGGGCGCAACTAGAACAATTGAGGGTTAGTTTGGCTCTGTCAGTCAGGACATTGGGTAGTGAACTGGAAATAGGCGACACCAGCTATCTTGTCAACATCAATGGTAGGAATGTTATGCTCGATGCGGGTGTACACCCGCGAAAAGAAGGCCTGAACAGCCTCCCGGACTACCACACGGTCAAATCGGAAGACATCGATGCGATCTTGATCTCCCACTGCCACCTGGACCATCTTGGCTCCCTTCCTGTAGCGCTTTCTTATTTTCCCCACGCACGTGTTTTGATGTCTGAAGCGTCCTCAGTGCTCGCCCCCCTGATGCTCCATCATACTGCAAAGGTGATGCACAGGAGGGTGTCGGAGGGAAAATCCAAAGACATACTTTTCTCTGATTCTGATGTCGACATGATCTCCTACGTATTCCAGGGTATGGACGGAAAAAGGTCTTTTCCTATCCAGTCCCTGGATGGAGGGCGATCAAGCCTTCAGGCAAGTTTTTTTGACGCAGGGCATATTCTGGGAGCGGCGGGCATACTGGTTGAGGGAAACGGGTCGAGCGTTTTTTATACTGGAGATACTTCGCATCATCATCAGGAAGTCATTTGCGGTGCACAGTATCCGGAAGAGCCGGTTGACTTGCTGATCATGGAATGCACGCTTGGCGCGGATGCCAGTTCCGAGAGAAGGAAGCGTGGCGATGAGGTCAGGAGATTCGTCCGCGCCATCAATTCTGTCATCGCAAGAGAAGGCACTGTGCTTGTCCCGGCATTCGCCCTGGGTCGAACCCAGGAACTGCTGGCGCTTCTCCACCGGCTTCGCACGGAACGCCGCATCCCGGATGTAGAGATCTACACTGCAGGGTTCGGCGGTGCGGTATCAGATGTCTACGACAGGACTGCAAAATATACCAGCCGTCTGGCGCCGGAGTTGAGATTCAAGAATCTCGATGTGCTGTCTATCCCACCTGGAAATCTCAAAGGCAGCCGGATCCTCCGTGAGCCTTCAATCGTGCTTGTCTCCTCCGGTATGATGGCGGAGGGAACACTTTCAAATAAACTTGCACAGCTCATGTTGCCGGACATCAGACACGGGATCTTTTTCGTCGGCTATGTTGACCCTGATATGCCCGGATACGGTGTTTTGAACGCAGAACATGGTGCCGCCATACAGATTCATCCAGAGGCCCCAGGTGTGACCGCTCAGTGTCAAAGAGAACGATTCTATTTTTCAGCACATTCCAACAGAAGGCACCTGCTCAGCATCGTGGATCGCCTGAACCCGAAGGCGGTGCTGCTCACCCACGGAGCGCACGATTCCATACACTGGATGAAGCAAGCTCTGGAACACCGCCATCCGCGAACGACACTGCTGCTGCCCGATAAAAACCTCGAACATATAATAAAATAGAATTGGGAGATACAAAAACGCCCGATGCGCAAGGCACACCGGGCATTCTTTCACAGCTGTTCACAATCTATTTTCGAACTTTTGTCTTTTCAACACGCTCGATGACCTTGATCTGTTTCCATTTATAGTTCCGCTCCCCTTCCCCATCGACCACGATCTTGAGCTCGCCCCCGTTCACCCCCAATACGGTACCTGTGACGCCGACCTCCCCCGCAGCCAATACCCGAACCTGGTCCCCTTCATTCAAATACTTCGGCGAATGTATCACTTCGTAAGAAGTGTATCTGAATGATCCACTGCACGACACCAAACCTGCAACTGAAAGAAGAGTCAAAAACAGAATTGCCCGAATCATGGTAACTCCTGACTGCTCGCCTGATAGACAGGTCGCTTTGACACTGGTCTGAATTTCATCTTGTATTGTCTCAGCCCGGGAAGGCCGAGGTCCCCGGCATCATTCACCAGTGGATATTTACCGAGTCTCTGAAACACTTCATGCCTCAGGAACTCTGAGAGCCCGGGAATTTCCGGATCAGATTTTGCCACGAAAAAGTTGGCCAAATCCTTGTGAATTGGACCTGCCATAGCAAAGGCAACCATTCTACCTTTGAGCGTCACGCACCAGGCTTTTAGATATTCCTCAGGCCACTTGTGAAATTCTTCCAACGCCTTTTTCGTATAACCCCAGTCCAGCAAGAATGGGTGCCTCCGTCCTTGTTTGCTTCGCCAAAGCCGGAGAAGTTCCTGCCCTCCGGAGATGTCTGCTTCATGCATCTCCCGGAATTGCACACAGTACTCACGGCGAAAACGTCTCAATCGCTTCCTGAGATCCCGGTACCCGCTACCCTCAGCATTAATAACCGTGGAGGGATTAAAAATGTACTCCTCCTCCTTTAGCGTCACCTGAAACCCCTGACCCGAAAGTGAACAATGGTCAGATTCGTCCACCCAAAGGATCCTCGTTGGACCGCCGTCGTTCAAGATCCGAATCTGTTCCAGGACCTGCGGAAGAATGCCTTCTTTCAGTGGAGAAGGCGACGTCACGAGATCGACCTGAGCGCCTCTGCGATTCCATCGCCTCAACAGCACCACTGCAGAACCATCTACATCCTTTACAAACACCTCTCTACCTGGAGACAGGCTGAAGGCGCAAAGAAATGGAGGAAAATGGCACCAGGAGCGGTTCACTCCAAGAGAAAACATCTGCTGGAGATATTTCCCGTGCGAAGGCGCTATCGGTTCTGCATCAAGTGGCGGAGCTTGATGCATGTCGCTTCCGATCTGCGGTATAGAGCGATCCTGAATATTCCCCGAGGATCTCGGGACGAAGATCGTGCGTAGAAACAGTCCGTATCATCTGGCTCACGCCTGCCAAAACCTGTGCACCTACGTATTGATTGAAGTCAGGAACGATCTCAACCGGAGCCAGTCCCATATCCACGAGAGATCCAATCGCCTTACACATGTCGGAAGGTGTTCGGTTGCCGAAGCAGATGAAGCCCTGCTTTCCCACATCGGGGCGCAGCGCCTCCACGCCCCTGGAAACAAACAGCCGCAAACCTTCTATCGTATACGGTGGATCGGTTATAAATACATCGAACCCCCCCTTGAAATTTTCGGGCAGGCTCTCTCGAAGGTCGTGCTGCAACAAGCTCAGTACTGAATCACTTCCTTTTGATTGATCCAGGAAATCAACCAACCTTCGGTCGCACTCAATCACAAGGATACTTCGGGCCTGTACATCGAGATACTCAGAAACGAGATCAATAGCCAGTGAGGTGAGATCGTCATCTCCAAGGATGAGGATGTCGCGATCTTCAATTGCGTCGTGCTCAAAGAGATAGACTGCCCGGCGCAGAGCGGTCTCTGCCGTCGCGTGAGACTGGTCGAGCTTAACGTCTACGCCAGGGCGATCATCGCAGAACGATTCCATCCTGCGCAGCGAAACAGCAAACTCTTCTCCCAACGCAGGATGTTGGGTTCTTGAAAACTGACGCACGGAATGAAGGCCGATCTGACTCCTGACCAGCTGGCTCCCTTCCTCCGTCAGGACAATTCCGCCCTTTCTCGAAAGTATCCTTCTCTTTTCTAGTTCTCCCCTTATCGCCGCCGTTACAGGAACAGGCAACTGGCAGCATCTCGCCAAATGACCGATGGAGATGGGCCTGGGTGATCTGTATATAGCTCTCAATACTTTACGAACACCCTCCGGACCTTCGGCCAGACGCGCATCGAGCGCTACCTCTCGCAATACTGCCTTTGATTCGGCCTCACGCGAATTACTGGCCCCCTTCACCCTTGTCCTCTTCTGAAGATTCAACAGCAGATCCGGCATCGCCCGTATCGGAGGTTTCTTCTTCGGAATTCTCCGTGAACGCATCCGGTTCATCGTCAATATTCTCATCTTCCCATTCAAGTAGATTCTCATCATCTTTGCGTTTGCGAAGAATCACATAGATCAAGCTGGTTCCAGATGCGTGAGCAGACATCATGTACGACGTAATTACCCCTGTCAGGAGAATCAACATTACCGCCAGGAGACGCCCTGCCCAGGCCTCAGAACCCGAGGGGGTACCGGGCACCGGCAAGCAGTCCTGAATGTCGATGTCGAGCCATTCACAACGAGTAAAATCATAAGGAACGTATTGCTCGGCAACAAGAATCATGTTTGCGAGTTTTTCCTTCATGAACCAGCCGCAGGCCCACGAAACCAGAGCCAGTGCAGCTGACATGAACGAACCCAGTATCGTAACGCCGACCCACACAGATATGTTCATCCAAGCGGTGTAGAGTATCAACCTCCAGGGTTGGCTCCAGGCGAGTGAAAACGACTGAATAACAACTTCGAGTGCGTCCTCGCCAACCGTACCCACAATGGCTGGCGACATCATGAATGCAACCACAAATGCCAGAGCTACGAACACGGCCACGAGCGCGGCAAAGAATATTGGAATGAATGACACCGCAAAAAGCAATTCACCAACAACGGGGATCCATTTGGCCACCAGACCAATGACAATACCGACGATTATAAAGAACACCAGAATGGCAAGCGCTGCCACTGGACCAAAAACCACACCGCTCCAGTTCTTCTTCAGGAATCCCCAGGCATCTCCGGACGAGTAAAAATCATCGCCCCTTAACTGTTGAAACGTGATCTTGCAGATCATACAAAGCGTGAGAAAAACCACCATAAGTGCATACACCATGGCGGACAGGTCGAGGATCGTCCCAAGGAGCGGATGGCTGCCTGGGGCTGCACCGGGAAACAATCCGTATCGATGCCATACCTGCCCCAAAGACATGCCGGCAGAAAGATGAGACAGGGTAACCAGAATGGAGTAGCCCAGATAGGCCGCGAGGATCCCGCACATACCCACCCAGATTTTCTTACCTGACCACCCCAAACGGACAACTCGAAAAATATCCCGAACGTCGAAATGGAGCTTAATCATGCGGCGCCTCCCTTTCTGCCTGATGACTGAACAGAGGGTTAGTATATGAAAGTAGAATTACCAAGCCCAGAATTGGCGCAGGCCTTATAAAATTTAGTAAGTTACGACGGATATGATGCGACAATGACAGATCAATGTCAAGCAAAAACGGAAACCCGAATGCCTCGATAAAAACACGCGAACATGCTGAAACCTATCGTGGTTTCAAGATATGAGGATCAAGAATTATCGCCGGTCGGTGGGTAATTCGAGGGTACTTCGGACTTGAGACAGAAACTGCCGGAGTGGAATTTTGAAGGACTCCTGGGCGGCCGCTTTCGAAACTACGCCACTGGGCAGTGGGGTAAGTCCCGAGTGCAGGAGAATTGAGGCGTCTTCGTGGGTCTCTTCAAGGGCACGGTAACACCCCTGGCCAAGACCCATTGGCCAGGGCGACCCAAACACGTCTGGCTTACTCAGGAACAGAACGAGTGTTTCACCTGGTTTAAATCGGGGAATCCCTGGGATATGGAGCCGTCCCTCCTCAACCTGACCACCTGGCAGGGTAAGAACCACCTCAGTGTCTTTTATTCCCTTAACGTGCTCGATAACTTCAAACCTGGATTGTGTAACGATTCGGTCGTTGTCACGAAAACTCTTCGTTTGGACACACCTGACATAAACTATGCTTTCCGCCTTCATGCAGAGAGAATCGAATTCAAAACGGACAACGGTGGTCGCCCCGCTCGAATCAAAGAGCACGCAGATCGCCAGGCACGTTAAGCAAAATGTAGCTTGTCTAAATCTCATAGGAACGCTTCATAATAGGAAAGTCGGTAAGCCCGCCATAGACATTCGACGCTCGGACAGCGTATTCGTTCCCTGAACACCCGGTCTATTGTAAGACGAATCCTGTGAAATAGATCTCCACAATGGGCACCTGTGTGCCGGATTTTGCTCCCAGGATCTTGTTCAACTCCGTCCGCATCTGCGCTTTGATCGTATCATGATATTCGGGTTCCAATTGACCAATCGTCTTGCTGCGCAGGATGTCGATCAGGCGATCATTCATCTTGGAAGAAAGCTGTTTCTCATCGATTGCCGCTGCCACTTCGGGAGATGAAACACCCAGATGAATGGTGGCGCTCAGGAATCTCAGCCCATCCGTTCCAGCCGGATTTACCACAATGGTTGCCAACTTTTCGTAGATTGCGACAACAGCAGCAGGCGCCATTTCTGTATCCACAATCTCCTCAATCTTCACTTCCTCGACCTGCTCAGACACTACGTCAGTCGGAGTTTCGGCTGGGACGAACCACCAGTTGGCTACAAAGTATGCGATAACAATCTGAAGTACCAGCAGCCCACCAATGATGGGCAAATACTTCATCAATGAACTACCACCCTCTTCACCCTCCTCAGCCTCCTCGTCATCCCCCAGATCATCTACTGTACCCAGAAGATCTTCATCTGCCATTTCCGCTCCTTCAGGAGTGAGACTCCGCCAGCTTCAAGTGGATGGAACAGATCAGGGGAACGCATGAGATTCCCGTATCGTAGTCCGTTAACTTATCGGTTTCTGGTACCGAATCTTCACCCGTCTGCCTGTGGGGTCAGGCCCATCTCTTTAAAGACCAACTTTGCCATCTCAATGGCGCCCTCACGATGCTGAATGAGACCATCCATCTGGGCATCTTCCAGCCGGCTCAACACGACCTTGAAGGCAGGACCAGGGACATAACCCATCGAGATCAGGTCTTTCCCGGATATAAGTGCGATGGGTCGAATCTCATCTGGGGACAAGTGCTCCAGGGCGGACCGGCAAAATTCATAGTTCTCCAGGTCCCCATGACTCGAAAGACAGTCGAGGCGGTGCAGTTCCAGGTGCTCCGAAAATCTGTCCATGCGCAGGAAGCGTTTGAATCGGCTCTCCCGCATCTGTTTGACGTGCATAAACTGATGATGCTCAGAAACGAGCCTGGCGATATGGGCTGTCTGGTCGAACGAAAATCTGAGGCGGCGGCAAATCTCAGTCGCCATCTCGGCACCCACGCGCATGTGGTTATTGAAGCGTATGCGATCAGAGAACGCAATCGTACGCGGCTTGCCCACATCGTGAAGCAGCACACCCATTGCCAGTTCGGGTGTGGGTGCGCGCATCATCCCGAGCATGATTAATGTATGTACCAATACATCCCCTTCGGGATGAAATTCAGGTGGTTGAGGCGTGCCTTCCAGTTCCAGGGTCTCCGGTATCACCCATTCCATCAGCCCGGTGTCGAAGAGCCATTTGACGCCCTGTGGGGCACCGCCCTCCGTCAGAATCTTGAGGATCTCGTCCCGAACCCGTTCATTGCTCACATCCTGAATTTTTCGGCTCATCCGCAGAATCGCGTGCCTGGTCCCGTCCTCCAGTTGCCATCCCAGGCGGCAGGCAAACCGAACGGCACGCATCATCCGCAAATGATCTTCAAGGAACCGGTCTTCCGGTGACCCTATGGTTCGGATGATTTTTCGATTCAGATCACCCAGGCCCCCTACATAGTCCAGTAGTTGATCTCGGGCAGGATCCCAGAACATGCCGTTTACGGTAAAATCACGCCTTTTGGCGTCTTCCTTTTCATCCGTGAACACGACCTGATCCGGGTGCCGCCCATCGCTATACCCAATGTCCTTGCGAAATCGGGCGACTTCGTGAAGGTGGTCCCCGAGAGGGACGAGAACCACGCCAAACCTGATGCCAACTTTGGTCGCATTTTGAAAGATGCCGATCACCTCATCGGGATCGGCATCGCAAGCAATATCATAGTCTTTGGGTTCGAGGCCAAGCACCATGTCCCGAACACAACCCCCTGCAAACAGTGCGCGGTAACCCTTCTCAGCGAGCCTGCGAACAATTTCTGTTGCTGTATCCCTGGGGTTCATTGCCCTTTCACGAACCCAAAACCGGAACGCGTTCAATCTGGGCACCCAGTGAACGTAGTCTGGTGTCTATTCCTTCATGCCCCCTGTCGATCTGCTCGATATTTCGAATCACGCTCTCCCCTTCCGCACAGAGACTCGCAACCAGCAGAGCGACCCCGGCTCGAATGTCGGGACTCGTGATTCGTTCACCGTATAGATTGGAAGGGCCTACCACTACCGCTCGATGGGGGTCACACAAGATAATCTTTGCACCCATCTCGATCAGCCTGTCCAACCAGTACATCCTTTGCTCGTACATCTTTTCGAAGAAAAGCACCGTTCCACGGGACTGGGTCGCCACCATGATCGCCATGCTCATCAAGTCGGGAGGAAAGCCAGGCCAAGGATCGTCATACACGGTGTGGATGGCATTCCCTACATCTGGAACCATTTCCAATTTTTGGAAATTTGGAACCAGCAGATCCTCCCCATCAATTTGAACCTCTACCCCGAGCCTGTCGAACACCATCAGGCTGCAGCGCATGTTCCCGGGTGCCGCGTTTTTTATTCTAATTTCGCCATTTGTGACAGCGGCAAGTCCGATGAATGTCCCAACCTCAACGTAATCGGGCCCTATTGTGTGTGTTGCACCGTGCAGGGTTTTCACCCCCTCAACGGTCAATTCGTTCGATCCGATACCCGAAATATGGGCACCCATCGCGTTGAGCAGCTGACACAATTCCTGGACGTGAGGCTCGGCAGCCGCGTTTCGGATAACCGTAGTACCACTCGCCAGGGAAGCAGCCATAAGTGCATTTTCTGTTCCTGTAACACTTCTTTCATCCAGAAAGATATCCGCTCCCGTCAAACCGTCGGGTGCGCGCATGGCATAGATATGGTTCGTCCGGATCTTTCCACCCAGGGCCTCGAGCGCTCGAATATGGGTGTCCAGGCGGCGCCTGCCGATTTTATCGCCACCAGGACGCGGAACCGTGGCCTGACCGTGCCGCGCAAGCAGAGGCCCTGAAAACAGGAAGCTGCCGCGTGCCTTCATGCAAAGATCGGGATCGAGCTTTGTTTTGCTCAGAGAACCTGCACAAATGGTGAGCTCATCCTTGCCGGTCCATTCGACTTTCACACCAAGATCGTGAAGAAGCTCCGCCATTGTGAGGACATCACCTATGGTCGGCACATTCTTAAGCACAACTTCTTCATCGGTTAGCAATGTCGCAGCAAGAACAGCCAGTGCAGCATTTTTGTTTCCAGACGGGGTAACCGTCCCGGAAAGGGGGTGTCCGCCCTCAATGACGAACTGTTCCATATGGGATCCTCCGGAGATATTCGGAGGGGAGTAGGAAAGGGTGATAGCGTCTTTCGTGGTATAAGTTAAACTATAACATATCTTTGAGAAAAATCAAGAGGAAAGACGGAGACTTAGGGGTATATCTTGCAAGCGAGGGCGAATGACCTGAAAAGCCTCAAGTGGCACTCATTTCCTGAAACAGCTGGCCGCAGCCGGCGGAAATATCTGTGCCCTTGCTGTAACGAACAGTCGCGGTGAGAAATCCATCTGTAAGGACCTGTAGGAATGCATTTATGGCGGATTGAGAGGGGCTTTCGTAGGGGGCATCGGGGATCGGGTTCCAGGGAATCAAATTGATCTTGCACGATATGTCTCTGACCAGCCCCACGAGCCTACGAGCATCCTCTATTGAATCGTTGAACCCGTGAAGCAATACGTACTCGAAGGTAACCCTTCGATTGATCTTCTTGTGGTAAGCACGGACAGCATCCAGCAACTCTGAAATTGGCCACTTTTTATTTATTGGCATAATCTGTGAGCGTTGTTCATCGGTGGTGGCATTCAGTGAAACTGCGAGACCCACCTTGAGACCCTCGCGAGATAGCTTGAGGATACCGGGTACCTGCCCAACCGTGGAAAGCGTGATTCGCCGGATCCCCACCGCGGGTCCATAGTCAAGATTCATCAGCCGGATCGCACGCATCACTGCTTCGAAATTCAACAGGGGCTCTCCCATACCCATCAACACCACATTTGTCAAATCCTCGCCTTGCCCCAAAAGAGACCTGCGAACCTTGATCAGTTGATCCAGAATCTCAGCAGCTGAAAGGTTTCGAATCAAACCCATTCGACCGGTTGCACAGAAGTGGCAGTCGAGGGGGCAGCCCACCTGGGATGATATACAAAGCGTACGTCTCTTGCCTTCCCGCATCAGCACACTTTCGATCCTGCTCCCATCCCGTAGCCCGAACAAATACTTGACAGTATCCCCTCCCGCACCTTGTTCTTGGACGATATCCAGATCTAGAATGCTGGCGCTTTCCGAAAGGGTTAGCCTCAGCTGTTTGGACAGGTTTGTCATTTCATCGAACTCTGTGACCCCCCTGTTATAGATCCAGGCCGAAATTTGCCGCGCCCTGTATGTCTCCAGCCCCAGAGTACCAACAAATGACTCAAGCTCATCCGGAAATAAGCCTTTAAGTTCTGTCCTGCCGTCCGACTGCTGAATCGAGTCCACCAGCTTGCCCTTTCTTTGAACTTGGTCTGGAGATTACATTACTCAACTATGCTGCCGTTTGCAAGAAAATTGAGGTTGACATGCACCAGAATTTGTACTATCTTCTGGTCCGTAGTCCTTAAAGAAATAATAAGTTACGTAAAATCGACAACTTCCCCTTGTAGATGCCGGTGGCCCCCCCAGTCCCACACAACCCGGTCTTGATCCAGCTTGGAATCCTATGCGAATGTACGACTTCGACAGCCCGACTGACCCACCGAATCCTCCAAGCAGGTTCAGGAGGAAGAAATGGCCGCTTGCGCTGATCCCACTAATCTTCCTGGTATCTCTGGGTGGCATCTGGTCCACCCGCGGGCAGAGCCAAGAGGCAGAATCTGTTCAGCCGCTCATAGCGGAACAGGACACGACAGCGCTGCCTGATACCCTGATCATTTCTGATCCTGACCCGGATCCCGAGTTCACGCTGATCAATGGAAAGATTGGCCGAAGGGAGTCATTCTGGGATGCCCTCAATCGGGAAGGTCTTGGCCGCACCCAGGTCATTGAGCTTGTGTCCTCGATTAGAAAGGGAGTACGTAGAGCCGAGTTCAATCCCAACATTGTGCAAAAAGGCGACACCTACAAAATCGAGATGGACAGCCTGGATGTCATCCAGAATTTCGAATTCGTCAAGAGGGGATCCATTGAGAGCAGGTTTGTTACGCGCCGGGAAAATGGTGCGCTAAGGTCATGGAAAGAAGAATTACCACTGGATAGACAGGTGGTAGTCGTTTCAGGTGAGATTCGGGATATGCTCTGGAACGCGCTGATCAAGACGGGCGAGAATCCAGCAATCCTCAGCTCCAAACTTACCGACATTTTCGAGTACTATGTAGACTTTATGGTGGATTGTCGGGTAGGAGACCAGTTTTCGCTGGTTGTTGAAAAATTCTACAGGGATGGGCAGCTGGTTCGATATGGCGAGATTCTTTCTGCCAAGTATGAGTCCAAGCGAAACTCGTACTTGGCCTTCCAGTTTGAAACACCCGATGGCGACGATGCGTATTATAACCCTGAGGGGAAGTCTTTGAGAGGGCTGTTCCTCAAATCACCTCTGAATTATCGCCGAATCAGTTCGGGCTACTCTAACAGGAGGTACCACCCGATACTCAAGAAGCGGATTCCGCATCACGGGATCGATTATGCGGCCAGCTACAATACCCCTGTCTGGGCAACAGCAAGTGGGAAAGTGACCTTCAGGGGCCGTAAAGGTGCCCTTGGAAACTATCTGGAAGTACAGCACAAGAACGGATACAAGACAGGTTACGGACATTTGAGCAAATTCAATAGAAATGCAAAGAAGGGATCCTATGTTAAACAGAAGCAGATCATAGGATATGTAGGTGCAACGGGTCGAGCCACAGGTCCACATCTCCACTACAATTTTTTTGCAAAAAAAGGCAGCAAATACAGACTTGTGAACCCTGCCCGAGTCCTTCTCAGACCGACTGGCAAGCCCGTTCCGGATGCGCTGCGGGACGACTTCGAATATAAACGCGACAGACTCTGGGCGTTGCTGGAACAGGATTCGGGATCAAATGTTACCGCCACACTGAGCACTGAATTTGATGCTCCCCTCCCACCCTATCTTATGGGTGCCACCCGCTGAATTCCGTTTGGCCGTCTTGGGAACTCAAAACCAGGGAAAATCTACCGTGCAAGACGACCAGAATGCCTTTCTGGGGCAAATCGAGGACCTTTCAGAAAAAGACGGACGCTACAAGAGTACCGCCTACCTGTTTGTCTACGCCGCACTCGAATACCTGGTCAGAAAACTCAATAGAGACCACAGTGGGACGCCCGACGGACGACACGTAACGGGACAGGAGCTTTCTCTTGGTATCGCTGATTATGCGCGTGAACAATTTGGTCCCATGGCTCGGGCGGTATTCGATCACTGGGGTATTCACGCCACGGTTGACTTTGGGCACATTGTATACAATCTGATCGCGGCTGAACTGATGAACAAGACCGAAGAGGACAGCCTGGACGATTTTCGAGATGTCTACAACTTCGATCAGATGTTCGACCCCAAACGCATTCAGCAGTTCCCGGACAAACTGGATTTGGAACTGATGTAGCCCTTTCGTGCTTTAATAGATCACCTCACCAGCTAGAGGAACTTGCTTGAGAACAGCCTACTTCGATTGCGTCTCCGGCATCAGCGGCGACATGATTCTTGGATCTCTCGTTGATGCGGGGCTGGAACTGCCTCAACTTTCGGATGAACTCAGGAAGTTGAATCTGGATGAATTCGGCCTCACTTCGGAAACCGTCTCCAGGCACGGAATTTCCGGCACAAAGGTTACGGTTGTGTCCCGGGAGGGACACATACACAGGAACCTGTCATCTGTGCTGGATATCATCAACAGTAGCGATCTTCCGGACTATGCGAAAGAGAAGGCGGGAAAAATCTTCGAAAGGCTGGCAGAGGCTGAAGCAGACGTTCACGGCACCAGCACCGACGAGGTCCATTTTCACGAAGTAGGAGCAGTTGATGCGATCGTGGATGTTGTGGGTGCAGTAGTAGGGTTCGAGTTGCTTGGGATAGAACAGATAAGGGCATCGGTGTTACGATTCGGCCGCGGGACAACCACAGGATCGCACGGTGCCATGCCTATCCCGGTTCCTGCTGTGGTGGCGCTTTGCAGGGGGGTCCCATCTGAGCGAACAGACATTCCATTTGAACTGGTCACGCCTACAGGTGCCGCGATTCTCACGACACTTGCTTCGAATATTGGCGATCCACTGATCATCACGACGGAAAAAGTAGGATATGGAGCGGGCAGCAGAGACTTGGAGCAGGCTCCAAACCTGTTGCGCGTTGAAATTGGTGAAGTCAGCCCCACTCAGCGCAATGAACGTCTCATATTGATCGAAACCAACATCGATGACATGACACCAGAGATCTATGGATTCCTTCTTGAAGAGCTCCTCACAAATGGTGCCAAGGACGCATATCTCACGCCAATCATCATGAAAAAGGGCAGGCCCGGAATTCAGCTTAGTGCGTTGGCGGAGCCACACCTGGCCCCAAAGATGTCGAGCATCATGATTCGCGAAACCACAACTCTTGGAGTTCGGCGAACGCAGGTGGATCGCCTCGCGGTCTCTCGAACAAGTGGGACTCACCAAACCTGCTATGGGCCGGTTCGTGTGAAAATCGCCGATATCAACGGCAAGTCTCGCATCACACCAGAGTATGAAGATTGTGCGCGTATCGCCCGTGAAAAGCAGGTCCCTATTCTGGATGTTTACAAGTCTATAAAGACCGATTAGCCATTCCTGGGCCTAGCTGATCAGTCCAGTCCATCCATCCCTTCCAGTGCCTGCAGCAGTTCCTCCAGTGTCACGATCTCTCCCTCAGCACCTGCTTCCTCCAAACCTGTCGCGGACCCGGATTCCTTTATTCCAAAAACCATCGTCTCGAATTCGTGGAGGAATTCAAGACAATGCCACGACCCGGTTTTCTCAAAATCTTCCGTGCAAAGTTCACGAGGTATGGGGCACCCGTCATAAAGTTTCCGGGGACACGGTCGTCGTTTTTTAGCCATCTTCAACTCTCATTTCTCAAAGAATTTTCAAATATTGTTTTACCTCGTATTCGGTGACCTGCGCACGGTAGTTAGCCCATTCTATTTTCTTGTTTTTCAGGAATTTCTGCAGAACCTGGTCCCCCAATGCACCGCGAAGAAGCTGGCTCCCCTCGGCACATTCGATCGCCTGAGACAAATCTTGCGGAAGCATCTCGATACCTGCAGCCATCCGTTCCTCGGAGGAAAGATCGGATACGTTCTGCTCGGTTGGCGGAGGAAGATCATATCCCTTTTCAATACCATCGAGACCGGCAGCAAGCATCACAGAGAAGGCCAGATACGGATTACATGCCGGATCCGGAGATCGGTATTCAACACGAACCGCCTGCTCCTTTCCAGGCCTATAGGCCGGAACTCTTACAAGGTCCGACCGATTAACCATCGCCCAGGATGCGAAAAGAGGCGCTTCGTAACCAGGAACCAACCGCTTGTAGGAGTTTACCCACTGGTTGGTCACAAGTGTGATCTCCCTGGCGTGTCTCAGCAGCCCAGAAATATAGCCTTTCGCAATCTTTGAAAGGTGATACCGGTCTTCGGGATCAAAGAATGCATTCCGTTCTCCCTTGAAGAGCGACATATGGGTGTGCATTCCGTTACCGTTTTCTCCGGAAATGGGTTTGGGCATAAATGTTGCCCATACCTTGTGCTTTAATGCGATCTCCTTCACAACGAGCCGGTAGGTCATCGCATTGTCAGCCGTGGTAAGCGCGTCGGCATACAGAAGATCGATTTCGTGCTGACTGGGTGCGCCTTCGTGGTGGCTCGAGGCCACTTCGATACCCATGCCCTCAAGGGAAAGAACTGTCTCCCTTCTGAGATCACTGGCGACGTCCAGTGGGGTCAAATCGAAATAGCCGCCCTCGTCCAACCCCTGAAGAGGCAGATCCGTATCTTTGAAGTAGAAATATTCCAGTTCCGGGCTCACGTAGAATGTAAATCCCAAATCCGAGGCCCTTTTCAAATTCTTCCTTAGCACCCACCTTGGATCTCCCTGGTATGGATTCCCGTTGGGTTCCATGATATCGCAGAACATCCTTGCTACAGTTTCTGTCTCCTGCGGGCGGAAGGGAAGGATCTGGAAGGTATTTGGATCCGGCAGGGCAATCATATCGCTTTCGTCGATCCGGGCGAACCCCTCCACGGATGAACCATCAAATCCGATCCCTTCATTTAGGGCTGCCTCCAGTTGTTCAACCGGAATGGCCACACTCTTCAGAAGGCCCAGAATGTCGGTGAACCAGAGTCTGATAAACTTGACCCTGTGATCCTTGGCGGCGTTCAGCACATATGGGTTGCTGCCTTCGTTCATATTTTCACTCACTCGGTTGGCTGTAACAATAGGTGACCCATGAATCATCAATGAGGAGGGAAAGTATCATCGTGATGTTTCGCGATTGTTTCAGAATGATTAAAAGTGGATGAACAGCAAAAGGAGCACAGGAAATGTCCTGTGCTCCTTTTGACAGATCTACTCGAATCGTTGGTTATTGCACTCTTTTCCAGTGATCAACAAACCGATCTGGAAAAGAGGACACCATCTGATCTCCCCGAAATTCCTCGAAGTATCCACGTTCGTGGGTAATCCTTATCGCTCCGTCAGCAAGTGTGATTTTTCCCTTTTCCGATTTCGCCTTCGGGTAAATCGTCAGCGGCGTTGCCGCAGACGACCGGTATCCCTGGCGAATCAGCAAATAGCGGCTTCTGGTAATCGCAGATGTAGAAATCTCATATTTGCTGGCTGCATAGTCAAATGTGCGAACCCCTGTATCCAGATTATTTACCAGGACATTCAAGGAAACGTGCGCCTTCCGGGAGTCGATGGGCTCCCACGAGAACACACCGGAGATGCTTGGAGAACGGAGTTCGGTTCCGTCTGGCAGCTGTCTGGATTCCAACACCCAGGTTCCCGCCAATTGATGTTGCATCTGTGCTAGCCGATCACTACACCCTGAGGCACATCCCAGAACGACGAGACCTATGGAAATCCATCGCTTCATTACCACCCTCCTCCGGCCAGCAAGAAAAACCAAATCGAACAAGGCAACAGCACTGTTGAGCGAATTACAGTATATTTGCGACGGTCCTGCATGTCAAGAGAAAAAGGCCCCGGAGACACGCTCCAGGGCCCTTGATGATTTTGCGATATTGGTTGCTATTGCACGGAATCTTTTAGCGCTTTTCCTGCCTTGAATCGGACGGTCTTGCTTGCAGCAATTTGAATGGTCGCACCCGTCTGGGGGTTGCGGCCAGTTCGTGCCGCTCGACTGCCTACGGAGAAGGTTCCGAACCCGGAAATGGAAACACGTTCTCCCTTCTTTAGCGCGCTGGCTATTTCTCCCAACACTGCATCTAGCGCTGCGCCGGCTGCGGTTTTTGTAGTATCGGCTTTATCAGCGATTAGATCTACCAAATCTGCCTTATTCGGCATTGTCTCACCCCCTTTCAAAGTCGACTAAATATAGGTCCGAATCGGAGGGTTTGTCAAGAAGGGCTCCCAATACTTGCCCGTATCAATACCAACTTTCTCCTTGAATATAAACGGGTTATATCCTATATTTTTTCTTCTCGCAAACGTTCGGTCAGTCCTAAAAACGCCATATCTGGAAAAACTTCCATGTCCGTCCGATCGCTAACTCAGAATGCCTTGCTCACCGCCCTGGTCGCAGTCGCCACGCTCACACTCCGCATTCCCATGCCGGCAACACAGGGGTACCTCAATCTGGGCGACGCCGGCATATTTGTAGCAGCATTGATCTTTGGACCCAGAACCGGAGCAATCGCCGGCGGAATCGGTTCCGCAATGGCTGACCTGATCGGTGGATATCCTCACTGGGCACCCTTCACGCTCCTGATTAAGGGTTTCGAGGGTTATTTGGTTGGCATCGTCTTCCAGTCGTTCCTCACCTACAGGTGGCAGGCCTTGTGGACCATTTTCGCCGCCGGTATTGGTGGGGTGTGGATGGCAACAGGTTACTTCGTTACAGAAACATTCATGTACGGCTGGCAACCGGCTCTGGCGGCCTTGACCGGGAATCTTCTTCAGGCATTGGGTAGTCTTTTGATTGGCGTCCCGGTTGCATCTGGCCTCATCCGGACAGGACTTGGCAAACTTCGAGAAAAAAAATAAGGCGCAGGAGATAATCCGCTGCGCCTTGCTTTCCAACTTGTGACCCGATCGATTCTTCAACAAGCCAAACGGGCCTTTCCGCTACCGTTCATCTGCAATGCCGCCCGAACATCTGAAGCCGTTTCTGCACCCAGGATCTTCTCTCTCACCGTAGCCATTCTCAGCAAACGGGCAATTTCTGCAACTGTCTTGAGATAGTTGTCCGCGTGAGTATAGGGCCAGGCCACCAGTATCAAGATGTTAACCTGCTCCTTCTCGCCCCATTCGGTCTCCCCCCACTCGATGCCTTTTTCGGAGACACCCAAACAAATAACGGGTTCCTTGACCTTTTCATCCCGGTAATGAGGAAGAGCGACTCCTTCGCCTACCCCGCTTCCAAATCTGGATTCCTTCTGAAACACGGCTGAGAGAAACTTGCGAAAATCCGGTATCTCAGCAGAATTCTCGACGAGGGCAGCCAACTCGCGCAAACCCTCAGCTTTATTCCTTGCGGTCATATTCAGCAGGATGCGATCTTCTGTGAGATAACGCAAGACCATATCCGACATAACGCCTCCCTCTCCCCCGAGAAGATGCCCTATGCGGACTCCAGCAATGGCTCCAGCTGGGTACGACGCCTGGGGTGTCTCAGTCGTCTGAGTGCCTTTTCTTTGATCTGGCGAACTCGCTCTCTGGTAAGACTGAACCTTGCTCCGATCTCTTCAAGCGTCATAGATTCCTCGTCACCAAGCCCAAAATACAGTCGCAGAACTTCCGACTCTCGGTCGTCAAGCGTGTCCAGCACCATTTCCACCTGGTCCCGTACCGATTCGTCTACCACATCGATATCAGGTGCCTTCTGATTGTTATCCGGAAGTACGTGCAGCAAACTGTGGTCGTCGTCTTCGCGGAAGGAGGCATCCAGGGACCAGACATCTCTTGCTCGCAGCAGGGTATCCTTGACCATCTCCACAGAAACGCCCAGCTTTTCTGCAATGGTCTCTGGTTCTGGATCGGCCTCGTGCGACTGTCGAAGTTCTCTCGAAACCTTCGAGATATTATGCAGCAGATCAATCCGGTTGATGGGTAGCCGAACCACACGTGAATCCTGTGCCAGACTCTGGTGTATGGCCTGACGAATCCACCAGACAGCGTAAGAAATAAACTTGAATCCTCTTGTACCGTCAAATCTTTCAGCAGCGGTCATCAGACCCATATTTCCTGCGCTGATCAGATCGGCCAGGGGCACGCCGTGGTTCTGATACTCGCGTGCTACACTCACAACAAAGCGGAGATTGGCCGCAACCAGGGTGTCTCTGGCTCTTTGATCGCCCTTCTGAATCCGTTGCGCCAATTCGATCTCTCTTTTTGCGGAAAGCGGCCGGGATGAGGCAATATCCTTCAAATAAAGATCCAGCGACTCGCTATCTTGAATCATAATTCCTGCCACGGCATGTACCTCCTGGAAAAGTTATGGGGAATAACTTGGTAAGACCTGCCGCCCACCATCTGGGGTGGGAGTGAGTTCATTTGCAATTTTCTCATTCAGACGCCTCGAGAGATAACCGCAGATCTCTTCTGGAGTTCCACATCTCATTAGCCCCGGCCGGAAGTCCGTGTCCTGGAAAAGGGAAGCCAATTTCGCGAGCACGGGGATATACGGCGAATCACCAATCACCGGGACGGCCATCAACGCAATGATATTCACGGGTGCGGGGAATCGCTCGGACCCAAAAGCCACACCGTGCCGCGATAGTCCGAAAGCCAGTCCCAGCTTCGAAACAGATCGACACCTTGCGTGCGGAAATGCAATGCCTGTGGCCATAACTGTGCTCTCCAGGTGTTCACGGTCGAGAACCGACTGAAGAAACGGCAGACTGTTTGCCACAAAACCAATTAAGTGTAGCCTGTCCACAAGTTCCTTTATGGCCCCCATTCTCTCGGTTGATCTAATGTTGGGAATCACCAGACCCGCCTCGAAATCCAGGGGCAGTACATCTCCAGAAAAACTGTTCGATCGATCCGAAGATTTGCGTTTCTGTTTTATTGGTGCCTCATCCACTGCGCTTCTCCAAAATATATATTTATTTATTATACACTTAATAGTCTGAATCAAATCCAACGTGCAGAAATTGCACTCGCATTCGAAATTATAGGGCAACAAATTGGATCACAGGCCATCTGTTTCATCAAATATGGCCAACCGATAACATTTTCTGGTGCGGTGAAGTAACGCCCAACAAATCCTTTATTATTCCACCTAATTGTATTAGCAACTATAATGCCAGAATTTTACCTAATTACGACAAGCTGTTGTTATACAAACATATACGCCATGTGACCAAGATCACATGGCGTATATTACATCGTTAAAATTACTTCTGGAGTGCAACTATTGCAGACTTATTGCCGTCTCACAGTGCAATTATTGCACACAGACGATATCTGGACATCAATCCTCCTTCATCGTGTTCAGAGAAAATTTCTTGATCTTATATTGCAATGTGCGAAGGCTGATCCCGAGAATCTCTGCCGCCTGTTTGCGATTTGCAGTCACGTGGCGCAGAGTCTGTGTAATGAGCTGTTTCTCCACATCTGCAAGCGACGATCGGAGAGGGAACGTGAGTTCTTCGAGTTCGGGTTTTGCAGCTCTGACCCTGGAAGGCAACCTCTCCGTTTCAACCTCTTCATCTGGACAAGTAACCACAATGCGTTCCACAACGTTCTTGAGCTCCCTCACATTTCCCGGCCAGGCATAATTTAATATTGATTGCATCGCGTCGGGTGTCAGTCGCTTGCGTTTCTTGCGGTGAAGGAGGCATAACTGATCCAGGAATGTCTCAACAAGAAGAGGTATATCCTCTCGACGATCCCTGAGGAAAGGCAATCGCACGGGAACGACATTGATCCGGTAATAGAGATCTTCCCTGAATCGACCAGCCTGAACTTCTGCCTCCAGATTTCGGTTGGTGGCAAAAATGAGTCGGACATTCGATGTCACCGGCGAGTTGCTTCCCACCGGATTGAACACCTTTTCTTCCAGAACACGGAGGAGGTCCACCTGGTTCGACAGAGGAATTTCCCCAACCTCATCCAGGAAAAGTGTGCCTCCTTCCGCAACAGCGAATCGCCCGGGCTTGTCTTGGTGAGCGCCGGTGAACGCACCGCGCCGGTGCCCGAACAACTCACTCTCAAAAAGCGTCTCCGGAATGGCGCCGCAGTTCACTGAAATCAGCGGCTCATCTCTTCGGCCGCTTCTTTGATGAATTGCCCGGGCAACAAGCTCCTTCCCGGTTCCGGTATCCCCCGTGATCAGTACGGGCACATCCGTCATTGCCGCTTGTTCCAGGGTGTCGCAGACCTGCTGCATCGGAGGGCTTCGGTGAACGATTTCGCCGAATGTCTCGGTAGATCCAAGTCTTGCCCGCAACTCCTTGTTTTCTGAAACGAGCGCCTGATGTTCCAGGAGGTGACGAAGCGACAGGTGCAACCGCTTCAGGTCCACAGGCTTCGCGAGATAGTCATAGGCCCCCAGGCGCATCGCATCAACCGCCGTTGAAACCTCGCTGAATGCGGTAATAATGATCACCCCGGTATCCGGACTTTTTTCCTTCACCTGTCTCAGCAGACTCAACCCGTCCCTCCCGGGCATCTTCAAGTCGAATATTGCTGCGTGATACACCTGGTCCGTCAACAGGCGGGAAGCTTCCTTACCATCATAGGCCACATCCACCTCATAGGAGGCTTTCTGGAGTGATTCCTTCAGACCTTCGCAAATATGGTATTCGTCATCTGCAACGAACACACGGATTCCTGTCGACTCACGATTGGCCATCATCACCTGCCCTGGAAACTGCTCGCAATAGACTGCTGTCCGGTTCACTGTCAATCGCCGGAAGGAAAATATCGAACCGTGTTCCTGTAGCCTGTTCACTGCTTAAATCGATATGCCCGCCGTGCTGATAAATGATTCTCTGAGCAATGGACAGTCCGAGTCCGGTACCCTCATCTCGCGTGGTATAGTAGACCTCGAAAATCCTGTCAATTTCCGATTGGGGAATTCCACAGCCTGTATCCGAAAGCGTGAGGCACACCCCGTCCTCGGTCGGGCGGGTCCTGGCTTCAACCACGCCTTCTCCTTCAATGGCTTGAAAAGCATTGACAATAATGTTGAGAACCGCCTGGCCAAGCTGACTCTCGTCTCCTGAAACCGGAGGCAGATTCTCCCCAAGCGATACAGACAGAAATATGCCTTGTTCTCGTGCTTCTGGCATAACCAACTCGAAAACGTGCCGTACGACATCATTCAAGCAGACTGACTTGAGATTTAGTTTCGGTGTGCTGGAGAATCGCAGGAAATTTTGTACGATCCTGTCGAGGCGCTTCATTTCCAATTGGGCAATATTCAGACGTCGGCTGATTGATTCACGAAAGGACGGCTCCAGATCGGAAAGGTCCTCCTCGAGCAATTGAAGCTGAATACCTATGGCGCCAAGGGGGTTCCTTACCTCGTGCGCGACCGATGCCGCCAACCTGCCAAGCGCGCTCATCTTTTCCAGCTGGAACATTTCCCATTCCGCCCGTCGCAGTGTGGAAACATCCTGCATGGAAACTACCAGACCGGTCTCAATACCCAGATCCAGAGGCGCGGTGCTGACTGCGAGCCGTTGAGTATCATCCCAGAGGTTTGCGTCCAGAGGTTCTGTGGGATGATCCTGAAACTTGCCATTGAACCCGTCTTTAAGTAAGGCGAGCAACTTGCTTCGAACCCTGAACAGGTCTTCTGCGGATTCGCCCACGACACACCTGTTCTCCCAGTTCATCATTCTGACCGCAGACCGATTGGCAAAAAACACCACCGCCTGACTGTCAAACGCAACAATCCCCTCGTGCAGACCGTCCAGAATAGCCCTCGGTTTGCCCAGTTCCATACTCGTTTCACACCCCCTGCAGAGGCCATTTAAAACACCCTCGCTCATCCAGAACCTATGCAAGCCAAGGGGAAAAGGCAAGGCCATTTGAGTCCTTCAAAGGGCTTGACAGGCGCCAATGTGCGGCGCTATGTTAGCCACAAATGAACAACGACATCGACAAGCAGCTTCTCCAATTACGAGAGGCCGAATCACGTGCAAACAGCAAGGTACAGCGGACCCTTGCCATAAGAAAGGTGCTGGAACAGAGTTGGGATATTATCCTTGCCAACATCGGTCCGGATCGTCTGGAGAAGAGATCGTCCGATACCTTTCCTGCAGGGCGGATTCGCTGATACGCCACCTGCACGAGGAAGCCTTTGCGCTCCATCGGTCCTGCAACAAGGGGTACGCGATCCTGGCTCTTGGCGGGTACGGCAGAGGCACACTGAACCCCAGGTCGGATATCGACATCCTGTTCCTCTATGAAAAGTTGGACCCGCAGGATCCTGTAACCCGTCACGTGCTTCATTCCCTGTGGGACCTGGGTTTCGACATGGGTCACAGTACGCGTAGCCTTTCCGACTGCGTTGCAGCAGGAAAGGAGGACGATGAATCCCTGACTTCAATGCTGGAAGCGAGGTTCATTGCAGGGGACCACGCCCTTCTAGGAAGTCTTGAGAAATCCATCAACAGAAATTTTCTGGGGCGAAAGGTTCAATCGTTCATTACTCGGAAGCTTGACAAGCGACGGCTTCGTCACGCACGGGCGGGACTCTCTGTGCAACTCCTGGAGCCGAATGTGAAGGAGAGTCCGGGAGGACTGAGAGATTCCCACGTTGTCGGATGGCTTCTGAAGGCGGTGAACCGGAAGACCGCCCCTGCCGGCCTATTTGAAGACCACCTCCTGAATCGGGCGAATTACGATTTGTATTGTCGCGCAATCGATTTCCTGTGGCGTATCCGGAATGAATTGCACTTCAATACAGACAAAGCCTACGATGTGCTTGAGCACGATCTCCAACCTGTTGTCGCCGATGCACTTGGATACGAAAGCGATGAACAGATGCTTGCCGTAGAACGATTCATGCGCGACTATTATCTCCATGCCAGGAACATCAAACACCTTACAGATCTGCTCTGCGAACAGTTTGAAGGCTCGCCTTCTGTAGCTAAGCGAACGGTCGGCCTCATTGCTCGAAGGCCGCTTGACGATGGCGCGATACTGACCCACACGCATCTTGGTTTGCCAAGACAGAGAAAACATTTTTTCGAGAAAGATCCATATCGTCTGCTCCGCCTTTTTCAGGACAGTCAACGATTCGGAGTTCCGCTGAACGAACCCGCCCACCAGTCCATAAAGAGCCATGTTCACCTGATCGATGATGCCTTCAGGAAATCCAGGGCCGCTGCAAAGCTTTTCTTAAGTATCATTAGTGCGCCGCAAGGAGTCGCAAGCACCCTGCACATCATGCATGAACTGGGCGTACTTGGACAGTATATCCCTGAATTTCAGAGCATCGACTGCCTTTTCCAGTATAATCGCTACCACATATACACGGCTGATGAACACACTCTGGTGGCCATAGAGACGCTCGAAAATATCGGAACGGTGACAAGAGCCGAAGCCAACGCAAACTTGAAGAGGGCATTTTCAGATATCAAGCGAAAGGACCTCCTCTATCTTGCGGTCCTGATGCACGATGTTGGAAAGGCTGCCAGAGATGATGACCACAGCACCACCGGAGCAGGAATCACCCGGAAATTTCTGAAGCGACTCGGCCTATCGCCTTGGGAGATCAAGACTGTCGTCTTTCTGGTTCAGCATCACCTCTCCATGTCCCATATTTCCCAGCGCCGGGACCTCTCTGACGACAGCATGATTCGTGAATTCGCTTCCCGGTTCGATGACCCCGACACGTTGCGAATGCTCTATCTGATAACATTTGCGGACCTGTCTTCGGTGGCCCGATCTGCCTGGACTGCCTGGAAAGGGCATCTCCTCTGGGAACTCTATATCAAGACGCACAACATACTCACACAGACGTCCGCAATAGAAGATCGACTGCCTGGATCCAGCTCACTCATAGATTCACTCTCTGATCGATTCGAAGGAACCGAAATCTCGGTGCACCTTGAAAGTCTCCCTCCAAGATATGCAGAACTGAACTCATCGGATAATATCGGCACTCATCTTGAGTTGATCCGCAGAATGGATGACTCCGTCGTTGCCCTTTCCGTGTCACCCAAAGGATTGTTTCTCGAGATCACAATTTGCACAGAGGACAAACCCTATCGACTTTCAGAAATTTGCGGTGTTCTCGCCACGAATGACATCAACATATTCAGCGCTCAGGCTTACACGCGTCCCGATGGGGTGGTCCTCGATATCTTTCAGGTAACCACACTCCAGGGTGCGGGAGAAATACCAAAATCCCAGCAAAAGAAGATGGAGCGCGAGCTGAAATCCATTTTTCACGGCAGCGGAACCACCGAGGAGTTGTTCGCGAAACATCAGCGAAGATGGTCCAGGCGGCGGAAACCTTCTATCCACATTGAAACAGAAGTCCTCTTCGAGAATAGTATTTCCGGAGATTGCACGGTGATCGATATATTTGCCCAGGACGCAGTCGGATTGCTTTACAAGATTACCCGGGCACTATCGAACTTGGGCCTGGACATATATACCGCTAGAGTAAGCACACAGGGTGACCGAGCGGTGGATTCCTTCTACGTCCAGAGTGAAAAATCAAAAATCGAGGATATCGAAGTGCTTACAGACATCCGGCAGACCCTGCTCGACGGGGTTGGACGATCATTCTGATCAGTCTTGGACAGCATGCAGACAGCACCTATCTTCCGAAAAAATAAAGAAAAAGCTTGACAAGCCCCCACCTCATGGCTTACTTTCATCCTGTTGGTCTTCTGCTATTTTTGCCTCATGAACCGCTTTTCATTCATCCTCGCACCATACCGCAGGACCTTCGATCTTACCTCGGCTGATGTGTTCTACTCTTTCCCCATCTTTTGTTTTAAAGGTCTCAGAATCCTTCGTCTTGAATCACCCAACCATAATTTCCCATAAACTTTTTGGTAATAAATAGCTAAGCAGACTCACACCACCTTTCTACTCTAGGGTGGACGACCACATTTCAAGCACAGGACTAAATGGTAGGCACTCATGGCAACGCAAACGAAAGAAGCACCTCGAGCCGGTAAAGAATCCAATGGTATGGACATTCTCGAGTTGCAGAACATGACCATCGCGGAACTCAGCAAGCTTGCCCAGGGATTCAACATCCAGGGCTATAGCAGCCTGAGAAAGCAGGAGCTCATATTTTCAATTATTCAGGCGCAGACAGAAAAGAGCGGATTGATATTTGCGAAGGGAGTTTTAGAAATCCTCGAAGATGGATTCGGCTTCTTGCGATCCCCAAACTATAACTATCTGCCTGGACCTGACGACATCTATGTCTCCCACTCCCAGATCAAGCGCTTCAACCTCAGAACGGGAGACACCATTTCGGGACAGATTCGACCGCCGAAAAATGACGAAAAGTACTTCGCACTAATTCGCGTCGAGGCGGTAAACTTCACGGACCCCGAGCAGGCAAAACAGAAAATACTGTTTGATAACCTGACGCCATTGCACCCTGATGAACGGTTTAATCTGGAATACGATGTCAAAGACCTATCTACTCGGATCATGAATCTGCTTACGCCTATAGGCAAAGGTCAGCGTGGAATGATCGTTGCGCCGCCCTTCACGGGCAAAACCATGTTGCTGCAAAAAATCGCCAACGCGATCACCGCCAATCATCCAGAGGTCGCTCTCATCGTCTTGCTGATTGATGAACGCCCGGAAGAGGTGACCGACATGCTTCGGTCGGTCAATGGTGAGGTCATCAGTTCAACCTTCGACGAGCCGCCGACACGGCACGTTCAAGTCGCCGATATGGTTATTGAAAAGGCGAAACGGCTTGTGGAACACCAGCAGGATGTTGTGATATTGCTGGATAGCATTACCCGCCTAGCCCGCGCCTACAACACCGTTGTGCCCCACAGCGGTCGGATTCTCACCGGCGGTCTGGATTCAAGCGCAATGCAATGGCCAAAACGTTTTTTCGGCGCGGCGAGAAATATTGAGGAGGGCGGAAGTCTAACCATTCTGTCTACAGCGCTTGTGGAAACTGGCAGCAGGATGGATGACGTCATCTTCGAGGAATTCAAGGGCACTGGAAATATGGAACTGAAGCTGGACAGACGACTGAGCAATCGGCGCATTTTCCCGGCGATCGATGTAACGATGTCCAGTACGCGTAAGGAAGAACTCCTCCTGGACGACAAAGAATTGAATCGCGTCTGGATCCTTCGGAAACTGCTAAATCAGATGCCCCCACTCGAGGCAATGGAGTTCATGAAGGAACGCATGTCCGGATGCAAGACCAACGAAGATTTTCTGAATTCCATGAATGCACCCATATAGCTCGGGCAGCGGTAAAAAGTCAATCCCAGGAAAAGTAAAGGCGCACAGAGGTGCGCCTTTACTCATTCATAGAACTTGCATAATAATTGCTACTTTTGTATATTTTTTTGCTGAAATGAACCGATATAAATCTGATTATCGAGGAGTTACCGATGAAAGCCGATATCCATCCGGAATATACTGAAACCACCATCCGCTGCGCGTGTGGGAATACCCTCACCATCAATTCCACCGTCCCTGATCTGAGTGTAGAAATATGCTCAAATTGCCATCCATTCTTCACGGGCAAGCAGCGGCTAGTTGACACGGCGGGAATGGTGGAACGTTACAGACGAAGGTACCAGATTCAATCAGAGCCGGAGGGCGATGTAGCTGCACCTGAGTCAGAAGCACCTGCCGTGGAGGAAGTAACTGAAAATTCAGGCGATACGGAACCTGCTCCAGTTGAAGTGACGCAGACGACGGGACCTGCCGAAAGCTAGTCCATTTTTGTAATATTGATAGTGAATCAGTGCAACCGTCAGGGAATGCGCTGGTTCACTTTTTTTATATAAGTATCAGTGAAGATTTGGCTCTCGAGGTATTGGACATGTTCGATCAACTTGAAGGTGTTGAGCAACGCTACTCTGAAATTTCCCAGGAAATGGGGCAGCCCGAGGTCGCGTCGAACCCGACTCATTTTCAAAAGTTGACCCGGGAACTTCACGGACTCGAGGAGATCGTAACGACCTACAGGACCTATCGAGAAGTGTCATCCGGCCTTGAAGAAGCACGGGAGATCATGCAAAACTCCGACGATGCGGAGCTGCTTGACATGGCTCGGGAAGAGTTACAAGAATTGCAGGAGCAGGAAACCACGCTATCTGAAAAGCTCAAATTCCTTCTGATCCCTAATGATCCCACTGATGGCAAAAACACCGTTGTCGAAATTAGAGCGGGTGCAGGTGGCGATGAGGCTGCACTTTTCGCGGCTGACCTATTTCGAATGTATTCGAAGCACGCTGAAAACAAGGGATGGAAATCCGAATTGCTCAGTTCGAATTCGACCGGGATCGGCGGATTCAAAGAGGTCATTTTTTCAGTGGCGGGACAGAATGTGTTCGGCCACATGAAATATGAAAGTGGGGTCCATAGGGTCCAGCGTGTGCCGGAGACCGAGACGAACGGACGCATCCACACGTCCACTGCCACGGTCGCAGTCCTTCCGGAAGCAGAAGAAGTAGAGGTCGAGATCAAATCGGAGGAGATCCGAATTGATGTCTACCGGTCTTCTGGTCCAGGTGGACAAAGTGTAAACACTACGGACTCTGCGGTAAGGATCACCCATTTGCCGACAGGCTTGATCGTTCAGTGCCAGGATGAAAAGTCTCAGCACAAAAACAGAGCGAAAGCAATGAAAGTGCTTCGCGCTCGTTTGCTGGACCAGGCCATACAGGAACAGCAGCAGAAAACCTCGCAGGACAGACGTGCCCAAGTAGGATCCGGGGATCGGAGTGCGAAGATTCGGACTTACAATTACCCTCAGGGTCGAGTCACCGACCACCGCATCAAACTGACTCTGCATCGTCTTGAAGACATTCTCAATGGTGATCTTGTCGAACTTGTGGAATCTCTGCGTTTGGCGGACCAGACAGAGAAACTGAAATTTCAGGAACAGGTAACCACTGCCCGCTGACGCCCCGAATCATTTCTACCCAACTTTCCCAAAATGCCTTCATCCTCCGCATCACTCACCATCCAGAAAGCCATTGCCTGGGCAACAACAGCCTTCGCGTCGGCAAAACTCGATTCTCCCTCAACAGATGCAGAGTGGATCGTGGCAGATATCCTGTCCCTTGACAGACCCGCCCTCTACCTGCACTCCGAAACCAGGTTAAGTCCATCGCAGATTTGTCGTCTGAAGGATATGATCGACTCGCGGTCGGCACGGGTTCCGCTTCAGCACGTGCTGGGTCACACCGAATTCTTCTCACTTCCCTTTAAATGCTCGCCTGACGCACTGATACCGCGCCCAGAAACTGAACTCCTTGTGGAAACGACAATCTGCTATTCCAGGGTCTTCCAGGAACCGAGGATTCTCGATTTATGCACAGGCAGCGGCGCAATTGCAGTTTCCCTTGCCCATTCTATATCAAATGCACGAATAACTGCAACTGACATTTCGCACAGAGCCCTCCGGCTTGCCCGTCGGAACGCCCGATTGAACGGCGTGCAGGAACGGGTTTCCTTTCTGAGGGCTCATTTCCTGGCATGCTTTGGCGGGGACCCCGCCTTCCACCTGATTGTCGCCAATCCGCCATATATCCCCACCGCGGAAATCGCAAGCCTGCAGCCGGAAGTAACGTACGATCCCAGGCTTGCGCTCGACGGAGGTACAGACGGGTTGGCGGGCTACCGTGCCATACTCTTGCACGCTCCTGCTCTCCTTATGGATGGCGGTTCGATCTTAATGGAGACCGGTCACGACCAGAGCCATCGGGTGGCGGAATGGCTTGCTGAAACTCTGTCGGATGTTAAAATCCTCGAAGATCTGTCAGGCATCGAACGATTCGTGACAGGAAAAAAACCTGCCCGCTGAAACAGCCGTTTTCCCAATGGTTGCGTGTCTGCTAAATCTTCCTTATCGTGAACTCCACCCACAACCTAACCCTCCTCCACCTGAGATGATTTTCGAGAGGATCCCATGCCAACCGAGCGTATTGAGACCTTGTTACCGGAAAATCTGGAGCATCCTCGACTTTACTTTGGGGAACAGGATATTCAACGGGTCCGACAGATGTGCCTCGAGGGATCTCACGCTGAGGTTTACGCACGAAAGCGCCAGCACCTCGATCAGCTCCTGGATGTGCCGTTTCCGTGTCCACCTCCAAGAGAGCAAAGTTACCGGGGTGGAATATGGGAAGAGTACAGCCGATTATCCAGCGAGGCACGGACACTTCTTACGGATTATGCACTGGCATACATTGTGGATCAGAATCCCGCCTTCCTCGAGAAATCCTGGGAAGGCGTAACTTCCCTGATGAATTGGCCCTCATGGGTGCACCCTGTACATGAGTTTATGCTGCTTGATCTCGATAGCAGCCACACGAATGTTACACTGGCATCAGTCTATGATCTCTTGTATCACGACTTGGCTGAGAATCAACGTCGAGAGATCGAATTTGTGATTTATGCGAGAGGACTCTCCCATTGCGTAGGTGGCATGGATCACCACTTCTGGGCCAACAGATATGACAGCAACTGGTGTTCGGTATGCGTATCTAATATGGGACTGACGGCAATCTCCATGCTGGATGCGGGTGCCATGCACCTCAGGATAAACCTCAACACCAGAGAGGCAATGACGGGAATCATCCAGGAGTGCGTCGAGCGCCTCAACAATTTCTATGACCATATTGAAGAAGATGGCTCCTGGAAGGAGGGACCGGGCTATTGGAACTACGGCATAAGTACATCGATGCCCTTCTCGGACGCCCTGAAGCGTGTGACCTCAGAAAAAGTCAACCTCCTGTCACATCCCAGACTCCGCACAACCATCGAATTCCCCATAAATTGCTACCTGCCCCCGGACAGAGTCGTGAATTTTGCGGACTGCGGGAAGGCATTTCCGGGAGGAATGGCATTCCGAAAGTTCGCCATAGAGCACAAGAATACTGCCGCCAGCTATTTCGACATGCTTACCACATCTGGCGAGCCTTCTCTAGCGCTTCCCGAACTCTTCTGGGACGCCTCCGAAATCGAGCGAGAACTGCCCGCTCCGGCTCATCCTTCAGCCTATTTCCCGGACGCCGGCTGGTGTATTCAGCGATCGTCCTGGTCGGATCCTGATGCCACCATTCTGGCATTGAAAATCGGCGCAACCGTGGAACCCCACGGGCATGCCGATGTTGGAAATTACATCATCCACACGCACGGGAAGACGGTCATCAGGGAGCTGGGGATTGGTAGGTATGCCGATCCCGGTGAGTGGATATTCAAAGACACGGATGGCCACAACCTTCCACTATTTAATGGAAAAGGCCAGCCCCGGGATGTTCGGCTGGAAGGGGAGGTTCTTGCAACCCGCTTTACCGACACCCACGATTTCCTGAAGGCCGAAATCGCTCCTGCTTATGGCCTGAACTCATTGCGATCCTTTATCAGGTCCTACCTTTACATAAGACCGGACACATTCATCGTACTGGACCGGATCGAAGTCAGCGAAGCCATGCACATGGAATCTCGAATTCACATAGCCGGTGAAATCCACCGCGAAGAAGACTGCTTTCTGATTCGAAACAAGCAGGTCGATCTGGGTGTTCGACTGCTTTTGCCACAGGCGGAGGTCTTTTCTGTGGATCGACACACAAACCTGACACCGGGTCATGCGGATCCGGAAACCCAGGAAGTCGATTTCCTGAAACTGAATTTGGATCTGGACGCAGGAACCACCACGATGGCAGTGGCATTTGGAATCGACAGTATCCCGAACCTGAAACTGGAATCCGAAAATTCCAGCTATCATGTAAGCCATCTGGGTGAACAGTTCCGGATTGAGTGAGAAGAATTACTGACTTATGCCAAGGGAGGGAACGAATTGCGAATAACTACCTGGAATGTAAACGGTCTTCGTGCAGCCCTGCGGAAGGGTTTCGAGGACCAGATCAAACGGATTTCACCGGATGTTTTGCTTCTCCAAGAGATACGTGCGCTGCCTGAACAGTTGCCTGAAGAGTGGGCGAATCCAGAAGGATGGCATGTCCACTGGCATCCTGCAGAAAAGAAAGGATATTCGGGAACAGCTGTTCTCTCCAGACATCCGATTCAGGTATTGGGGAAAGGAATCCATAAAACCGATCCCGAAGGCAGGATCCTTCACGTCATGATACAGGGCTTCCAGTTCGTCAGCGTTTACCTACCCTCTGGTTCCTCAAGCGAAGAACGCCAACATTTAAAAGAAACCAGGTGGATGAGACGGTTTCTGCCCTGGTCAAAAGCCCTCTCAAATTCAGATACACCGGTTGTATTGGGAGGAGATTTCAACATCGCGCATACCGAGATGGATATCTTTTATGCGAAGGGGAACGAAAAGAACAGTGGATTCCTTCCCCAGGAACGAAGGTGGATGACGAGGCTCCTCGCTTCAGGGTGGCACGACATCGTGAGAGAGGAAGTTGGCGCCGTGCAAGGCCCCTACTCCTGGTGGTCCAACAGGGGCCGGGCACGAGAACTGGACAGGGGTTGGAGAATTGACTACCTCCTTGGAAATGGAGCAGCAAGAAAATTGGTCTCTGGGGCGAGCATTGACCGAAAAGCCGCGCTAACCGTTTCAGACCACGCACCGGTGACAGTTGATTTGGCCTGAAGCTTTGCCAACCATACGGGGAAATTCTGACCTACGTAGTTAACGCCCCATCGCAATTACGCAGAGGATTAGGGATGTTGCCCTTAGTAGTCGCCGATCACCCGGACCACCTTTATCAACTCGGTGAAACAGCCATATTCTCCATCAGGTTGCCGGATGCCAACAGTCCTCCGCACCTGACCTATCGGGTTTCGAACGATGGGAATGAGATCCTCGATCAGGGTCTTCTGAACTTTTCTAATGGAACCGCTGCCGTCAGGTGTAAGCTGACAGATCCGGGTTTCCTGCGTCTGGACGTCCTGAATCTTCAAAAAGAATCCGTCTCCGCTGCCTCGGTGGGGTATGAGCCCCTGAAGATACTTCCTGTGTCCAAAAAGACGCCGGAATTCGAGTCCTTCTGGTCAAAGGCACGGGACCAGAAATTGGACAACCCCAAAGTGCTTTCATATGAAAAGAATACCTGTTCAACCCTGCCAGGTGAGACCACGTATAGAGTCTTGCTCGAGAATCTGAATGGAACGACCGTACACGGATGGCTTACACTACCGGAAATTCCGCCACCCTACCCGGTTGTTTTGAATATTCCGGGTGCAGGAGTAGGCAGGGTAAAACCCGTTTCCTGGTACACACATCACGGCATTGCCGCCTTTCAGATGTCGGTGCACGATGTCGAACTCGATCTACCCGAAGAAGCGTTCGATAGGCTCAGGGCGTGTGAATTGGCGGGGTATACGATACGACATGCGGAAAGTCCAGATCGATACTACTTTCACCGGACGATTCTGGGGGCATTCGGGGTTCTCGACTTCCTTTGTGAACATCCAAACATCTCCACCGGAAAAGTAGGGATTACAGGATCCAGCCAGGGCGGTGGATTGGCATTGCTCGTTGCAGGACTTGATCGGCGTGTAGCAGCGGTGTCTGTCAACGTACCTACGCTTTGCGATCACAAGGGCTACCAGGAAGGTCGTCCGTCCGGGTGGCCGCACTTTTGGAAAACCTTTGCACCCGAGCGGGTCTGTCGTACCATGGCACTATACGATGCAGCAATTGCTGCAGAGACAATCTCTGCAGCCGCCTACTTTTCTGTCGGTTTTCTGGACAGAACCTGTCCTCCAACAACAGTATGCGCGGCCTACAACGCCCTGAAATCGAGCAAGGACATTCAGAATCACATTCAAATGGCCCACGCCTTCCCGGAATCCTGGTACGAAGATTCAGCGTCATGGATGCGGGCACAACTTACCTGAACCAGCGTTCTCCGGCCACAGCAAAACCCTCCAGCATCATCTTTCGCTGAAGAGTGTACGCCGGCTGGCTTTCACCGGGTTCACCTATTGGTTGGTTCCAGAACATCTTCAACAATTGTGAGGAGGGTCTTGAGCCGGAAGGGCTTCCCAACAACTCTGGTCGCCCCGAGACTCAACGCTTCCTCCAGCGTGCTGTCACCCAGCTTTGCCAGTGCTACAATCGGAGGCTGATTTTCAAGCGTTCCAATCTCACGTATGAGTGTCAACCCGTCCTTTCCTGGCAGAGACACATCGACTACAACCAGGTCTGGCGCGAATTCGGCTAGCCGCCTTAGACCGTCCGCGTCGTTGGGTGCCTCCTGGACAGCATAACCGTGCAGCACCAGGACGCGACGCATGACTTGACGAATCATTTCGTCTGAATCAACAATCAGGACAGTTTCCAATCCAGATCCTTCCTGCGCGATCAGGTTATCTTCGATTCATCGAGCATCTCCTCCACCGCACCGATGAGTTTTGCCATATGCAGAGGTTTGGTGAAGCAGTTCCCGGCCCCGAGTTCTCTAGCCTGATCAAGCGCCTCGGTCTCGTATCCGGTTATAGCAATAATCCTGGCGTGCGGATCAACTTCCCTCAGCTCTTTGATTACTGCGAGCCCATCCTTATGGGGCATCTTAAGATCGGTGATCACCAGAGCAACGCTCTCCTGTCTGAAGATATCTATTCCTTCATTGCCACCGGAGGCTCTAAAGACCTGGTATCCAGCTCGTTCCAGGATACGTCCCGTAACACTTAAAATCTCGCTGTGATCGTCGATGACGAGAATCTGATTCATATCTTCCACCGGAAAACGTTTGGACGGTATTGATTGTGTACTAAAAACCGCCGGAATATACGCAATTGCCAGAACACGCACAATCTGGTTTCTGCCCTCTACGCGAGAGACAAGATTCTTTACTCGCTATACATTTCATCGGCCAGGAGGCAACAAACCGTCTCGATACTTCCCGTCTTGCTAGCCACCCTGACAACAAATTGTGCCAGTCATCATTTCTGGAGGTAGATCAGATGAAGACCTCAGTCATAAGCTGCTCACTGAATCCCTACAGCAGGTCATACGTTCTGGCCACAACTGTTACCGATATTTTAAAGGGTCTGAAAGTGGACACACCTCTGTACGATCTTCGGAAATATAATCTGAGTTTCTGTGGATCACCGGATGCCAGGGAGAATGGAGACGTGTCTAAACTCAAATCCGCCATCGAGGAATCTGCTGCAGTAGTACTCGCCATGCCAATCTATAATTTCGATGTGAATGCAGCTGCCAAGAATCTTATCGAACTCACTGGCAGGTCATGGACAAATACACTTGTCGGTTTCCTCTGTGCAGCCGGAGGGCAATCAAGTTACATGTCGGTAATGAGCATCGCAAACAGCCTGATGCTTGACTTTCGTTGTATCATTGTTCCGAGATTCGTGTATGCTGTTCCAGAAGCATTTCTGAATGACAGAACAGACCAGATGCAGGTAGGATCGGAGGATATTTCCCGACGGTTGCATGAATTCGCAGCGACTACCGCGGCACTTGCCCGGGCAATTTCTCCTGTTCTGGATGAATCGAATTAGGCACAAAATCTGAAGAGATTGGCAAATCGGAGGCGAATTTAACCTGTATTTCAAAGCACCGATTCAGTATCCTTTCTGGTCGGCAGAATGTGATATGGAATCTGTATACAAAACCAGGAGAAAATGAATGAAAATTCGCAAGAACCGTATCAAGCAAAAACTCGCGGAAGGCAAAGTGACATATACGGTAGGTGGTCTTACACACCCCGACGACATCGACGCCTTCGGGACCAACGGATTCGACGGGGTTTGGCTGGAAGGGGAACACGGCGGACTGAGCGCTGCTCAGCTGGGCAACCTCACAAGGTCATGCGATATCTGGGGCATGACTTCCGTTGCCCGTGTTAACCGAAACGATCAGGCCCTGATCTACCGTACCCTCGACCGCGGAGCGCAGGCCATTGTAGTGCCACATGTGAATACCGGCGCGGAGGCGCGAAATGTCATTGAAGGTGGTAAATTCGCCCCTTTGGGGAAGCGCGGCATGTTCATCAGTCGCCAGGGATATGGTGTCCCCGATTACTTCTCCGAGGCCAACAGCGAGACGCTCCTTGTCGTATTGATAGAGGACATTGTGGCCGTCCAGAATCTGGACGAGATCCTTGCCGTTGATCACGTCGATGTGTTTTTTGTGGCTCCTTCCGACCTTGCCACGTCAATGGGGCGCATTGGTCAGCTTGACCATCCAGAGGTTCGGACTACCATAGAAGACACCTTGAAACGTATACGGGATGCGGGCAGACACCCTGGGACACTTGCAGCAAATGGTGACGTTCGAAGATTTGTGGAGCTGGGAGCAAAATTCCTCTTGACCAACGTTGGGCCCTGGATCGAAACAGGCGCATCGGAATTCATACGCAACGCGGAAGGCGATTGAGGCCATTTGCAATCATCGAAAAATGGGCGGTGACCAATGGATACAACCAGTTGGGGCAAGTTCAGAGACAGTGTTTTCCACCCCTCGACAATCGTGAAACCGCAAGACCTGGAAAACGCCAAGAGAAACATCGAAAAACATGCTTGGGCTTCATCCTATTTGGAAGCCTTGCTAAAGGAGGCCGATCTAACGCCAGATATATCCCGGGATTTCCTGGAAACAATGGTGCCTCGTGAGACGCCCAACAGCCACCTCTTTACAATGTGTGCAAAATGCGAATCCGCTCCTGTGCATGGGCTCTATCGCTGGTCTGCGGATTCTCCTGATCAACTCGTTTGCACCACTTGTGAGACGGTATATCCCAACAGCGAATACCCAGAAACATACCTTCTTGAAACGGGGTTCGGCGGGGGTCAAACAATACCCTACTACGCTGAAAAACACTGGGACCTGATAGGATTCCCATTCGTATCGAGCTGGACGGCAAATATTCGGGCACGTAAATGCACGTATATGGCAGCCCTTGCCAGAAGGCTGGGCCTGGCTTACGCGCTGACAGGTGAGGTCGCCTATGCAGCGAAAGTCCGAGATATCCTTCTGCGATTTGCAAAAGTTTACCCGGGATACATGGTACACTCGGGATACGGCGAGTTTTCTGATCTGGATCCCGCTGTCGCATCGGAACACATCCTTAACCTGCCGGAACCTGAACTGGTGATTCCTCCAAACAAGCCCGACCGCAAGCTTCACGTGGGCTACTGGATGGCCGGGAGAGCCACAGGAGTAGGAATGGAGGGAACCTTCATCTCTGATGTTACGATCGCCTATGATCTCACCTGCTGGGCCGAATCAGGAAATCAACCCACCTACGCTACAGAACAACGGTTGCGCATTGAAAGAGATCTGCTGCTGGAGGGAACCATTCTACTTTGTGCCGACCCTGGGTTCAATAACAAAAGTGCCACCAATCGGTCTGCGGCAGGACTTGTAGGCATCTGCCTCGGGGTGCCCGAACTGGTACGATTCGGCCTGGACGGATTCTGGCATTTTGTTTGTAAGTGGTTCCTGGAAGATGGGATGAGTTCCGAATCCCCGGGCTACGGATTCATGACATTGAACGGAATCCGCCATTTCGGAGAGGCCGTGCACGGATACTCTGACCCTCCAGGATACGACAGTCCTGATGGAAGAATAGATCAGCTCGATGTTTACGGAGACAGCCGATACCGTGGTGTCTTCGAAGGTTATGTAAAGAGCCTGATGCCCGATCTGGGCTATGGCGTACCCGCAGATGACAGCACAGGTGTGCGTATGCCTGTGGAAATTTCGGATCTCATCGCCGCCCGGTATGGGGAACCCGGTAACATCGCCTTGCTGAGTGAGTTGTGTGACAACGATCTGGAGAACAATGGCAGTGAATACGGACTCTTTCACAGAGATCCGCTCCTTGTCTCCGAAAATTCACTGACCCTTGGCGATCAATTTTTCCCTGCCCTTCGAATAGGACTGCTGAGGACTGGAAGCCACGGCAGAGCAAGCTCCACGCTGGTAAGTGCTTCCGACTGGGGTGGCCATCATCATGAGGACAGTCTGAATCTCGTTTACTGGAAAGATGGTCATGAAGCTCTAACAGACCTGGGATATCTCTGGGATCGGCCTGACAAACATATGACCGTCCGCACCATAGCCCATAACACCGTGATCGTCAACGGCGAGAACCAGAGACGGGAGGGCCGCCTGGGCGGTCTCAAGGCATTCGATTCGACAACCCGGGTAAAACTGATAGAGGTTTCATCGGAGGCTTACGAAGCATGTGATGAATACACCCGGAAGTGCGCCGTCATCGATCATGGAAACGCAGGAAGTTACCTCCTGGATGTTTTTCTCGTGTCGGGTGGCGAGCAGCACGATTACCTCTTTCACGGACCGGTTGAGGAAGGTGTGGTACACGACCTCGAGCTGGAACCTTCGCAGGAAGCGTGGCAGGATTTGAAGCGGCTCAAGGAATCGCGAGCCTCTGACCCCTGGTCCATTTCCTTTGAGCTGGGTAAACAACATCGATTGAGTGTCTACAATCTCCCCGACAAAACGGAACGGACTTTGATCGGTCAAGGTTGGGGAGAACGGGGTACAGGGTCGAGAGACAACGTGATGACCGGTGAAACCGTTCCTTATATTGTGAGACAAAGAGAAGGGAAAGACATCAAGAGTCGGTTCATGAGCCTTTTCGAGGTGGGAACAAGGTCGAAACCATTTGTTTTAGAAGTCAAAAGACTCTCCTCCAGAAATGGCGAAGCTGCAGGATTTTATGTCACAACAGACCAGGGAAGCGATATCATCATATTTGGAAACGAAGAACGACCCACAACAGTTGAGACCCCGGAAGGTCTTTTGGAAACAGATGGGGCCCTCACCCTCTTTTCGCTCTCTCCCGACGGAGCAGTTACCAACGGTTACCTGTATGGTGGGCGTAAAGCGGTCTACCAGGACCACGACTTGTCGATCGAAGCCCCTGTCCTTAGCGGCCACATCGATGGTCTGGAGACCACAAACGAACTGAGCTTCTACCGCATTGCCGACGCGGAATTGAATTCCGAGTTTGTGGGTTCGATGCTGTTTGTCAAAAGCAATGATTATGAAACCGGATACCCGGTTTTGCGCGTCCAGAAAGCCGGTTCCCACTGCCTTGTCTATACCAAATTGAATGGCTCCGGCTACGATGCCCGGGAGGCGGAATCGTGGAAACTTGTCAGAAGCCTGTCTCTATAGCGCTTGGCAGCTGTTTGGGCTTCAGGCAGACAGGAATTGGCGTCAAAATTTCTTGTTAAATGATGGTTTTACAAAGGTTATTGACAAATCTTGGCATTTTTGTTAGTTTGAATCGATTTGGTGCGGATTTTTCCACATTAAGCGCCGGGAATAAACCTTGAATTCATCCGGACACCCTATGCTAAATCAGATTCTCCTGCCTATCCAGCCCCAAATTGGCCGCTTCGAGGAGCGTTTCAAAACGACCCTCGAATCCGAAGTGCCACTGGTCCAGGCCATGGGTGATCGGATAATGGAGACGCGTGGCAAAATTCTGCGCCCTGCCCTATCGCTTCTGACCGCCCAGGCCATTGGAGAGTGTTCCGATCGTGCCATAGATGCGGCCATTGGGATAGAGATCATCCATACTGCAACACTGATTCATGACGATGTTATTGATTTTGCAGATAAACGGAGAGGAACAGAAGTCCTCAACCTCCGCTGGGGAAACCAGGCCGCTGTGTTAATGGGGGATTTTCTCCTGGCACGCGCGCTGCAGGTTCTGGTTGGATTGGATTCAATGGAGGTCATGAGAGCAGCCACCAGTGCTGTCGGCAGGATGATCGAGGGAGAGATCCAGGAGATTCAGGGTAGCGTGGAGGCGGAATCGGCAATTTACTTCAGCATGATCGACAAGAAGACGGCCTCCTTAATGGCCTTATCTTGCGAAGTGGGTGCCATCCTGGGCGGCGGAACGCCCGAGCAGATCGCACAGATGTCAACATTTGGAAAGGAAGTGGGCATTGCCTTCCAGATTACGGATGATCTTCTGGACTTCACTGGCGATGAGAAATCGCTGGGGAAGCCTGTGGGCAATGATGTCCGCGAAAGAAAACTTACATTACCCCTCATAAGGGCCCTGGGAAATTGCCCCAATGGGGAAGCCGAACGAATTCAGGCCAAGGTACGTAGTGGGATTGAATCTGATGAAGAATTACAAGAAGTATTCCATTTTGTTGAACGATACAGAGGCATAGAAGAGGCCCGCGAAGAAGCATTAGCGTATGCAACCTCAGGTCTTAAAAGTTTGGGAGCGCTTACCACCTCCGATGCCCGTCAAGCTCTCGAGCTCGCTGTGCTGCAGGTGGTAGATCGCGATCGATGAAAAATCAGAGCTGGGGACCGGGGCCAGTACGATATTTCGGCCTGCTACTCTGCCCTCGTCTCTTTTTCTCTAGCTGGCCGGGCCGTTCGTCTTGCGTCTAGACAGCCGCATGGGCGCGCAATGACCACATTCGCCGACTTATAAGGAGTTTAACCCCACAAATGAAGCGCGACACTTTCCGATCCCTGGTCATTATCGCCACAATCGTTCTGGCGATTTATTCACTTTATCCAACATATCAATTTTATACCGATCCCCCTCCACAGGGCACGGACGAATATGCAGCAATGAAAGACAAGGCCATCAATCTGGGCCTGGATCTACAAGGCGGAATTCACCTTGTATTGGAAGTCGATCCCACCGGTTTACCTGAAGACCAGCGTCGCGACGTAGTGGATCGCGTGAAGACGATTATCACCAACCGGGTAGACCAATTCGGTGTGGCTGAACCTATTATCCATCGTGAAGGTGAATGGAGAATTGTAGTCGAGTTGCCCGGTGTCCAGGATGTCGAACGCGCAAAAAAGCTCATCAATACACAGGCACGCCTGGAGTTCAAGATCCTGAAGCCGGGTTCTGACAGAGAGAGCATACTCGACAGGATCGAAAACCATCTGCAAGCCGCGGAAGGTGATACCAGCGCGGAGGAAGACACGAAATTATTTGGGGAAGAGGCGGCCGACGACAAACCATCCATCAAAAAATTTATCCTCAGTTACGGGGACGATTTAATGGTCCCTGTAGGAAATCTCGCAACGGTCCGATCAATACTCGGCTCACAGGAAGTTCAGAAGCTGATCCCAAGGGACGCAGAATTCCGGTGGGCAAATCAGGTCGAGGAGATGGGAGACGGACAGAAGTATCGCCGGTTGTATTACATGAACTCTCGTATCGAAATGACCGGAGAAATTGTCAAGGATGCCAAGGTAACCACGGGCCAGTCATTTGAAAATGCCGGACAGGCAGTCATCAATTTCACAACATCAGATGATGGTGTAAAACTGTTCTCACGTGTTACCGGGGCCCACGTGAACGATCGTATGGGTATCATACTGGATGACCAGGTCTATTCAGCCCCGACAATCCGCGTCAAAATCCGGGATGGCAGATCGATCATTACAGGAAGCGGTACCATCGAAGAAGCGAAAGACCTTGCAATCGTCCTGCGGGCAGGCGCATTGCCTGCAAACGCACCCATTGTTGAGGATCGAACGATCGGGCCATCGCTTGGCCGGGACTCGATAGAACAGGGCAAGCAAGCTGCCTTGATCGGGTTGGCAATCGTCATGGTGTTTATGATCCTGTATTACGGCATGGCGGGGATTGTTGCGAACCTCGCCCTGATGCTGAACTTGCTCTTCGTGATGGCCGTCCTTGCCGGATTCGGTGGAACGCTTACTCTGCCGGGCATAGCTGGAATCATACTAACCATCGGTATGGCGGTGGATGCGAATGTGCTCATATTCGAGCGGGTGCGGGAGGAGTTGAACAGCGGGAAGACCCTGAGGCCTGCTATTGAAAATGGGTACGGTAGGGCCCTGCTGACAATCGTCGACGCGAACTTGACCACAATCATAACTGCGGTCGTATTGTATCAGTTCGGAACGGGCCCCATCAAGGGCTTTGCGCTAACCCTGATGATCGGTATCCTCTCCAGTATGTTCACTGCGCTGTTCGTAACACGCACCGTTTTCAACATCTTCATCAGTCGCTGGCAGTTGACGACAATCAGCATTGGCCGTCTCAATATCTTCAGCAAGCCTTCATTCGATATCCTCGGCTTACGACGAGGTGCCTTCATCTTGTCGGCACTCCTGGTCCTGGTTGGGCTTGGATCGGTGATCACAAAGGGTGGGTATAATTTAGGGATTGATTTTTCCGGCGGGACACTCCTGGAGGTCCATTTCGACCCGCCTGTATCGGTGGGTGATCTGCGAGCATCTCTCGGTTCGGTCGAGATGGAAGACCGCAATGTGGATCTCAGACATAGCGAAATCAAGCAGTTTGGAACCCCGAACGACATACTGATCCGAGTGGAGGAAGAGGCTCAAGGAACAGTGACAGCAGATGCCATTAAGTCCACACTGAAGTCTCGCTTCGCATCCAGCATCGGGGACCCGAAAGAGTGGCTTCGCCGCCAGGAAGCGGTCGGTCCAAAAATCGGGAAGGAACTCAAAGCGGACGCGGTTAGCGCCATACTCGTTTCGCTGGTACTCATTGTCCTATACATCTGGTGGCGATTCAAACACATCCAATTCGGTGTTGGGGCTGTAGCCGCCCTTTTCCACGATGTGCTCATCACCCTGGGTGTTTTCTCCCTTATGGACAAGGAAATCTCACTCGCTATTGTCGCTGCGCTGCTAACGATTGTGGGGTATTCCCTGAACGACACCATTGTGGTTTTCGACCGCATTCGTGAAGATGTGAGACTTTATCGAAGAGAAAGTTTCGGAATGATTATTAACCGAAGCATCAACGAATGCTTGAATCGTACCATATTGACTTCAGGGACCACACTTCTGGTTGTGGTGTCGCTGCTCACCATGGGAGGCGAGGTCATTCACGATTTCGCCTTTGCCCTGATGGTTGGTGTGCTTGTGGGAACATATTCGTCCTCATTCGTGGCCAGCCCAGTGGTGTTTCTCTGGCAGGCAGCTACCGACCGGAGGAAAGCCGCCGCGTCCACGTAGAGTTGTATTCCAGTTAGATTGTCTGAGACGAGAAAGGCCCGGGATCAAGAAGATCCCGGGCCTTTCCTCATACACCTGTTCCCATACAGTCAGAACTGAAATTCCCTCTTGGCTTTCTTCTTATCTTTCTTGTCGACCGAATATGGGGTAACGGTTCTGTGGTCTGCGCAAGGTGCTGTAGGTTCCGCACCTGGAACAAACAACTCTTTAAACTTTTTGGGACAATATATTGAGGCCACCTGATACGTATCGCCGCACACCTCAACCTGTGCCACCCCCTGGGGGATCTCAAAGTCGACGGGCTCCAATTCCAGGGCACTATGCGCCTTCTTCATGAATGTTGCCCACACAGGCAATGCAACAGCGGCTCCTGACATACGTGGTCCCAACGACACGTGGTAATCATCGAATCCGATCCAGACTCCGGCAACAATCTGCGGTGTAAATCCGACGAACCAGGTGTCTGCAAAATTTTGGGTAGTGCCCGTCTTTCCTGCGGCCGGTCTCCTGAATCCATAGGCCGTTCTCGCCCCCCGCCCGGTACCACGCCACAGGCCGCGATCCGTTCGTTTGTTCATGTCCAATACAGAACGCAGCATACTGGTCATCACAGCCGCGGTTTCAGAGCTGAGCGCCTCGTGTTCCCTTCCCTGGACCTGGCTTTCCAGAACATTACCATCCTTGTCCACAATTCTGACAACTGCCATCGGCTCCACTCGGATGCCCCCGTTTGGGAAAATCCCAAAGGCCGAAACCAGGTCGATCAGTCTGACCTCACTGGTGCCCATACCCAGCGATTTCACCGCACGAATGCGAGTGGATATTCCCAGACGTTTGGCATATCGAACTGCGGTTCTTGGCCCGATCTCCTCCAGTAATTTTGTCGTAACCACATTCCGGGACAGCGCAAGGCCCTCTCGCATAGTCATCCAGCCCAAGAATTTACGGTCATAATTTTGAGGCCGCCAGAGGCTTCCATCGTCCATCACAACGGATACGGCGGTGTCTGGAAAGCGTCGAGTGGGCGGGATTTTCATGTCTATTGCTGCAGTATAAATGAATGGCTTGAAGGATGAACCAGGTTGTCGTTTCGCCTGAACGGCACGGTTGAACTTGCTCTGTCCAAAATCCCGGCCGCCCACCATGGCAAGGATGTGTCCGGTTGCAGGATCCAGAGCAACGAGGGCACCCTGTACGACGGATGCCCGGAGGGTGTCTTCATAAGTCTTGAGGCCCGCCCAGAAGGTAGAATCCGGAGGATTTCTTCTTCGGTTCTCATCTACATTGCGCTGCACTTCTTCCAGCTGATTGTATAGTACCTCCTCAGCAATTCTCTGAACGCGACTGTCGAGCGTGGTATAGACTGAAGCTCCGTCCTTGTATAGTACCCCCCACCCGTGCTTCTCTTCCAGATATCGACGGATGTGCTCCGTGTAATAAGGTGCTTCTCCTGATTCCTCTTCGGCATCTTTTAGAAGAATCGGACGCCGGACCGCTGACTGGTATTGTTTGCGGGAAATCTTCTGATTCTGATACATCCGTCTCAGAACCAATCGGCGCCTGTCCTTCGCACGCCTTGGGTGATTGATTGGAGAATAGTAATACGGTCCCCTCAACAATCCAACGAGCAAGGCGCACTCATCCACCGTGAGCTCACTGGCATCCTTCCCAAAAAACCGCTCCGCTGCAGACTGTATACCATATGCGCCATTACCAAAAAGAACTTTGTTGAAATACATCTCAATTATTTCTTTTTTGGTATAGGTCCGCTCCAGCAGTACGGCGGTGAGTTGTTCCTTGATCTTTCTAGACCAAACCTGCTTGCGATCCAAAAACAGATTTCTGGCCAATTGCTGTGTAATCGTGCTCGCACCATGTCCCTTCAGGCTGCCCTCCTGCCACAGATTTCTAACCACAACACGAAAAATATCAGGAAGACTGACTCCCCAATGCCTCCAGAACAGCTGGTCTTCTGTAGCGATAAGACCGTCAATAGCAGCTTTGGGAATCTTGTCGAACGAAATTGGAATCCGGTTCTCCACCCAGAACCGCTTCAGGACCGTGCCATCGCTGGAAAAAATGTTCGTGGTTCTGGCAGGTTCCACATCCTCCAACTCCGTGAAAGATGGGAGCCCATCCTTAAAACGCCAAACCACAGCGCCGGCAATACCTATTAACAGGAAACCGCAGATGGAACAATATAAGGCTGTACGCAGTATATAGTGACGAACCATAGCCTACCTGTGACCTGTCAACTGAGGGCTTCAAGATTTTGCTGCAAGCGCATCAGGGTACTCTGATATTCGCTCTGGCGATGTCTTTCCTTCTCCACAACTTCCGGTGGGGCGTTCTCCAGAAACCTGTCGTTACTCAGCTTCTTGTCAAGCCCTGTCAACGCTTTCTCAAGCCGTCCCATCTCCTTCTGAAGTCGTTGCTGTTCGATTTCCAGGTCAATCAGTCCAGCGAGCGGCACATAGATCTCCAGATCATTAAGAACGGCGCTGGCGGAAGCCTGCGGTCTCACGACCGCCTCCCCCATTTCGAGATTTTCTACCCGCCCAAGTTCACAGATGTAAGCCCTTGTACGTTCCAGAATTTCCAGAATTTCCTTCGACTCCACCTTAACCAGAACATCTGCGGGCTTTCCCGGGGGCACACTCATAGTGCCCCGGATATTGCGAATCGCCCCCACCACTTCCTGTACCACCGCCATTTCTTTCTCGGCCATCTCATCGAGCCCGCTCTGATCTGCTACCGGCCAATCGGCTACAATCAGCGCATCCCCGCGATGCGGGAAACGTTGCCAGAGCTCTTCGGTGATAAATGGCACAAGCGGATGAAGCAGTCTCAAGGTGCCCTCTAGGACATAGACCAAAATTTTCTGCACCTCTGCTTTCTCTCCAGGATCCTGACTGTTCAGCCGCACTTTGGCTAATTCGAGATACCAGTCGCAATAGGTGTTCCACACGAACTCATACAGTGCGCGTGAAGCCTCATCGAATCTGTAGTTCTCGAGTGAGGTTGTGACCGTAATGATGACCCTGTTATACTGGCTAAGAATCCACCGATCTGCCAAATCCGTAGGATTTCGTGGGTGATCCAGGAGAGAAAGATCAGAATTGTCGGTAAGGTGCATACTGACAAAACGGAACGCATTCCAGATCTTGTTGCAGAAATTCCTGCAAGTTTCGGTAACAGGCGAATCCTGCAGGACATTATCCACTACCTCCGCGTCGAAACGAATATCCTGTGAACTCCCACATTGATAAAGTAGAGACAATCGGGTAGCGTCCGCACCGTATCTGCGGATCAATTCCCTCGGATCGATCCCTGTTCCCAATGACTTGCTCATACGTTTTCCATCGCGCGTCTGGACGGTAGGGTGAACAAGGACCGTCTTGAAAGGAATCTCCTCTTCGAATTCCAGGGCGGTCATAATCATCCTGACCACCCACAGATAGAGAATGTCCCGTCCGGTGATCATCAGATCCGTGGGATGATACCTCTTGAGATCCTCTGTCTGGTCTGGCCAACCCATTGTGGCAAAAGGCCAAAGGGCCGAGGAAAACCAGGTATCAAGCACATCTGGATCTTGTACGAGTTCTGTGCTGCTGCACGCATCGCAATGCATTGGCACTTCGACCTGAACCATCACCTGGCTGCAGTCTGAACACGTCCAGACCGGAATACGATGTCCCCACCAGATCTGCCTGGAGATGCACCAGTCTCGTATGTTCTCCAACCACTCGATGGAATACCCTCTGAACCGATCGGGTACATACGTTATTTTGCTTTCTCTCAATCGTGGCAAAGCCTGGTCAGCAAGATCACGCATCGCCACAAACCATTGCTCCATTGGCAAGGGTTCGATAACCGTGCCGCATTTGTCGTGATGGGGAACCACGTGATCATGATCCTCGATTTTGACCACCAATCCGGACTTCTCAAGTTCTTGAATCACCTGTCTCCGGCATTCATATCGATCCAGACCTGCAAAACGTCCGGCATCCCCGGTCATTGCCCCATCGAAGCCAATCACCTGGATCTCCTCGAGCGCGTGCCTCAATCCCACTTCGTAGTCGTTTGGATCGTGCGCTGGGGTCACCTTTACAGCTCCACTGCCCATCTCAGGATCGGCGTATTCATCTGCAACGATCGGAATTGGCCTTTCCATCAGCGGAAGCATCACTTGTCTCCCAATTGCGGCCAGCCATCTCGAATCCGTGGGATGCACAGCCACGCCGGTGTCACCCAACATTGTTTCTGGTCTCGTAGTGGCCACGATCACATCAGGTGCACCTCCAACGCCCGGATATTTCAGATGCCAGAGATGTCCGTGTTTGTCCAACTCTTCCACTTCCAGATCCGATATCACTGTGCCACACTGGGGACACCAGTTCACCATGCGTTTGCCACGGTAGATCCAGCCCTTTTTGTAGAACCACACGAAGGCTTCCAGCACAGCCCTGGCATAATCGTCGTCCATCGTGAATCGTTCCCGGGACCAGTCATAGCTGCTGCCGAGCTCACGTAACTGTTTGAGAATTGTACTGCCATAACGCTCCTGCCACGACCAGATCCGCCGGAGCATTTCTGTTCTGCCAATATCATGTCTGACTTTACCCTCTTCTTCATACAATTGCTGTTCCACCTTCATCTGGGTCGCAATGCCAGCGTGATCCGTTCCGGGAAGGCACAGTGTACTGTATCCCTGCATGCGCTTCCAGCGTAAAACCGCATCGTGGATCGCATGTTGAAGGGCATGCCCCATATGCAACTCACCGGTCACATTGGGCGGAGGTATTGTAATGGTAAATGGTTCACCGTCGGGATTGGACTCCGGACGGAAATAGCCCTTCTGTTCCCAGAAGGAGTACCAGGTTTTCTCAACTTCCCCCGGGTCATAGGCTTTGGACAACGCGTCGTTTTCACTCATCGATCCTTCTGCTCCTTTAGACGGCAGATACTCGCTTTAACCGTGCGACTTACGTGACAGAGTAACTTCTGAGTCCTTCGTATATTGTTTGGGCAGATACTTTGACAATAGCAGTTGTTGGTACAGCGAGCAACATACCTACCGCACCAAATAGATGATTGCCCACCAGCACCACAAAAATCACCACTAGTGGATGAAGATTCACACTTCTGGCCACCACAACAGGCGCTACGAACACATTATCCATGATTTGGACGAACATGAACACACCAACAACCGGCAGGATCGTACCCCATGAGAGTGCGGAATACTGCAATAGGGCTGCGAGTACACCGGCCACGATTCCAATAATTGGACCAAGGTAGGGTATTACATTTGCCAGGCCCGCGATTGTGCCTACAACAAGATAGTCATTTAGACCGACTATCCTGAGACCGCCAATGGACAACATAGATATGATAATTACCGAAAGCACGAGGCCACGAATATAGCCACCAAGCTGAATATCGATCCTGTGGAGCAGATTGAGCACCATCTCGAAATATCGGTTAGGAATCAGTTCGATAAAGGCTCGTTTAATTGCCCTGCCTTCAATCAGAAAGAAGAATCCGACAATCGGAACGATAACAAAACTCGTTATCCCGGACAGCAAACTGCCAACCAGTGCGGGTGTCTTCTTGAGCAGTTCGGTGGCCCAGGCCTGGGCGCGTTGATTGAGCTCCTCGGCCAAGTCGATTCCTTTCAGCATTGGAAACGTCTCTTGAAGCTGTGGTTGAAGCTGCTTGATTTCACCCTCCAAGAGGGAAAGATAACCCGGTTCGAGTCGCTCGAACTGGTGAATGGAATCGGCAAGTTCGATAATGGGCGTCAATTCGGTTACACTCCCGGTCGGAAGGCGTTTAGACTCGATCATATTGGTTTCCGCCTTGCCTCTCGCGCTCAGATGAAACCGGCCCAGTACGACATTCTGTTCGGATGCTCCGACCTTTCCGTGCAAACTCAACAGACCAATTCTCGATTCGCTCGCACTGGGATCGAACTCTATTTGCAGGGTGTCCGTGTGACCCACCTCAATCACCACAGGGAGCTGGAGCACATCGAAATCTGGATGTGTGGATTCCACTCTTGAAATCTGGACATTCTCCGTGGCCAAATTCTTCACAACACAAGGCCAGATCGCCTTTTCGCCAAGAATTCTCACCTTCATATTGCTGACACCACCAACCATTATGGGTACAAATGTTCTGGAAGCCAGAACGATACCGGCGATAATGACCGCATAGATCACAACCACTCCGAATACCCTGTTCATCCCCCTGGACTCAAGGCGATCCACGATAGGCATGAGTATATAGGACAGGACGAATGCGATTCCGAAGGGCAGCAAAGTCTGCCTGATCAAATAGACCAGCCAACCGGCCAGTGCCAGTAGTATCAGGACCAGAATCAATCTGAGAATTTGTGGGACGCCCATAGCTGGCTTTGAAGAATCCATGACTACGCTCCGTGCACCGTGTCCGATGTGTCCTTTGCTGCCTCCAGCTCGTCTCGAACATCCTTCAGAGACCTGTTTGTACGTCGCAGGCGCTCAGCTACGATCTGCGAAAGATACATCACAATCTTTACACCTAGTTGGGACCTGTTTTCTGCAAGCGCAAGCAGATCGGATCGATAGAATGCTGCCAATTCCGTTGGTTCTGCAGCACGCGCGCCTGCTGACCTGTCAGCATCATCCAAAAGCGCCATTTCACCGAAAAAGGATCCCGACTCCGCCTCGCTCAAGACCACTTCATTCCCATCATCGTCCACCTGAACGATTTCAACCTTTCCAGACAGGACAACAAACATCCCCAGACCTGCATGGCCCTGGGTGAAGACCTCTTCACCAGGCTCAAAGGATTGCCTCTGTATGACTTCTGCGATCTCACGCATCTCACCGCGCGACAGCTCCTGAAAGAACGGGACTTCACGCAGCACCGTAATCAGGGGATCGTCTTTTCCGAACTTGAACAGGTTCACGTGCCTACTCCTTGCTCAGAGCCTTGATAGGGTTCTGGCGTTCCTTCGGCGGCAAGCATCCGGTCCAGAAAATCGAGTGCCTTGACCTGTTTTCGGCTATCAATATGATAATCCAGAAAGCGCTTCAGTATGCGCTGACCCTCGGCCCGATCTGCTCGCAAGAAGCCTTCCACGTCGATTCGATCCGGTGTGTTAACTTGAAGGCTCTCGAGATAGAGAACCGTGTTCATCTTGACAACCATGCCACCATATCCACAGGAGCCACAAACCGTACCTCCGTGCTCGGGGCTGAATCGCACTTCGTTTCCGGAAAGTCGCTGACCACACTGTACGCACCCACTCAGGTGTGGACGATAGCCAAGCGCGGAAGCCGCCTTCAGTTGAAAATACCAGAGCGGAAGTTCGATTGCCGCGGACTGAATTGACTCCATCCACCTTAGAGAATCCAGTGTAACACTGCACAGCAATGCGTTCTCGTCATTGTCGGCGGTCAAATGATCCAGGAGATCGCACACAGCACTGGCAAATACTATTTTTCGGTAATCTTTCTTCAATCCACCAAACGGAGTGATGATATCCCCTTCCGAGAGTGTCTGCAAGTCCCGGTTCTCTTGTGTGTAATAAACATACGATCCCCAGGTGATCGCCTCCAGACTGGCGCCGAATTTACTCTTCGGTCTTCGCGCCCCACGCGCGGCCAGGCGGAGCTTGCCTTGATCCCGCGTGAACAGCACAACGACTCTACTGCTCTCGCTCATTCTATAACCCTTTAGCACCAGTCCCTCGGTTCGGCAGATCACTGGGTCACCTCTGCTGGTGTTTGGGGACGGCTTGGATACACCATGTAAACCGTTTCATTTGGTTTGACCATGCCATACTGTTCCCGAGCGATCCGCTCGATGGTAGGCAAGTCTTCCTTAAGTAATCGTACATCACGACGGAGTCGTTCATTCTCTGCAAGTGTAGACTGGATCTCTGCTCTGAATGCCCGAATCTGGCGGTCCCGATGCCGGAGTTGATAATATCCGCCTTCACCGGCCACAAACAGATAGGCGAATAACACCACTGGCATGGACCAGATTACCCACTTCAGCCTTCTTCGAGTCTTCAGGAGGATCTGAGGATTTCCACGGTAGAACTTCATAAGGTCATATTTTCCAAGGGTAATCGAATCATGTCGATTTTGATACCAGGAGATCGTCACGATGGACTACTTCACTACCTCCATCCCCATCCAGGATTTCGGCAATCTCGAAGGTCTTCTTGCCAAGAATTTTCCGGATCTCGTTCGATGTATACCTGACGATCCCACGGGCCACCTGCTTCCGATCTCCATCCTCAACGGACACCAACTCCCCAGCTTCGAATTCGCCGAACACCTCTACAATGCCGGATGGCAACAGGCTTTTACCTCGTATCTCGATGGCTTCGACAGCACCTGAATCCACCACAACCGAGCCCTGACAGCGGGAGTTGGCGATCCAAAGCTTGCGGTCTGTCAGTTTGCAATGATTCGCAAGGAAAACAGTACCCACTTGCTGGCCGTCGAGAACGTCTTTCAGCCGGTGTTTGTGACCATTGACGATCACCATCATCCGGCCACCCCGGGTCACGCTTTCGGCCGCCTGAAGCTTTGTGGCCATCCCGCCCTGACTAATTTCGCTGCCTGCTTTGCCGGCACCTGCTACCATGTCTGTTGTCAATTCCCCCACTTCTGGAATCAGGACCGCTTCTTTGTTCCGCGAGGGATCGTCTGAGAACAATCCATCCACATCGGTCATCGTGATCAACAGATCTGCATCCACAAGATGCGAAACCATGGCAGAGAGACGATCATTGTCACCCACAGACAATTGTATTTCTTCTACCGCGACACTGTCGTTTTCGTTTATAATGGGCACGGCACCAAATCTGAATAAAACATCCAGGGTATTGCGTGCATACACATACCGCTTACGATTATCCAGATCATCCGAGGTCAACAGGACCTGTCCCACCGGAATGTCGTGTTTCTTGAACGCCAGCTTGTATGCATTCATCAACAGCCCCTGCCCTACCGCGGCCACTGCCTGCAACTCCTCAACACGTCTGGGCCTGTACTTCAGGCCCAGTCTCCCCATTCCTGCCCCCACGGCGCCGGAAGATACAATTGCCACAAACCGCCCATTGCCCAACGCCTCCGTAACATCCGCCGCGAGCCTGTCGATCAAAGGAAGATTCAGGGCATTGTCACGAACAGTGACCACCCGTGTGCCCAATTTCACAACTGCACGTTGCACATCTTTGAACAGTTTTTCCCGATCTGTCCGAACCTCTTCCGAATTCCCCATACCAGTATTTTCCCCGCAAAGGCAGCACAGTTCAAAGATCGACGCTTACTCTCGGCCTGACGCAAACGCCCCGCTCACTGAGAAAGGCCTTTACCTCAGGAATGCTGTATTGTTCATAGTGAAAAATAGATGCCGCCAGAGCGGCGCTGGCCATACCCTCGGTAAGCACCACGAGCATATGTTCCGGTCCTCCTGATCCGCCGGAGGCCACAATTGGAACATCCACCTGCTGGGCTACGGTGCGTGTCAGAGCAATATCGTAGCCATCCTTCGTACCATCGGCATCGATGCTGTTGAGAACGAGTTCACCCGCTCCCCGTTCCACCAGTTCTCTAGCCCAGGCGATCGCGTCTTTACCGGTAGGTGTCCTGCCACCATCTATGACTACCTCCCACCAACCTGAATCCGCGTCCTCCCCTTTCCTTCGGATGGCATCCACTGAACCAACAATCGCCTGTGATCCAAAACTTTCGGCGCCCCGGGTAATGATCTCCGGAGTGTGAAGCGCGGCCGAATTGATCGAGGCCTTCTCAGCCCCCCCTTCGATGATCGTACGAATATCCTCAAACGTGCGTACCCCGCCGCCCACGGTAAATGGGATGAACACTTCTTCGGAAACACGCCGCACAAGATCTGCTACGATATCCCGCTTTTCCGCCGATGCGGTAATATCGTAGAACACCAGCTCATCCGCGCCTTCCTGATCGTATCGCCTGGCGAGTTCTATTGGATCCCCCGCATCCTTGTCTGCAGAGAACTTGACCCCTCTCACGTTGCGGCCATTTTTCACATCGAGGCAAGGGATGATACGTTTGGCCAGCATTAGAATTCATCCTTTCAGGTCAACACATCAAAGTCGCGCAAAGTTTTGGAGCATCTTCAATCCGAGGTCCTGGCTCTTTTCCGGGTGAAACTGAACGCCAAAAGCCTGCCCCCTGCCTGCGATAGATGTATAGTCGATACCGTAATCTGTCGTTGCCACACAATCTTCAGGCTCTGCAGGATCTACGTAATAGGAATGTACGAAAAAGAAAAATGAATCATCCGGGATCCCTTCCAGCAAGGCCACCTGCCTTCGCGTGTGGATCTGATTCCAGCCTATCTGCGGAATTCGCTCCCCTACCGGAAATCTCCTAACGTTTCCTGACAGGAACCCAATCCCTTTGTGCGTTCCCATCTCTTCGCTTTCTGAAAAAAGCAGCTGGAGCCCAAGACAGATCCCGAGAAACGGCTTCCCTTCGGAAATGCCCTTTGCGATGGGGTCCAGGAGGCCCCGTTGAACAAGATTCGACATCGCATCTCCAAATGCCCCTACCCCGGGTAGCACGATGTGATCTGCCTTTTCCACGACTTCAGGAGAGTCGGATATATTTGCAGGATAACCCACACGCTCGAACCCTTTCTGAACGCTTCGCAGGTTTCCCATACCATAATCCACGATCGTGATCATTAAACTCCCTTTTACTGTGATCTGTTGCTCTTGAACTACTGTCCCAATTCTTCGGACCGTTTGGTGGCGGCTTCAACCGCCGCCATCAGCGCAGCCCGAACACCACGTTCCTCCATCACTGCCAATCCGGCAATCGTCGTCCCACCAGGGGTGGTCACCCGGTCCTTCAAAACGGAAGGATGCTCGCCGCTTTCCATTACCATTTTTGCGGCTCCGAAAACAGTTTGTGCAGAAAGTCTGAGCGCAACCGGCTTGGGCAGTCCGGCTTTCACACCTCCATCGGCCAGCGCATCGATCACCGCATAAACGTAGGCCGGACCACTTCCGGAAAGACCGGTAACGGCATCCATCTGGGATTCCTGCAAACGCACCGTTTCTCCTACCGAATTCAATACGGCCTCTGCAAGATCAAGATGTACTTCGGTGGCGTGCCGACCTCCCGCAATTGCAGTTATCGAAGCGCCTACCAAAGCCGAGATATTCGGCATGGCACGAACCACAGGAATGGACCTTCCCAGAACAGACTCCAGAGACGGACCCTGCACGCCGCCCATGATTGAAATTACCAGTTGTGTTGGTTGAAACTGATCTGTAAATGGTTTCAATACGGCTTCCCAGATCTGAGGTTTCAAACTCAGCACCACGAGGTCCTTGCCCGATACGGCCACTCTTGCATCCGTACAGGTGGTTACACCCAGTCTGGATCTGTGACTCTCGAGAATTTCAAGGTCGATATCCACCGCGGTTACGGAATCAGGGGGCAACAACCCAGACTCGACCAGTCCTGTGATCAGTGCCCCACCCATGTTTCCCGCACCGACAATCGCTATGGTCTTCCCGCTGAGCTGGCTCATTCGCTCCCCTTATGTCCAAGGCGTTTCATAAAGAAATATTTTCAGAAATTAAGGTTCAGTTCTGGATGTATGTGAGCCAACCGTATGGATCTTCCGATTCGCCCGTGACCACTCCGAAAAACGCATCCTGGAGCGCCTTTGTCACCGGTCCTCGGGCACCATTGCCGATCGCCACCTTGTCGATTTGCGATATGGGGGTCACTTCTGCAGCGCTTCCAGTAAAGAACACTTCGTCGGCTATATACAGAGACTCGCGCGGAATCGGACGCGGTGTAACGGTATAACCCAAGTCCCTCGCAAGTGTAATAATGGCGTGGCGTGTGATGCCTGGCAAAATCGAGGATCCTGTAGAGGGTGTATAAATCGCCCCATTCTTCACCAGGAAGATATTCTCGCCACTGGCTTCACTGACATAACCCTGGGTGTCCAGGGCAATCCCTTCCGCATACCCGTCTGCGAGGGCTTCCATTTTGATAAGCTGGGAGTTCATATAATTCGCACCCACTTTAGCCAGTGAAGGCATCGTGTTTGGCGCCAACCTGTTCCACGACGAGAAACAAACCGATGCCCCCTTTTCCAACGCCTCCTCACCCAAATACGCACCCCATTTCCAAACAGCAACAACCACGTCGACAGGGCATCCGGAGGGGTCCACTCCCAGCGTACCATATCCTCTGTATACAATAGGTCGGACGTAGCATGCTTCCAGGTTGTTGGCTCGAATGGTAGAAAGAATCGCCTCAGTGACCTCCTCCTGCGAATAGGGAATCGGCATCCGGTATATCTTGGCGGAATCGAACAATCGCCTTACATGATCGACCATGCGAAAACATGCCGGCCCCTTTTTGGTGCTATAACACCGCATGCCCTCGAAAACACTGGATCCATAATGCACCACGTGGGACAAAACGTGTATTTTCGCGTCGTCCCAGTCAATCAGTTCACCATTGTACCAGATCTTGTCCGCCTTTGGCATTGCCATTTTTCCCTCGTTTCGCTTGCAGGTTATCTGAGATCCTTGATCCTCAGCTGGATACCCTTTCTACCTCGCCAGTCATTTTCTTCGATCATATACGCAATATCCAGATTGGCTTCACCGGGCGCCAGGCGATACTCCAGATGTCCAAGATCAAAACCGATGCAATCCAGCACCTTTCCATTCTGGCGCACTTTGAATTTGATGTGATTCTTCCCCACGATTTCGGCAGCACCAACTACATCGACACCTCTTGAAACCATCACTGGACGCATGTTCTGCGGCCCGAAGGGTGCGAACCTTCGCAAGAGACCCATCAAACGCTTGTCTATCTGATCCAGTGTAATCTCGTCATCTATATACAGCTGTGGAGTCAAATGTTCAGGCTCGAGCAAGTCTGCAACAGCCGCCAGGAACGCCTTTCTGAGTGGCTCGATCTGATCACGATCAATCGTCAGACCTGCGGCGTATTTATGGCCACCAAAGGCAGCAAGATGCTCCTGGCATCGTGATAATGCCGCATACAGATCGAAGCCAGGTATACTTCTACCGGAACCTTTTCCCTGGGCTCCGTCCACCGCGATCAGGACGGTCGGCAAATGGACCTTTTCCGCAATCCGGGATGCTACAATGCCAATGACTCCCGGGTGCCAGCCATCCGACGCGAGCACCACTGCCCGGTCTCGTTCAGCGTCGACCTGTTGCTCAACCATTTCCAGAGCTTCATCCAAGGTCTTCTCATTAATCTGACGTCGCAAGAGATTCTGTTGTTCCAGCACTCGAGATATCCTGTCGGCCTCTGTCGAGTCTTGTGTGGTCAGAAGGGTTACCGCTTCCATGGCACTACCCATTCGGCCAAGGGCATTGATGCGGGGTGCAAGTACAAAGATGAGCTGCCCCGTGCCCAAACGCTTGTTTCTGAGATCCAGATTCCCCAGCAGGGCTTTCAAACCGGGGTTTTCGGTACATTCCATCTGTCCCAGTCCAAAGGTCACCAGCACCCTGTTCTCATCGATCAAGGGAACAATATCCGCCGCACACCCCAGGGCGACCAGATCCAGATTTTTATACACGGCCTTCAATTCAACCGCACGGTGCTTGTAAACGGCATCTGCGAGTTTGAAAGCCAGGGCAACACCTGGCAGTTCCTTGAAGGGATATGGGCAGTCGGGCCTTTTGGGGTTGATTACGGCAACAGCATCGGGCAGTTCACCTGGTTGATGATGATCGGTGATAATCACATCGACGTTCCGCCCGTTGGCGTATAACGTCTCCTGAATCGCTGTGATACCGCAATCTACAGAAACCAGCAGGCTTCCCCCTCTAGCTACGCAGGTGTCGATTGCACCCTTGGAAATGCCGTATCCTTCCTCGAGGCGATGGGGAATATAGAAACTGACATCTGCTCCGAGCGCCTGGAACGTATTAACGAGCAGAGCTGTTCCGGTAACGCCATCCACATCATAGTCTCCATGGACCATGATGGACTCGCCCACATCGATAGCCTGCCAGATACGTTCTACTGCCCGCCCCATGTCGGCCATCAGAAAGGGATCGACCAGGTGATCGAGCGAAGGATAGAGAAAAGCCCTGCCAGTTGCTACATCCCGTATACCCCTGTTGATCAGGATCTTCGCCATCACCGTAGGAATCTTCAACTCGCGCTTTATTTCTTCCAGCAGCGCATGATCCGGGCGCTCTGCAATGTCCCACCTGGGCTCTACCCGGCGGTCGAGAATGGAACTAGACTGAACCACCCGTCCGCACCTTTCCACTGGAATTCCTGAAACTGGCCAGCCCCTTGCAGATGTCCTCAAACTGAGGTATGGAAATCATTTCCGGTCGATCAGTAGGATGAACACCTGCATCCAGCAGCGCTTGTTCACAGGCCAGGGCATCATCACTAAAAAAGGGCGCCAAGGTATTCTTGATCATCTTCCTTCGCTGCGTAAACACCTGCCGGAGCATCTTGAACAACAGTCGTTCATCAGTCACCGAATATCTGGACGCGCCGAAGTCCAAACGCAGCACCGAGGAGTGGACCTTCGGTTCCGGATCGAAACTGGACGGAGGAACTTCGAAGAGTATGGAAGGAGAACAGTGAAGTTGCACAGCAATGGACAGAATGCCATAGTCCTTTTTTCCCGGCGCAGCAATCATTCTGTGTGCAACCTCTCTTTGAACCATAACCACGGCTCGACTCAGCAAGTCTCGCGCTTCCAGAATCTTCTCTATGATAGCCCCAGACACGTGATAGGGAAGATTTCCGACAAGGATGAATCGGTCGGTTGCCGGGAGGAACACTGTACTAAAGTCCACCTCCAGCACGTCCTTATTGATCAATGTGAGCCTGTTCCCAAATCGTTTTCGAAGGTGCGTGCAAAGTATGGAGTCTAGTTCAATACCGACCAGGGTCCCGGGACCCTCTACCAGCAACTCGGTCAGCGCGCCCTTTCCAGGCCCCACCTCCACCACACCGTCGCCTTCCTGCACACTGGCAGCATCGACGATTCTCCGGATCGCTCCGTGATCCGTGAGAAAATGCTGACTCAACCTCTGTCTCGAATTCTTCATGGGTGTGCAGACAGATTGAACAGGCGAATGGCATTTTCCGTGGTGCGATCTGAAAGAGCCTCTAGAGATTCGCCGGTTTGAGATGAGATCGCAGCAGCCACATAGTTCACATAGGCCGGTTCATTTCGCTTACCTCTGAACGGCACTGGCGCCAGGTAAGGACAGTCTGTCTCCAACAGCAATTTATCACCTCGGACCTCCACGGCAACACCCATCGAATTGGAATTCTTGAAGGTCACCGTACCCCCCATTCCAATATAAAAACCCAGATCCTGTGCTTTAATCGCCTGCTCCGCTGTCCCACCGAAACAGTGCAGCACGCCGCCCACCTCTCCCGCATGCTCTGCGTCCAAAATCTCCAGCACTTCATCCTCGGCGCCCCTGCTGTGAATGACCAATGGCAACTCCGCAGATTTCGCAAGGCGAATATGCCATTTGAACACCTCTTCCTGCCGATCATGAGGAGCGTAGTCGCGAAAGAAGTCCAGTCCTGTTTCGCCGACTCCGACGACCTTGTTCCGCCCGACCAGGCGTGCGAGCGCTTCCAATCCTGCTGTATCGACCTTCTCCACATCGTGAGGATGAAATCCAACTGTGGCAAAAACACCACTGTGCTCGCGGGCCGTCTCAACAACGGCACGGGACAGTCCCAGATTCGTACCCACATTGACGATCATCCCGATTCCGGCCGCTTCTGCATTGTGGACGATCTGGCTTTGCCCGTCCTTGAACTGTGGAAAATTCAGATGGGCGTGCGTGTCAACTAACATATGCTTTTTTTCTATTTGGAGTTCCTCAAGCGTACTATCTGACTTCAGAGCCATCGGCGAGTTCACTATCTGGCTGGAGCAGTGCAAGTCCCTCAGAACTGGATGCGGCTAAAAGCATACCTTGCGACTCCACGCCTCGGATCGTAGCCGGTTCGAGATTTGTCAAGACTATGATCTTTCTGCCGATCAGCGCATCTGGATCGTAATGTTCAGCGACCCCAGCGACAAGCTGGCGTTTCTCTGTTCCAAGACTGACCTGCAATTTCAGGAGTCGATCCGCCCCTTCCACTCGCTCTGCCTCAGTAATAGTGGCAACCCGCAGTTTCAGTTTTTGAAAATCTTTAAATGAAATGAGTTCATCCTGCTCATCCGGCATTTCGATCTCCTTTTTTTGGCGCGGCTCAGGGCTGGAATCACCAAGATCTTGTATCTCAATACGTGGAAAAACCGGCTCGCCCGGAGCTACCTTTGTGCCGGCTTCCAGTCCTCCCCATGGTGTCAGCCCATCTATTTTTTGTTCCGAAATCTCGCCACCGAGACCCAATTGCCGCCACATCTCCGAAGCCTTGCCGGGCATCACTGGAAAAGTCAACACGGCGAGATATCGCATCGTTTCGAGCAATCCATACAATGTGGCTTCCAGATCCCCGCTTCGACTTGGATCTTTAGCCAGATTCCAGGGACCTTGCACTTCTGCGTATTTGTTCGCTGCCCGAACCAGTTCCCAGATCGTATCCAGAATCCCGTTCGGATTCAATTCCGCGAGACAGCGACGCACATTCTGAACCGTTCTCTCCCCGTGTTCACGTGGGCCTGCCAGTGCGGGATGCGATGGATCGACTTGTGGCGTTATCCCGCCCAGATATCGCTGTGTCATAACAACAGTTCGATTCAACAGGTTCCCAAGATCATTTGCCAGCTCTGAATTATAGCGTTGCACGAACCCTTTTTCGCTGAAGCTGCCATCCAGACCCAGCCCCATTTCTCGGGCGAGGAAGTACCGAAATCCGTCTACACCGTACTTTTCAGCCAGCTCCAACGGCCGAATAACGTTGCCCAGAGACTTGCTCATCTTTTGCTCTTCAACCATCCACCAACCGTGTCCCAAAATGGTCTCGGGCAGGGGCAGCCCCATCGCCTTGAGCATTGTGGGCCAGTACACGCAGTGGGTTGTAAGGATATCTTTGCCTATCAAATGGCAAGACGCAGGCCACCATTTCTCAAACCGCTGGTCATCCTCGAGATATCCCGGAGCAGTTATGTAGTTGATCAAGGCATCGAACCAGACGTAACAGACATACTCTGCGTCGAAGGGTAACTCTATTCCCCATTTCAATCTGGACTTTGGTCTGGAAATACAGAGATCGTTCAAAGGATTTTTCAGAAAACCGAGTATTTCATTCCTTCGTGAATTGGGTCGAATAAACTCTGGATGTGTCTCTATATGGTCCACGAGCCATTCCTGATATTCACTCATCCTGAAGAAATAATTCCTCTCCGAAATCTGAATCACCTCACGGCCACTTACGGGATCCTTTCCGTCTACCAGATCCTTTTCGGTCCAAAATCGTTCGTCGTGGACCGAATACCACCCCTCATAGTCGTCTGCATAGATTTCGCCTGCATCGAAAATATTCTGCAGAATCTGTTGTACGACCTTCGTGTGCCTGGGTTCGGTAGTCCGAATGAAATCATCGTGAGAAATGTTCAATTTTTTCCAGAGTGACTCATAGCGCAGCACCATTTCATTACAGTGGGCCAGCGGACTCAATCGCCTGGCCTTCGCCGCCTGTTCCACCTTTTGACCATGTTCATCAGTACCGGTCAAAAAAAGGACAGAATCACCCATGGACCTGTGATAACGTGCCAGAACGTCTGCAATGATCGTGGTGTATGCATGCCCCAGATGGGGTTCATCATTCACGTAATAGATCGGAGTAGTAATGTAGAACTTTCCCATGCTCCCTCTTCCCGATGTAGCAATGCGCCTCTTGCCATTTAGTTCGCAAACTGCTTCATTTCCCGCCAGAGCGAAACCAGAGCCAATTGCAGATTCACGTTGCGTTGATTCATTTCCCTTAAGTCCTCAATCTTCTGCAGCGTCCTCTCTATTCCCTTCAATCGCAGGGCCGACGCCAACTTTTCTATATCACCCAGACGGGTCTGCTGTGTTGCCAGGTCGCCAGCACCCTGCCCAAATACCAGTGTGTCTCGAAGCCAGAGTGACGCACCACTGATCACCCGGAGGGCAGCGGAACGATCACCTGAAAGTTGCTCAAGTGCAGCGTAGGTTCTTGACTCATCTCCCCAGATGAGTGCCTCGAGGAAACGGAACGACCTGTCCTGCACTTCGCCAGGGTCAGAATTCGTCATTTCCAGAGCAAGTCTGAGACTGCCTCCGCAGGTCCTCGAAATGAAACCTATCTGCTCACTCTCAAGAGTCGTTCGTGAGGCCAATGCCTGTCGGACGGAATCCACGGAAAGCGAGGTGAGTTTGATGCCCTGGCAACGGGATACGATCGTGGGCAACAACGCACCCGGGGCAGGCGCCGTCAGAATCAGCAAGGACCGATCTGGTGGTTCCTCAAGTGTTTTGAGAATCGCATTGGCACTTTCAGCCCGCATGCGATCGGCGTGCAAAATCACCGCCGAGCGCCAGGAGCCCTCGAAGCTGCTGATTGAGAAACGTTTCTGCAGTGCTCTTACATGATCGATCGGAACCGTACGATTCTCTTCTGGTCTCACATAACCGTATGGATCCTTGAGCACATCCAGCTGCATCTGCCTGGCGGCATCTTGCTTGGTCTGTGCGGGAAGTGGCGAAAGAATGGAAAAGTCTGGATGATTCAGGCCTCGGGTCTTCAAGCACGAGTTACACGTTTCGCAAGTGCCGGCAGAGTCCTGTTCGCAATGAAGGGTTCTTGCCAATTCAAGTGCGCATGCGGCCTTACCTGAACCATCGGGCCCGTGAATCAGGAGGGCGTGGGGAACATGATCCGCCAGAATCAAACGATGCATCAGTTTTCTGACCAGCGGTTGCCCTACGATATTTTCGTCGAACATCACAATTCCCTTTGGGCCGGGTCCGGATCAGTAAGCAGACATTGTGCCCACCACATCACCCACCCAGTCCGAGAGCTTCCCGTCCAATGCCTTGAGCATGACCAGGGCATCCTCTCTGGGTTTGGAATAGTACCCATTTCGAACGGCTACCGTGTTGAACCCTGACGCGGTATAAAGTTGAATTGCACGCACATTTGATGCGCGAACTTCGAGCGTGACTACACGAAATCTGCGTTCCTTCAGGACTGCCAGCACTCGCTGGAGGAGTTCCCGCCCAACACCCTGCCGCTGGCGAGCGGGATGTATTGCAAAGTCAGCCAGATGAAATTCGCGATCTATTTTGAAACCAACGGAGTATCCCAGCAGATCCTGCGCATCCAATGCGACGACACACCAACTTCCTTCTCTGTTCAGGGCATATTCGAAATCCTGCAGTTGCCAGGGATTGGCAAACCCCACTTGTTCGATTTGCAGAACAGCCTCCAGATGCTGAGTTTGCATTGGATGCATCCGGAAGTCGGTTCCGGAATTGGAAACGGTGGACTCGCTCAAGAATCACCTAACCATTTCTCACAGTGACGCCCGCAGCATCTACTCCGCGAGTCCTTTCCGCCTGGGACGCGCGCAGATAGCGGGGTTCGACACTCTCGAGTTCCGCGAAATCTCTCAACGCAACTCTGGCACATCCCAATGCAGCCACATTGCCACCTCCTGGCGGGTCAAAAAAGAACTTTGTGTCTTCTCCCATTTTTTCCAGAATCCGATGGTGATGCACCTGGGCACCCTGTCCCACAATAATCGCCTGGTTTGGAATCATCGACAGCAGTTCATCTATCCTGATCGCCATGTCTTCCACCAGACAATTTGTTTTGTCCGCGTCTTTGCGATACACGCCGGCGTAAATCTGATCTCGCCGTGCATCCAGCATGGCGCAAACAGGAAGGTCCAGGTCCAGGCGACCAAATGCGAGCGCCGCCAATGTGGAAACCGTAACCAGAGGAATACCGGATGCCAGACAAATCCCCTTGGCAGTTGCCATCCCGATCCTCAGTCCCGTAAAGGAACCGGGCCCAGACGCCACAGCCACGCCAGCCAGCGCATTGAGTTTCAGGTTCGCATCTGCAAGCACCTGCTGAATCATCGGAACGAGACGCTCTGCGTGCTGGACACCTTCATCCAGTGAGTGATTGGCAAGAACCCTCGCCTGCCGGGCAATGCCCACGCTGCACACCTGTGTCGATGTGTCAATTCCCAGAACGTACAAGTGTCTTCTCCGCTGCAATCACAGAAGGTGTCCTTGAGGCCCCTCCGGTGGGGTCAATCCCAAATGTCTGTATGCCCTTTCGGTTGCCATTCGACCTCGTGGATTTCTTATGAGGTAACCCTGCTGTATGAGATACGGTTCGTAAACATCCTCGATGGTGTCTGCCTCCTCCCCAATGGCCGCTGACAGATTATTCAATCCTACCGGCCCTCCGGCAAATTTGTCGATGAGCAGCCGGAGGAGTCTACGATCCATCTCGTCCAGGCCATTGTCATCGATGTCCAGCAATTCCAGAGCCTTCATGGCTACATCGAAAGTGATGATTCCTTCTGCACGAGTTTGCGCGTAATCACGCGAGCGCTTCAACAGCCTGATGGCGATTCGTGCCGTACCCCGTGAACGCCTTGCGATTTCGAATGCCCCTTTGGGCTCGATATCGATTTTCAAAATTCGGGCCGTTCGGGAGAGGATCGACTGCAGTTCGATCTCCGTATAGAAATCCAGCCTTTCTATGATTCCGAACCGTGTTCGCATGGGACTCGTGAGCAAGCCCAGGCGCGTGGTGGCACCAATAAGCGTATAGGGTTCAAGAGGAATACGATAGGACCGGGCACTGGGTCCGCTGTCGATCATAATATCCAGTGTATAGTCTTCCATGGCAGAATAAAGGGTCTCTTCCACGACCCGGTTCATCCTGTGGATTTCATCTATGAACAGCACGTCCCGCTCATTCAGGTTGGTCAGGATCCCTGCGAGATCCGCAGCCCTTTCCAGAACCGGGCCGGAGGTCACTTGGATTTCCACATTCAGTTCATTTGCGATCACGTGTGCGAGCGTTGTCTTCCCAAGCCCGGGGGGACCGTACAGCAGAACGTGATCCATCGCATCGTTGCGGTGCAACGCCGCCTCAACCCCGATTCGCAGCTTGTCCTTGACCTTCTCCTGACCGGCCATATCATCGAATCTGACCGGCCTGAGACGTTCATCTGACTCGAACTCGTCGTCGTTCTGTAAGGTCGGATCATTCACCCGGTCGGCTGCCATTTCTCTCCTGGTCAATACTTACCCTGATCTACAAGAATAATGCCGCCTGCCGTCTCCTATAGACGACGAAGCGCCTGTTTGATAACCTCTTCGACACCTGCGTCCTCACCCAACTCCTGGATCACTTCTGCCACGGTTTTTCTCGCATGTGCAGGAGGTGTCCCAAGACCAACGAGCGCGTGCATGGCCTCCGACAGCAGGCTGTCCGTTGAGGAATCACCCGAAGCAACCGGCTCAAAGCCCACAACAGACCCGATGCGTTCCTTCAGCTCCAGGATCAGTCTCTGCGCGAGCTTTGGTCCGATCCCTTTTATTTTCGTCAGACCCTTCGCATCTTCCGCAGCTACCTGATTCTGAAAATCGGCTGCGGAAACGCCCGACAGAATCTTTTGCGCCAGCGGAGGTCCTATACCCGATACGGAAATCAGAAGTTCAAAGAGACTCCGTTCCTGTTCAGTAAAGAAACCGAAAAGGGAGAGTGCATCTTCGCGCACGTGGAGATACGTCAGAATCTTTATTCGCGTGTTTAGCTGCTTGCCAGGATCGTAGCTGGACAGGGGAATATGGACTTTCATTCCGACGCCGCCTACATCGACCACCAGATCGGTAGGACTATTAGCCTTTAAATTTCCCTCCAGGTAGGAGATCATCTCCGGGGACCCCGTCTTCCTTGTGACTTCAAGTCTACGAGAGGACTGTCCACACCCAGCGCCTGCAACTTCTGCTTCAATCTTTTTGGCCCGTCACTGGATGCCTTAAGTTGCTCGATCCTGGCTGCAACGCCTTGGCCCGAAGTATCCTTGCCCAGGCCATGAAGCGTTCCACGGTTGGCGTGGCATAACGCGATAGCGATGGCATCGGAAACATCAAGCTTTTCGGATCCGAGTTCGGATCCGAAAAGACTTTTAACCATGTATTGCACCTGCTCCTTGGATGCCCCACCATTTCCGACCACAGCCTTTTTGACCTCTCTCGGCGAATACTCGAATATGGGTAGAGCCGAATTAGCGAGGGCCAGCATGATCACGCCTCGCGCATGACACATTTTCATTAACGTCTTGACATTCGCGCCATAGAAAGCGCTTTCCAATGCAACCTCATCGGGGGCGATATCCGAAATCACCTCCTGGAGACGGTCGTAAATCTCTATGAGTCGATTTTGGAAGGGCCGTTTCGGATCCGTTTGGATGCAACCGCAACGGACAAGGCGATTCTTGCGGTTGGCGTGGTCAACGACACCGTAGCCGGTGATGACGCTACCGGGATCAACACCCAGAATAACCAAGAGAACCACCTTTCAGGATCTCAACGCTGGAGGGAAATACTCTGAGGGGGCCGGTAACCGGCAAGGAGGGAGGTAGACGGTGTTGGACATTCCCAAACATTCGAATTCGGCAAATTCTAGAAAACATGTAGAATTAGAAAGACAACAATTGGTCAAGCGCTCTGAGCCTCAGGAGGCCAGTGCCTCGGCCATCACTTCCTCGTCCATTTCAAAATTCGCGTACAGTCGTTGAACATCGTCCTGATCTTCGAGCATCTCCATCAACTTCAGCAGCTGGCGGGCAGATTGAGCATCGACCGGAACAGTATTCTGGGGCACTCGTGTAACTTCTGCTCTCTCGAGTGCGATGCCCTCGCCTTCGAGGGCTTTTCTTACCTGATCGAATTCTTGAAGAGGTGTGTAAATCTCATACGCCGCGTCTTCTTCCGTTATATCCTCGGCGCCGGCATCGAGCGCTATCATCATGAGACTGTCTTCATCCACACCTTCTTTGGCCACCACAATTACGCCCTTCTGATCGAATACCCAGGCTACCGCCCCACTATCGGCCATACTGCCATTGTACTTATTCAGCAGATGACGTACTTCGGAAACCGTTCGGTTCTTATTGTCGGTCAGAACCTCTATGAACAAGGCTACACCACCTGGGCCGTAGCCTTCGTAGACCGCACCTTCGTAGGATTCTCCTGGAAGATCGCCTATGCCCTTCTTGATGGCGCGCTCTATATTGACTGCTGGCATGTTTTCAGATTTTGCGCTCAATACCGCTGCGCGAAGTCGGGAATTGCTGGCTTCATCTCCACCTCCCTCTCTCGCGGAAACGGTGATCTCACGAATAAGCTTTGTAAACAGCTTGCCACGGGCCGCGTCGGCCCTTCCTTTTCTATGCTTAATATTCGCCCATTTTGAGTGTCCAGCCATTGTACAACAAACCTCCTTTTAGCCGTTTATTCGGACCGACAAAAATCGGCATAACTCTTTGATAATGTAGCAAGAAATGACAATTTAGGCAATACAAAAATCGGGCAGAAAACCGAGCGGTCAACCTGGAATTCTGATGAAAAATTCACGATTTCCCCCACTACCAGGGACCGCGGATTCCACCCTATTCGCTACCTGGATTTCCATACTGGCCAACGTATTTAGAACCCGGTCAAGGACCGCCTCCAAGCAATGAGTTTTTACCACGCCGTTATCCAGCTCGCCTTCGGCCGCCTCATATTGTGGCTTCAACAGGGCGATGACCGTCCCACCGAGTTCCAAACATGCGATAGCAATGGGCAAGATACGTGTCATTGGCGTCCACCCGACGTCCACCACAGCGAGCTGTACACGTTCCGGAAGCTGTACGTGAAGTGCATTTGTGCGCTCCAGAGTTACAACGCGAGAATCCTGCCGGAGCTTCCACTCCAGGACACCATATCCCGTGTCAACAGCATAGACTCGTGAAGCCCCGTGCTGAAGCAAACAGTCTGTGAAGCCACCTACATTCGACCCCAGATCCGCAGCGACAACTCCGGTGGCGTCATAACCGAACACGTCCAGGGCTCCGTGAAGCTTATCTCCCCCCCGGCTCACGTATCTTTCGCTTCTGCTACGTTTCGCCACAGGGGTCCCCAGATCGAAAAAGGCGGCGTTCCGGAAAGGAATCGCCGCCAATACAACTTAACTGATTTCTTCTCCCGGAGTCAAACCTCAACGACTTCTCCCTCTTCCTTCTTGGAGGCCTCGATTATCTTCTCTGTTACTTCGCCAGCTACCTGCTCGTAGTGCGCAAACTCCATGGAATAGTCACCGGTTCCCTGAGTCATGGAACGGAGAGATGTGGCGTATTTATAGAGCTCCGATAGAGGCACTTCCGCCTTGATCACCTGGAAATTTCCCTCAGGATCCACGCCCTGGATTCGCCCACGACGTCCATTGAGGTCGCCCATTACATCACCCATATATTTTTCCGGCACCCTAACCTCAATGTGGTAAATCGGTTCCAGCAACACGGGTTTGGCTGCCATAAAAGCCTTCTGAAATGCCTGGGATCCTGCAATCTGGAAAGCCATTTCCGACGAATCTACCGGATGATAAGAACCATCATGAACCGTGACCTTGAGATCCACAACTTTGTATCCTGCGAGGACACCGCGCTCCATCGCCTCTAGCACACCTTTTTCTACCGCGGGAATATAGTTTCTGGGTATGGATCCCCCAACGACGGCATCTTCGTATTCGAAACCATCCCCCCTTGGCTGTGGCTGAACCCTGAGATACGCTTCACCGAACTGTCCGCGACCACCAGACTGCTTCCTGTGTCTATGATGGCCTTCAGCATTCCCGCGGATCGTCTCACGGTAGGGAATTCGGGGTTCAATCGTTTCGACTTCCACACCGAATTTGAGTTTTAGTTTGTCCAGCACAACATTCAAGTGCAATTCTCCCTGGCCTTCTACAATGATCTGTTTCAGTTCCGAATCATAGCCGGCGATGAAACTTGGATCCTCCTCATGAATTCGTTGGAGACCCGTACTGATTTTGTCCTCGTCACCTCTCGACTTGGGTTCCAGAGCGATTCGAATCAATGGCCGAGGAAACTCCAATGGCGGAATTTCAATCTGTGGCTCTTTGTTGCACAGGGTGTTACCCGTGTGCGTATCTTTAAGCTTCACCAATGCACCCATATCTCCAGCAGAGATTTGGGATACTTCCTCCCGTTCCATTCCATTCAATACATAGATCTGACCTATCCGTTCTGAAATCTTGCGGCTAGAATTGAAAGCCTCACTGGCCGCCTGCAAGGTGCCCGAATACATCCGCATGAAAGACAGATCCCCAACCGATTCAGAAATGGTCTTGAAAACGACTGTTGCGAGATCATTCTCGGAGCTTACGATAAGTTCAAGCTCTTCATCTGAATCCAGCTTTCTTGCAACCTGCCTGGGCATCTCCACAGGCGATGGCATTTCGTAAGTCAAGAAATCCAGTAGTCTATCGGTGCCAATATTTTGCGATGCGGATCCACACAAGACGGGAATGAGCGTTTGATTCACGACGCCCATCCGGAGCCCCTTATATACCTCCTCGGTCGTCAACTCACCTTCCTCGAGATACTTCTCCATCAAATCATCATCACTTTCGGCCGCCGCATCCATAATTTGCTCGTGGATGACCTCCGCCCGCTCCTGAAGATCGGCCGGGACCTCTCCTTCCTCGGCCTTTCCACTTCCATCGGTCTGGTGAGTATACAACTTCATTTTTAAGACATCGACAATCTGATTGAATCCTAAACCCTGGTTAACCGGTACATGAAACGGAACCACGCCCTGACCGAAATGTTCCTGAAGGGCTTCCAGAACACCGTCAAAATCTGAAAATTCCTTGTCGACATGATTCACGAACAGAAGCCTCGGTCGCTTAAATTCATCTGCAAAGCCCCAGGCTTTATCGGTCCCAATCTCCAAACCGCTGGCGGCGTGAACAAGGACTACAGCATTGTCCGCGGCCCAAAGGGCTGCCTTTGCATCGCCAATAAAATCTGAATATCCCGGGGCGTCGAGGATGTTGATTTTGGTGTTTTTCCAGGTGCAATGCAGCATCGATGTACTGATGGAGATTTTCCGGTTTATCTCCGCCTCTGTGTAGTCTGACTTCGTCGTCCCATCGTCGATGGTCCCGAGACGATTATTTTCACCTGCAGAAAACAGCATGGCTCCGCAAGAGAAGTTTTTCCTGTACTGCTGTGTCCAACCAGGGCAATATTTCGGATGTTTTCAGGCTCGAAAATATTCACGGTGATCCTCCTGGAAATACCTGCCGATTTTCAAATATCTACCAAGATTTACACGCATTATCCGTGTGTTACGACGATGATACCATTGGCTAATAAATGCAGAAAAAATCGGGCTGTCAAGCAATCTTTTACAAACATAAAGAGAGCCTGGATTCTGTTAGGAATCCAGGCTCTCTTTATATAAATCCCGGCGACGACCTACTCTCCCACAAGGTTACCCAAGCAGTACCATCGGCGCTGGAGGGCTTAACTACTCTGTTCGAAATGGGAAGAGGTGTGACCCCTCCGCTATAGCCACCAGGAAAAAAATTAAACCGAATATAGGAAGATGGAAAGTTCTATGGCAAAGCACATAAGCGATCTGCTGAAAAATCTGTCAAATTTTAACGATCAAGCCTCACGGCTTATTAGTATCGCTCGGCTGAACGCATTGCTGCGCTTACACCTGCGACCTATCAACCTTGTAGTCTACAAGGAGCCTTTAGGTGGGTAAACCCACGGGATATCTTATCTTGGAGTAGGCTTCGCACTTAGATGCTTTCAGCGCTTATCCCTTCCGAACATAGCTACCCAGCGATGCCTCTGGCGAGACAACTGGTACACTAGAG
>Ga0209403_10000172_pt1 | contig 101840 bp, 92 predicted proteins | sample ArcticOcean_MG_C_8_FD_187440 | JGI IMG/M metagenome (GOLD analysis project Ga0209403, IMG submission 187440) | Marine microbial communities from western Arctic Ocean - ArcticOcean_MG_CB11_86 (SPAdes) (version 2) | ecosystem: Environmental > Aquatic > Marine > Oceanic | place: Arctic Ocean...
TCTCTAGAGTCGGACCATCCCACGGTGCAAGCGGCTCGGCCGTTCGTGCGTGGGAGTGTTCCCAGAGGTTTCCTGGGAAGAGAATTGACTGACCAACGAAACCACCAGGCATTGTCTCCAAGAAGCGGAAGCCATCGGCAACAACATCTGGAAGCAGCTTGTAGTCAAGTTCGGTCATGTCGACCGCACCGTTCTTCAGCATGGCAATCTGCGTTGTTGCTTCAGGAACCTGAATTCCTGTAATTGAAGCAACGTTACCAACCTGTCGCCAGTGCGTGTCGAGGGCGTGCATTGTGCAACGGTCACCTGGTGTGCAGTCACCCTGCACGTAAGGACCGGTACCAATGTGGTGCGAACGGGCCCACTCAATACCTTCTGTATCGGCGGACGTTACCTTGTGGACACCACGTGCGGCTGAAAGACAACCGAACTGTGATACCGGCAGGCAGTAGTAAACAGGAGCAACAAGACCGATTTCGATCGTGTACTCGTCTATTACTTTGGCTTCCAAGAAGATCGCAGCAAAGTCACCACCGTCACCGTATGTGGTTTCGGGGTTTGTTGTTGCGTTCGAGCGGTTGAACCACTCGACAAGCTCGGCAGCGTTAAGCTCACCGAAGTCTTTGTCTTCAAAACCAATTGGGCTCTGCCACTTCAGACCCTTTTTGAGAGTCATTCGTGCTCGAGTTCCAGCGGAATCAATGTCCCATGTGTCCACGAGGAACGGGGTCATTGGGTTACCGTTCTGGAAGTTGAAGAGAGCCTCTTCAATACCACCAATTTGGTTGGTGGCTGATCCACGGTACGGGCCTACATAGCCAATACCATAAACGGATTCAAGCGTACGGAAAGCCCGTACGAGAGTACCTGTTGGGCCACCCGTGGAACCCGAAGGTGCCGCCGTGGCTTTTGCTGTTTCCTGGGCTACCGTTGCGGCGGGCTTTGCAGCCTCTGCACCGGCTCCAGCTGCGCCACCCGTTGCGGGCTTGGCTGCTGCTGCGTCTTCTGCGTCTTCTGCTGCTGCTGCTGCTGCTGCCGGAGCGGCAGTAGCTGCAACGCCACCACCAGCTGGGGCTGCATCGTCAGCACCGTCATCGCCTCCACAGGCGACGGCTGCGATGACAAGCAAGCTGCCGAGTGCCAGAAGCACCGGCAAAAAACGCTTGTTCAAACTAAAATCCATGCTATTTCCTCCGAAAGGCCAAATATAGAAAGACCCGACTTTCACGAGAAAGCGGTCTATCCATCACCAAGGTCTATCCGACGACTCCAGTGAATAGGGTTACCTTTCCACTCGTTGCCAGCCGTGCCCCGGCTTTGTAATTGCCTTGCCACAAAATGAACCTAGTAGAACAAACCTACTTGGTCTCAGTATCGTGAGCAGCAGCGAAATATACACGGATCACCTGAAAAGTCAACGTCCTCAACCTATTTTTGAACACGGTTAGGGGTAAGCCTGTTTTACTCGTACATTCACTATCACCAGACCGGTATCAGAAGTAAACTTTTGCCCGTAAAACACGCTTTCAGCACCCAAGCACAGGAATCTTATGCCGGTTAATACAAGCTTCACAATCACATCTATTGAGTCGATTCACCTGGCGTTCAAAAATACCGCTTCGTACTGGGAGTCGTATCGTGCCAACGAAGGCGATCGTATAACGGAACGCTTCGAGTTCAAGCAGGGATGGCAAACGGTTTACGCACGTCATATAGAAACCCCGCTTGTGAAAGTTACGTTGTCGGACGGGACAGTTGGGTGGGGTGAGGCCAATGCCGGCATTGGGCCCGAAGTTGTGTGCCTGATCGTGAACGAACTGCTTGGGCAGATGATCGAAGGTCAGGAGTTCGAGAGCCCGGCTGCACTTTGGGATTTTCAGTACGACACGCAACGTGGGCGGGGATATTCTTCCGGATATTGGCTCGATGCGCTTGCTGCAATCGATATCGCCGTTTGGGATGCAATTGGGAAACGCGAGCAATCGCCAGTAGCTGCACTTCTTGACCCGAACCCGAGAAGCGAGTTCGATGTGTACTTATCTGGCGTACGCAGGTCGACTCTTGAAGAACGAGTTGATCATGTGAAGCAGTGGATCGACACCGGGCTTCGAGGTGCCAAGATATTCCTGACGGGCGATCTTGATGCAGGATTAGCCGAACTCGACGGCCTTATGAAAGGTGCGCCAGAGCTTGAGCAGTGGATGGTCGACACACTATGGATGTGTTCTCACGAAACGGCGGAACGCGGCAAGGTGGAGTACGGGAAGCGAAACGTACGGTTCTTCGAATGCCCGCTTCAGCCTGAAGATCTGCTTGGTCATCAGGAATTGGTTAAGAAGCCGGGTGCGCCAATTGCACTTGGTGAGCACTTCAGGTCTCGCTACCAAATGGAACAGTGGGTGCAGCAGCCCCGTGCGCTCGATGTGTACCAGCCCGATATTGGGCGAACCGGCTTTACTGACTACATGGCTCAGATGGCTATCGCGGCGAAGGCAGGAATCAAGACCACTCCGCACATGGGTACTGGCGTTTCGGTTTTCCAAGCAGCGACTTTGCAGTGTGCAGCGGTTGCACCACCAGACTATTTGCAGGAGTTCCAGGGCGGGTTGTCGGATCGGCTCGACAAGGCGTCTGATACTGCATGGAAGTACGCTGATGGCGGCTTCAAGTTACCCGACCGTCCGGGCATCGGTGTCGAGATAAACGAATCGCTTCTCGATCCATATATCGTGAAGCACTAACGGTTTATTGCTGGATATCGAGACTACGATTGGTGCTGACTTCGTCTGCTTGGCTCGCGAGCGCCCGCACGCGAGCCAAGCACGCATTCACTAAATATTAGAAGGAACCCGTTCTGGCAGATAAAACTGCAGGAACAGTGGAATCGACCACTCCCCGCGAAAATCGAACTCCCGCCCCCTCTACACACGGTCCGTTCAGTGTGTTGGGGATACGCGACTACCGACTACTGATACTTTCGAACCTGGCTACGTTTGCCGGGTATCAGATCAGGAACATGGCTCAGGCATGGATCGTTCTCGATAGAACGGATTCGCCGATGCTTATGGGGTTGGTTAATGCGATGCCGGGAGTTGCCATAATTTCGATCTCTTTAATAGGAGGGGCACTGGCCGACCGCACAGAACGTTGGCAGATGCTGTGGCGGACGAAGGTGATCATTGCTTCGATGTCGTTGTTGACCGCGGTGTTGCTGACTGTGGATGTGCTTGAGTGGTGGCATCTGATTCCAATATCGCTGCTAACCGGAGCTATGTTCGCTTTGCACAACCCAACCAGTCAGGCGTTTGCGGTTGATGTTGTTGGGCGCGAACGGCTGGTTTCGGCATCGAGTTTGAACACCGGAATATCGATGACGGCGACGATCGTCGGGCCGAGTGTCGGTGGTGCGCTGTTGCTATTGGGCCACGACATTGCTTTCTACGTTCTAACCGCTTTATACGTGTTCTCGGCGATCACTATTTACCGGGTTCGAATGCGCCATGTTCCCGTTCCCAGCGGTAAAAACATGATTTCGGACATACGTGAAGGTGTCGGTTACGCCTATCGAACACCAATAATCAGGGCTTTGCTCATCGTGGGTTCTGGCGCGCTGTTCATAGGAATGAACCAGCCAGCGATTCCGGTGAAGGTGCAGGATGTTCTGGGGCTTGGCGAGGTTGGTTACGGCGTGATGCTAGGGCTCAACGGGGTTGGTTCGCTGATTGGAGCGATCGTGCTGTTTATTTTCAGCAAGCGCGTGCGCAAAGGCTATTTGTTGATATTTGCGCTGCTTATGCTCAATGTCGCAGTTGGGCTGTTTGCTGTGGCGCCGAACGTCCTCGTATCTGGCATTGCGATGACGCTGATGGGTCTGGCGTTCGCCGCGTGGATGATTTCGGTTCCGGTGCTTCTTCAGACAACTGCTTCCGAGAACATGCGCGGTCGGATAATGAGTTTGTATTTCATGGTGGTGCTTACGCATCAGCTTGGATGGCTTATCGGCGGTATTGGCATTGAGGCGTTTGGGATTCAAACGACGTTGTTTATCGGGATAGCCGGGAGTCTGACGGTTTCGGCAATTGCGCTGATTTCGACGCCGGCGCTGCGCAACGCGCGGTAGATATTGGCCTGTTTCGGCTTGAGGCACCTTGACCACTGATATCGATGAGATGCTGCCCTCTCGCTCTCGGCCCCGGCCCCGCCCCGTCACAGATCCTGAATCAAGTTCAGGATGACAATCGTTGTGGCTCGGAATATCACTTGTGGCTCGGCAAGCGGTTTGCGGTTTGGGACGCGCCGGACGCTGACGTGACAGAATCGGCGGCATGCTCGAATCCGAGAGTTCCGACAAAGCGCCCGCTCAAGCTCATTCACGATTTAACCCGTTCGGTGTTCTTCGCTATGGCGACTACAAGTTTGTGTGGTCATCCGAGGCGCTGAGCCTGTGGGCTATCGAGATGGAGATCATCGTTCTCGCAATGTTCGTGCTGCGAGATACCGGTTCCCCCCTGCTGGTTGGGGTTATCGGCGCACTCAAGTTCGCCGGGACTTTGCTCGGTCCGATGTACGGATTGATGGTTGATCGGTTCAACCGAAAGTTCCTGCAGGTATGGGTGAGGACGTTCGGAATATTTTTAGCGTTCTTGCTGACCGCCCTGATAATCACCGACTCGCTGCAGCTGTGGCACGCATACGTAATCGTTGCTTCCGGCAGCATGGTGCGGATGCTCGATCTGGTGCTCGTACAGGCATTGACCGCCGATGCTGTTCCAGAGCATTCGCTGCACCGGGCGATTGGACTTTCACGATCGACGCTGGATGGTGCCAGGGTTATCGGATCGATCGCAGGTGGAACAATCTTCGAACTTCTCGGACTCGACTGGGCGTATGTGACGATAACGGTGCTTTATTTGCTGGCGACGCTGGCTGCAATCAAGGTCGATTCACGAGTCGTTACCGCTAAACTCAGTTCAAGCAGTATCAAATCGGGTCTTGGCGAAGGACTGCGGTATATAAGGCAGAGCGATTTTTTGCCAGGACTGATTTTCTTCTCGTTCCTGATCGAATTTTCAGCGTTCCCGATCGTTAACGGGCTCATGACGGTGATTGGTGATAAGTTTTTCAGGCTTGGTGGAACGGGCATCGGTTTGCTTGCTGCGGCGGCTTCGATTGGAGCGCTTGCCGGAGCGCTCGTGCTTGGCGGCAAGCAGCACATCGCCAATCCGGCTAGAACGATGGTTTTCGGATCGATCGCGTGGCACGCTTTGATGTTGATCCTCGCGGCGTCACCGCCCCTGTGGCTGTTCTCGTTGATATTGCTTTTCTGGGGATTCAGCGGAGGAGTGACGTTCGTGGCAATGGTTGTTGGGCTGTTGCGAGAGGCTCCGGCGGAGACCCGAGGCCGAATTATGGGAATTCGGTCGCTTGGCATTTACGGATTGCCGCTCGGACTGCTGCTCGGCGGGTGGATCGCCGAAGTAGCGGGAACGTCGATGATGATCGGAGTGTTGGGAGGGCTCGGGCTGCTCGGCACTGTGGGAGCGGCTATCAAGTGGCCTGTATTGCTTAGAGGTCGTTCTGATTCAAACGATGAAATCGCTGGAGAAAATGAATAGTGAAGCTGCCTGATTTTTCGTCGCAAACACCGCGTGCTGTCGCACTTGATCTCGATGAAACAACGCTGAACTCGAAGGCTCAGCTTTCAGATCGCACCCGTGCTGCGCTTCATGCGGTGCACTCGATCGGTCTGCCGCTGATCATTGCCACTTCACGACCTGAACGGGTTCTGGGGGCTCTGGTTGGTGATGATATTTTGGAGATCACATCGCTGGTGCAGATGAACGGCACGATCGCCGAAGGACGACAGGGGTTAGCCGGGTCACACAAGTACCTCATGGATATGGCAGACACGAGGCGGTGCTGGGATGTGGTGAACGAGTTTGCTTCATGGACGAGGATGACGGTGGAAACCGACGGAATTCAGTTCGCAGTGAACCACGACGATGGCATAAACGAACTATGGGCGTTCAACATGACGACGCCTACGATGGTGGTTTCGCTCGAAGAGGCGCTGGAAATTGGTCCTGCGAAGATTTCTGTGAATGGTGTGGGGGAAAGTTTGGAGTCGCTGGCCCTGATGCTAGAAGATCAGCTATCGAGTAATACCGTTATATTCAGGGCTGCGCGGGAGCAGTTTTTAAACGTGGTTCCACGTCAGGCGAGTAAATCTGGTGCGGTGGCTGATCTGCTCAAGACCGCCGACATTCCGCTCGAAGACGTGCTTTCGTTTGGCGATGATTTCGTTGATATCGATTTGATACGCGACTGTGGATGGTCGGTTGCGGTAGCCAACGCAATACCGGAAATTCACTCGCTGGCGAAGTACAGCACAGCTTCGAACGATGACGATGGCGTGGCTATTGTTCTTGAACAGCTGGTATCGGCACTCACGTAAATGAAATTTCGCCCAAAAGCTGCCGATGTGCTGGCCGACGCTCAGTTTCGTGCGCTTGTCATCAGCCAGGCGACGTTCGATTTGGGCATTTTCATGCGTGGGGCCGCGGCTTCTTGGGTGGTATTTGAACTAACCCAGTCGCAGCTATGGATCGGGCTTGTTGCCGGGGTGCGGGCGATCCCGATTTTTGCGCTCGCTCTGCTGGGCGGGGTGATTTCCGATCGCTTTGGTCGCCGAAACCTGATGATTGCTGCTGGCGCACTGATAGCTGCAGCATCTGCCGTTACAGCAATTCTCATATCAACCGAATTGCTCGTGGCGTGGCACATGATTGTCGTATCGATAATTGGCGGGATCGGTGGTGCGCTGTACGGACCTGCCTTCTACGCGCTGATCGCCGACATCGTTCGTTCGGATCGGCTATCGAACGCCAACGGCATACTTTCGGTAGCACAGACGACCGGCGAGATGTTCGGCCCGGTGATCGTTGGGTTCGTAATCGCTGCTTCTGGGGCCCACACGGTGTTCTGGATGGTGGTTGTTGGGAACGTATTCGGGTTGATGCTTTTGCTTCGGGTGCGGGAACCGGAGCGGGTCGCAACTGATGGGGCGGAATCGAAGCCGTCATTCATCAGCCAGATGACCGAGGGGCTGCGTTACGCGCGGAACACTCCGCCGCTGATGTTGCTGACTATTCTGGTGATGGCCCAGAACCTGTTCGGCGTGGCGATATTCCCGTTGATGCCGGTCTACGCAGACGATGTGCTGGATATCGGTGCAACCGGATTCGGGTTGATGGGCGGGGCATTCGGTGCCGGGGCATTGATCGGGGCGGTCGTCGTTTCGGTGTTTGGAATTCACCATCGGCACGCATATATGATGGTTGGGTTGGGGCTGGTTTGGGACACCGGGATGGTCGTTTTCGGATTCTCGCGATCGGTTCCAATAAGTCTTAGCGTGCTGTTCGTGATGGGCTTGATTTCGATGCCATGGGTGACTTCGGTGCTGACGATGTTCCAGCAGGCTGCAACCGAAAAGATGCGGGGTCGGGTGATGAGTCTTTACGTGATCGCTATCAATACGTTCCCGCTGGGGTGGCTGTTTGGCGGTGCCGTGGCTGAGTGGCTGGGTAACGAGGAGGCGCTTGTGATTAGCGCGCTTCTGGGGACACCGGTGGCGGTTACGGCATTGGTGTTCTCAAGGGAATTCCGACGGGCGTAGTGCCTAGGAGTGCCTGAGGCACATTTTCGTTTTCTGTTGAATCCATTAGAGGAGGACTGAGCCTACGGATGTTGGCTGACCGTGGCAGAGCTGGCGGATCGGGCTTAGTATCGCCAGCGTCTTATCCATTCGCCATGTTGCAGTCATCTCGGGATGCAACATTATTGTCCTGAAAAAAGAAGCTCGCTTTGAAAATTACTAAAGTTACCCCCTTGATGTTGGATCGCTACTTGCTGGTGCAGGTCGAGACCGATGCTGGAATTACCGGGCTCGGCGAGTCGGGAGCGTGGGGATTTTTAGAGGCTTCCTATTCTGCGATCGAGAAGTTTGGGCGATATTTGATCGGGGAAGACCCACTTCGAATCGAGCATCACTGGCAGTACATGTACCGCTTCTCGCACTTCCGTGGCGCGGCGATTATGGGTGCGCTGAGTGCTATCGACATTGCGTTGTGGGACATCATGGGCAAGCACTTCGATACCCCGGTGCATCAGCTGTTGGGCGGCAAGGTTCGCGACAAAGCCCGCGTTTACTACCACGTATTTGGCGATACGACTGAGGTGCTGACCGACGGCATTGTTGCGGCGAAGGAAGAGGGATTCACGGCTGTTGGTCACCTGACTCCGTTCTTAGATGAAGATCGTGACGTGCCTTATTTCAAGACGCATGCCGACAAGATTGGCGATGCTATCGAGACGGTTAGTGGATATCGTGAGGCTGTTGGCACGGGGGTCGATCTTTGTATTGAGATTCATCGGCGCATGACTCCGGCTGAGGCAGTACAGCTGGGTCTGGGTATCGAGGAGTTCCACCCGTATTTCTTTGAAGACCCGATAACGCCAGATAACTTCGACGAGATGGAGTACGTAGCGAGCAAGATCAACATTCCGATCGCAACTGGTGAGCGGTACACGTCGATCTGGGAGTTTGAAATGGCTCTGTCGCGCAACGCCGTTCAGTACATCCGGCCCGATGTGTGTTTGGTTGGCGGAATTTCAGGCGCTCGCAAGATTGCGGCGCTTGCCGAGGCGCGCCATGTGGGCGTTGTTCCGCATAATCCGCTTTCGCCGGTTTCTACGGCTGCCTGCTTGCAGATCGCTGCTACGGCTCCGAACTTCGCTTTGCAGGAGTACCCGATAGGCGAGGATGTGGCGCCGAAGACGAACATGGTTACGGGAATGGCTGAGCACGATGGCAACGGGTACTTGGTGATTTCGGATGCGCCGGGGATTGGGATAGAGCTGAAGCCGGATGCTATTGAGATGTGTCCTGAGACGCCACGAGAAGTGATTACACGGCTGCACGCAGACGGTTCAGTAATCGATCAGTAAGTGCAGGGGGCTCGTTTTGTGGCGACGCCACCGCTCGATTTCCTGAGCGAAGTCATCGGAGTCGAAGGATCTGGGGTGGGGGACGCGCTCCTTTAGCAAATGGTGTCTACCGTTGGCGTTCCCCCTCAACCTAACCTTCTCCCTGAGGGAGAAGGGATAAGGGGAGAGTCGGAGCCGTATCGCCGTGCGAGGAGTTCACTAGCTCGCCTGCCAACGATGGCTCTGAACCTCTGACGGCAGAAACGCTGCAAGGGGGGAGAGAAAGATACTGAAATAAATTCAGCATGACAGTGATGGCGGGTGTCAGGTCTCACTGTGAGTGGCACAATCGTTGCCATCAACTCGAGCTCAACCAGAGTTCGCCAATTCCAAACCGACTACACCTCACTAAAAAAACAAGGCCAAGCCTTTTGCCGATTCCAACTTCTAATCCGATCGTTGTTGCTCCTAGTCCGACTCCTTTCAAGGCCGATGATTCTGTTGATCATGCTGCTATCGAACGGAACGTCGAGAAGTGGCTGAAGACGCCGCTTTCTGGGTTCGTATTGAATTCAGAGAACGGTGAGGAGCAGTTTCTTTCGGAAACAGAGAAACTTGAGATCGTTCGTACCGTGAACGACGTTCGTAACGGCGAAAAGTTCATCGTGGGTGGGGTCGATAGCTCTTCGGTTACCGAAACGATTCGGTTGGCCGAGGATCTGGTGGATGCCGGCGCTGAAATGATTCGTATCCGAATTCCTCGCCTTGCTTCCGATGTTTCGGCTTACTTTGAGCAGGTTGTTCCTCATGTGCCTGCCCCGGTGGTGATCATTCACCAGATGGCTCCGGGCATGTTCGCCGGAGGAGAGGCTCCGGTTGGGGCTGAGCCTGAAGTAATCGGCGATCTAATCGATGTCGACAATGTGTGGGGTTACATCGCTTCGGGCAACGTTCGGTTTGAGGCGCGAGTTCGTAACTTTGTGACCACTGATAAGCCGTTCTGGCTTGGGAACGGGTTGATCGTTCTGGCGATGAGTGCGATTGGCGCTAACGGGGCGTGCCTCATGTACGGTAATGTTGGGCCGGGTGATGTGCACAACATAATTTCAAGCGTCGCCAGTGGCGATCTTAAAACAGCACAAGAGATTCAAACTAGGATTATCGAGGCTGACCACCAGATTCTTAGTCGTGGAGCGGCGGGGATTAAGGCTGCGCTAGATATTCTGGGCTATGACGGTGGTGCGCCACGTTCACCAAATCCAGCAGTTTCGGATGGTGACCGGGAGATCATTCGGGCTGCGATGGGCGCGGCTGGGCTGGTTTAGGCAGTCGAGGCCAGAACAAGGCCGTATCTTCAACATGCAACGCTTCCTCGTATGCCCTCCCGACTATTTCGATTCGACGTTCATGTTCAATCCATGGATGAATTACGACGAGTCAGTCGATGTTGGGCGTGCCCGAGAGCAGTGGAACGACATGGTTGAGGCGATAGTCGATGCTGGAGCCGAAGTCGAGATACTGACAGCTTCACCCCACTCACCAGCTCAGGTGTTCACTGCTGACGGCGCAATAGTCCTTCAAAACAAACACGCCCTCGTACTGCGCAACGACGGCCCTCGCGGAGTGCTCGAGCCACGAAATTTTGCCGACTGGTTGAAATCGGATGGCTTTACGGTCGAGTCGATTCCGCCGAATCGAACTGTCGATGGCGGTAACACGATACGGCTGCACGACGGTTCGTTTGCCTGCGGGCTCAAGCCCGGCTCAGATGGAACGGGTGAAAATTATCTCGAGAAAATTCTTGATCTGACTACCGGATCACAGTTGCACCGATTTCCGCTAATCGACCGAAAGTACCTGCATCTCGACATGGCCCTGGGAAGGATTGGCGACTCGGGCTACCTCGTGTTCGAATCGGCTTTTGAGAACGGATTGGCCTCGCTCGAAGGCAGTCCCGTGTTGGAAAAGGAGATTATTCCGATCGCCACAGAAGATGCAGAACGGTTCGCCTGTAACGGGATAACGATTGGTAAGACGTTTATCACTGGCAAGATATCCGGTTCGTTGATTGACTCAATAGAAAGGCTCGAATACCGTGCAATAACTCTGGAATTGAGCGAATTCCACAAGGCGGGTGGCGGATTGAAATGCCTAACTCTGCCGCTCGAATAGGAATCACTGAAGCCAAAAGAACAATATGACTGAACGAATAAATTCCGCTGTCACAGCACTATTCTCCGACAGTTCATTGCTTGCCAAATTCAAAAACAACCCTGAGAAGGCACTGCGTTCATTTGATCTTCTTGAGTGCGAGCTTGATGCAGTGAAATCGGGAGATGAGCAGGCGCTGCTTGCCCATGGTCTTGACCCTCAGCTTGTGATCGGCCACACCGTGACACCGCATTGGTTCAGAGGCTTACTGGGAACCGTGGCTCGGCGAATGGCGACACCGGCTGTAATAGCGATCATGCTTGCCATTGCGGTTCAGGGTTCGAATGTACAGACAGCGAGTGCAGATGAAACGCCAAATCGTGCTAGGGCACGGATTCGCAGCATGCGATCTGGTGGGCCATCGGGTTTAGGAAGGGCCTCAGCTAGAGCAAGCAAGCGGTCAGGTGTGAGAGCGATACGTAAACGAATAGGGGCACGAGCATTACGCACCTACCGGGTGGGTCTTAATCGGGCAGTTGCGCAGGCTGGCTGTGGTAGGTGCAGCCCAGATGGCACAAAGTAGTCGGGTTACGGGTAATCCGACAGCTTAATTAGGTTCTGAACGTAGTCCGGAATGAAAGCGTGCCACGGATAACAAACAGCGCGTCCCAACCCCAGATCCCTCGGCTCCGAGGACGGAATTTATCCCGATGGAAATCGGGACTCGGGAAAGGACTCCCACTCAGCCCCCGGCACCGGCCCCCAAGCACCCCCCACACCGATCATTCCCGGCTAGCCCGCCTGCACACAGAAAAAGATGCCTCGCATCACCAGATTGACCAGCCTCCGTCGATGCGGAATTCTTGGCCTGTAATCCAGGCTCCGGCATCCGAGGCTAAGAGAGCTACTGTTCCTTTTAAGTCCTGCGAGAGGCCAGTTCTTTGGAGCGGAATCATTTTGCGGAAGGTTTCGACCTGATCTTTGTTCGTATCGGTTCGGGGAATCTGTCCGGGGCTGATGCAGTTCGCTGTGATTCCGTGCTCGCCGAACTCGGCCGCCATGGCTCTCGTCAAGTTCAACACTCCGCCTTTAGCCGCGATATATGGCGGACCCGACCGCTTGAACTCGGAGTTGTAGATTCGAGGGTCCATGGCCAGCGTGGAAGCGATTGAACCGAGCGTGATGATCGACCCTCGTTTCGCAGGGATCATCGCCCTGCCCGCCGATTGGGCGGTGATGTAGGTGCCGGTCAGGTTGATCTCCAGCGTTTTCCTGAACTCGTCGATATTGGCGTTTGGCGGGTAACTGGTCGTGAACGATCCGCCGGCGTTGCAGACGGCGATATCGAGTCGGCCTGTGTCGTTCATGGCACGCTCGACTAAAGCATCCACTTGCGCTTCGTTTGTTACGTCGCAACCGAGTCCGACAACGTCCATGCCCCGCCCTCGCAGTGTTTCGGCTACTTGTTCGCAGAGTTCGGCTCGTCGTGATGCGATGTAGACCTTTGCACCGAGATCGCAGAGTGCCTCGGTGAAGGCTGTGCCGAGATGGGTTCCGCCGCCGGTTACGATTGCGGTGCGGCCTGTGAGATCAAAGAGTTGTTGGATAGTTTTCATAGTGGGGGCGAGGTTCCGATTACGGTCGGTGACTGAGGTTTCAATGATTTAACTCCAAAAGAAAACGTGCCTATGGCACTTCGGGCATCTCGAAGTTGTGTCGTAGCTTTATGGTTCGTTCTGACGGTTCGTACCAGCCTTGATCGGCGTACTGATCGGTGTGTAGATAGCACTGGACTCGTACTTCGTTCGAGCCTTCGGTGAAGGTGAACAGGCGGCTCATCGGAATCGAGTTTCGCTTGCCGTGGTAGCGGGTGATCGCCGAGACGTTAATGAAGTTGGCGCCCCACTTCTGTTCGACGTGCGATCGACCGCCGGTCGTGTCGTCGGGATGGGTGTGAGTGTGCGCGCCGAGCCACATATCGATAGCCGGTTCGTTCTCGGCTAAGTAGTTCTCGATGCGGCCAGAATCCTTTTGCCCGCCAACCCAGTAAATAAACGATGATCCAGGGGCTCCGCCGTCTGGCATCCGACCGTGATATCCCTCGTCACAGCCTTCGTTTAAGCCGGAAGCGACGGTCGTTTCCTTGATCATCAAGTGATGGGTAGTGATCACGATTTTGTCTTTGTTTTCTTCTACTTTTTGCTTCCACCATTGGAACGTTTCTTCGGAAATCGCACCTGCCGGGTAGCCGCCAAACTCACCACGCCCGATCGGCGGTCCGTTGTCGTTACGATCGGCGAGCATCAGGAAAACTACGTTGCCCACTTCGAACGAATAATTCTCCCAAGTACCGGTCGTTGGGTAGGGTCGCTTTGCGTTGTCGATGCCTGAGAACTCGGTGCTTTCGCCCGTTGGGTCGATCCATTTCTTGAACCACCACTGCGTCGGCTCGTCGACGCCAGACGCATCGTGGTTGCCGATCACATCGTAGAAATGCTCGCGGCCGTGATGCTTTGCAGATGCGTACTGCGAAACGACCAGTTCGCCCTCTTCATCGTCGGGAGGAAGTTGTGATCCTGAGAAGTCACCTAGATTCACGGCGATATCGAATCCGCCGGTCTGGCCGGGTCCATTTGGCCACGCTTCGGCGTGTTGGATCGATTCTTCCAGCGAACGTCGGCCGAACTTGATCTCGGTTCCAACGTGCACGTCGGATAGCGCCCATAAGCGAATAGTACGAGTCAAAATTGTTTAGCCTTTCGAACTGCCAGCAGGGAGTCCCGCCGGGAGTCCCGGGTTTTACAGTAGAAACATCAGAACGACCCGCATCATAGCGTCAACATAATCGGGTGGGTCAACCGTTTCGGTGCATTCGTTGGGCAACATCGGCACGCAACCGGCGGCACGCAACCGGCGTATACTCCCGCCGCGAACGTAAGTTCAATCGCTGCCCGTAGCGCACAAACCCACAAAACGAGAACCGAGTAGATATGCCAGCAATAACCAGTGTTGAGTTCAGGCAATTTTCGGCAAACCACCACAACGCCCAACGAAACTGGCTGCTTGTGAAGCTGAATACCGACGATCCGAACGTTTACGGAATTGGCGATGCTTCACCGATGCAAGATGACGATCTTGTGATGATGATGATCGAGCGGATGGTGGAAAAGCACCTCGTTGGCAAGGACCCGCTCGAATCGGAAGTGCACTGGACGAATCTTTATCAGGATTTTCAGGCGAGAGGCGGTCGAATCGCATCGACTGCTATTTCGGGAATCGACATTGCTCTCTGGGATTTGAAGGGCAAAATTCTGGGCCAGCCTGTGTGGAAGTTGCTGGGCGGGGCACATCGACGAAGCATTCGGGTTTATGCGAACGGCTGGTACTCGAATCCGGGAACCGCCGAGCAAAACGCCGAGGAAGCGAAGATCGTTACCGGCATGGGCTACACGGCGCTCAAGTTCGATCCGTTCGGGCAGCACAACTACTACAAGATTTCGCTCAAAGAACTCCAGCTGGCCGAAGACCGGGTGGCAGCTGTTCGAAAAGCTGTTGGCCCTTATGTCGATATCTTGCTTGAGGCCCACGCCAAGTGGGATGTGATGAACGCGATTCAGATTGGCCTGCGAATGGAGCAGTACTTCCCGCTGTTCTATGAAGAGCCGGTTTCGCAGGAGAGGGTTTCGGAGCTGCTTGAAGTACGCAACAAGGTGAACATTCCGATCGCAACAGGTGAACGGCTTTACACAAAGTTCCCGTTCGCCGAGATTGTCGATCGCCATGCTGCCGACGTTTTGCAGCCCGATATCGCAAACGCTGGCGGGATTACCGAGCTGAAGAAGATTGCAATCATCGCAGAAGCAAAACACATCACAATGGCGCCGCACAATGTGTGTTCGCCAGTTGGGGCGATGGCGGAGATGCATCTGGACGCATCGATCATCAATTTCGAGATTCAGGAGTATCACGCCGAGTTCTACACGGAGCACTATTTCACCGTCTTGGACGGGTTCCCACGGCAGGTGGACGGCTACGTTGAGCTTTCTGATGCACCTGGACTAGGGCTTGATTTCAATGAGGCGGAAATAGCGGCTCACCCGGCACTGATGAAAACGACATCGGCAGGCGGAACCGTAAGAGGTATCTAAGTGCCGGAGGGCACGTTTTACATATGGTGACTTACTACAACGAAATAACACCCGAGCAAGGCGAGCTAATACTCCAGTCGCCTTTGTTTTTCGTGGCTAGCACTGCGAGCGATAATTCGCCTGGTCCAAATGGCGAGGGATCAGTAAACGTCTCGCCAAAGGCCGGTGTACCACTGCACATGATCGATTCGAACCGCGTGATGTATCTCGACTACAGCGGAAGTGGAAACGAAACGGCGAGGCACGCTGATTCTGGCGGGCCGATCACACTGATGGTTTGTTCGTTCTCCACTGATGATGCCGCGATTGTCAGATTGTTCGGGAAAGCGACTATTCGGTCTCTTGACGATGCCGGCGTCCAGGATTCGGTAACGGCACAGGGTTCCGATGAGATCGCACTTACGGCTCGACAGGTTGTGGATATAACGGTTGAGCGAACGGTTACGAGCTGTGGATACGGCGTGCCGATCATGCATTATGTGACAGAACGAACAACATCCAACCGAGGACGAAACTACAAACAGGGAAAATCATCCAGCCGACAGGCCGGTCAAAGGAATTAAAAATGATTGAGAATTCGATACTTGTTGCGAACAAGGCAGGTCGGAAGGCGACGGTGTTCGCACTGGCGCACCCGGCGCTGTACATGATCGAGATGGCTGCGCATGTTGGTTTCGACGCCATCACTATCGATGGTGAACACGGTGGATTTCCTGAAGAGGCGATCGATGATATTTGCCGGACTGCGAACGGCTACGGCATGTCGGTAATCGCCCGTGTTCCCGATAACGCCGCCTACCAGATCAACCTGTATCTCGATCGTGGCATTCAAGGCGTTACTGGCCCGCACATAAACTCCGGCGTCGAGGCACAGGCACTCGCGGATGCGTGTCTTTTCCCGATAGAAGGCAAGCGTTCATGGGGTGGTGGCCGTGGAACAGAATTCAACGACCAGACGCTTCTTGATGAGAAGTACGGCGGGAAGCTCGGATTCGCAAAGTGGTCGAACGCCAACATGATCGTTGTGGCCCAAATCGAAGACAAAAAGGCGTGGGACAATCTTCACGATATTCTGGCGGTTCCAGGGCTAACTGGGGTTACCGGCGGTCCTCACGATTTCGCACAGTCGCTGGGGCACCCAGGTGAGCCGGACCACCCTGACCGTATTGCCGCGACGCTCGACGTAGAGACTCGTGCGCGTGCTGCGGGCAAAACTGCCGGTGCCGATCTGACAAACGGAATCGGTATCGCGGAATTGATGATGGGCGAGGCACGGGCGTTCGTTGCAGCCCACAAGAATGACAAGCTGGGCTAGGAGTTCACACCAGTGGTGTGTTTTGATTAGGCGTTCAGGGCGCCTTTTCATTGGGGAGGAGCCTAGTCAATAACGACTTGGAGCACTCCAGACTCGTGGTGTATTCACCTGTAGAAAATAGAATGCCGACGAAGTACAACTCGTACTCGTCGGCATTCGTGGTTAATGAAGTGATCGGGGCGCCCTTCACATATCAGCGGCGATCGCCCGCGTTATTCGTTGGCGTCAAGGAATCGAGCCGCAAATACGGTGCTTCGAAGCGTTCGATTGGGCCTGAAGCGATACTGCATATGGCGTGGCGGAACGCTGGGCTCGAACGTGCGGAGATACGTGGGCGAGACGGCCACGCTTACCGAATCGTTTACGGTGGCAAGCCGGGCGGATCGCTTGGCCCCGACTTCACCGATGCCGTGGTCGAGCGGGATGACGGTATGGTGTTTCGTGGTGACATCGAGATCCATGTGCGTGAGTCGGATTGGCGATCGCACGGGCATCACACCGATCCTCGTTACAACGGCGTGGTGCTACATGTGGTGGCGGCAGAATCGGAGGGTCGCCCAGCGTTTAAGGCAACCGGTTCGACTATCCCGCTACTAGCGCTCAACTGGAAAGCCAGCCCAAAACCTTCGGCCAGCACGAATCGCTCATTCCCGGAACAACGATTTGGCAAAGAAAAAGTGCCAATGGCACCGTTGCCGGTGGCACCGGCTGGGTTGGAGAGGTTTCATTCGCAGGCTGCGGGGATTGCTCTCGACATCGAGGCGTTTGGGTCAGATCAGGCGATATGGCTAGGAGTGATGGGCGCGCTTGGCTATCCTCGGAACAAACGGGCCTTCAGGAAGCTCGCCACGAGAGTCGACTGGCAGACGGATTCCAATTGCGAGGATTCCGCTGAGTTGGCTCAGCTGCTTGTGCGTGCTGCCGGGTTCGGCGACAAAGAACGAGGTGGCATCGGCGTAAATTCGGTCGGCGGTGGTCTAGCTGGATCTGCACCAGAGTGGGGACGACCTGCTAACGCGCCAGCTTCACGGATAAAAGCTATTTCGGCGTTGGTTCCTATGTGGAAAGAACGTGGAGGAATTGCCCGAGCGTTCGAAATGGCGGTGGCTAACGCCCAAAAACCGCAGGAATTATCGGCTGTATTGCGCCCGCTTGAACTGATTGATGCCGATGGCGTAACAGTGCTTGGAGCGGCTCGGGCTGCCGAGATTATTGTGAATGTGATGCTCCCAGCGGTGCTTGCGCTGGCAACGCCAGGTTCTGTAATCCACCCAAATTCAATGCATCTCAAGAACCGTTCTATCGAGCTTTTCTCAACGCACCCGAAGCTCGGAGAAAATTCAGTTACCAAAGAAGCGATTGTTGCACTGGGCATGGACTACGAAATTCCGAAAATCACGAATGCCCGTGATCAACAGGGCCTGATTAGTCTGTATCGAGAGATGTTCCGGCACGGCATTGGCCCACGGCAGCCACGACTCCCGGGCGTATGAGATCGTGTTGCGCGAAAAGCGATTGCCGATAGGTAAGCTGCGGGTAATCCCAAATCTTCGCTGACGCGATACGATTACATATATGGCAGTTGAAACCAGTTCAGACCGCAGTCGGTCTTCCAATATCATGACTTCGGATCGCCCAGAGAGCCAGTCCGGCAGCTTCACTACTCAGAAGAGCGGACTGCTGCCCGGCGAGCGAATCGTCTCTCAGCTCCGTGCCACCAGCAGTGGTACGTTTCAGCTCACCCATGCCCGGGTCATTTTCAATGGTGATTCGAGTTCGGATTCTGGTGCCGTTTACGCTTCGGCCCAGCTCAAGGACATCACTGCGGTACGGATTTCACGATGCCCACGCGCCAGACGAAGTGCTGCATGGGGGGTTGTGGGCCTATTCGCAGCCATCGGTGTATGGCAAGTGACTCCGAGCTCGACCGTTGGGATAACGGCCGGGTTGGCTGTAGCGGTCATATCGCTCATTCTGATGGCCGATTACTGGATCAGGCCTGCCGGAGTTCATCTGGAATTTCACACCACTGGCGGGACGATTTCAGGCGAAGTGGACGAGAAGGTAGCGGTTGCGATGGAGTTCGCCCGCGATGTCGAAGATGCTAAAAGGCGAATCATTCCTAGCCGAGTTAGCACGTCTTACAGGAACTACCCGTCGGGCTGATTGGCCAGCTACCCAGCTAGCTGGGTTTTCTTAAGGCGCAGCAACGGTGTGCGCGGCTCAAGTTCGTTTCCAAAGAAAAACAGGCCTAGCCTGCTAGCCGGCGACTAGTGAGCTGGTCCCGATTCTCAGATTAGGAATTACGTCGAGATCCCAGTCGTCTCGGCGGCCATTTCGGTAGTTCACCAGCCCGCTCATAGCGATCATCGCACCATTGTCTGTACACAGCTTAAACGGCGGGATTGCGACCGGAAGAGGCGACTTCGCAACGAGCGTTTCTCGCAACGGTCCGTTCGCCGCAACGCCACCAACCAGCACGATGCCTGAGCAGTTTTCACGCTTGGCTGCGGCGATGGTCTTCGTAACTAGTACATCTACCACGGAATCCTGAAACGCCCTGGCCAGTCCTGCAACCACCTGAGCATCAACCGGCGATCCCGGGTTTTCAGAGGGCGGGTAGATTCCCAGTTTTCTCGCTCGGTTCAGCACCGCTGTTTTTAAGCCGCTAAACGAAAATTCGTCGGTTCCGCGCATCCATGCCCTTGGCAGTGGTTCGACATCTGTAGGCGCACCTTCAGCTACTCGCTGAATTTCAGGGCCACCCGGGTAGCGTAGCCCGAGAACACGCGCTGCTTTATCGAACGCTTCGCCGGCCGCATCGTCACGAGTTTCACCAAGCAGTCTGAACTTCCCGTGCCCTTCTAGCAGTACCAGTTCGGTGTGGCCACCCGATACAACAAGGCACATTATTGGCTGTTCGCCAATTCGTTCTTGGAACGGTTCGATGTCACTCTCGTCAGTGCGGGCCCAGGCACCATAGACGTGCCCATCCATGTGATTGACGCCGACCAGTGGCACTCCGAGAGCGGCCGACAAGCCTTTTGAAAAATTCAGGCCGACTATTAGAGAACCTGCGAGCCCGGGTCCATGCGTTGCGGCGACTGCGTCGATGTCACCCCAATCGATACCAGCTTCAGCTACAGCCCGCTCGCAGACCGGTCGGATATCGAGCACATGCTGCCGGGACGCCACTTCAGGAACTATCCCGCCGTAGCGCGCGTGGATGTCGATCTGAGTCGCTATTACGTTCGATTTAACACGCCCGTCGCCGTCGACGACACCCACCGATGTTTCGTCACAGCTTGTTTCAATACCTAAAATAATCATTGCAATATGTTCAATGTAACGCCTAATTGGGCGATTACGTCTGTTTCCTAGCAATACCATGCTGCATAATCGACATATTCAATACCGCGTGTAAAATCCGTTCGTCTGGCGATGCATGCGCCTGATAGGCAAAAATAGGAGTGCGAACAGTTTGGAATCAAGTAACTGGCCTGAGTGCATGAGTTGCGATGTTGGCCGCTTAGTGCCATTGTCTGATTTCGGAGCTCAGGGTGCAGCTGTCCACTACAAGGCATGGGTTTGCACGAATCCTGAATGCGAATTCAACCTCAAGATTCGAAACGGCGAGATTCACCTAAACGAGCCGATTATTAAAGGTGCTCGAGTTAGATAGCATTAAACCATCCAATCCACGGCGACAATAAAGTCGTATTGTATTTACGATGGCTAATACGAATCAACCACAAACCCCGGAACAACCGGGGCCTCAAGATCAAGCCCAGCAGCAGGCCCGCAAATTTCCGCTCATGGCGGTCGCTGCATACGTGATGGCTGCCCTTGGCGTTATCCTGATCGTTGCCTCTGGTGTCTACATCTACTCTCGTTCTCGATCGGGGTCGGATGGCGCCGAATTCGCGTATTCAATTTCAGATGATTCGCTGGACGGCTATCTTGGGCGGGCGGTACAAGCGGCAAACACCACCGACGGTATCGATTCCCCTACGGTAACTGGTGCTCAGGAGCCGATTCCTCTCGAACTGATTGTCGACCCCGGTGTGACACGGTTCGCAAGCCTGTATCCGGGCGATCAGCTAAACCCGAAATACTGGGCCGAGCCTGAGTGGGCGGGATCGGATCCGTTTGGCGGACCGAGCATTCCGGATAATTTCGTTCCAGTTCTATCTACCGATATTTTCCAAGATTTCAATCCGACTGCCGAGGCAATTCGAATCAGAATCCCGTCGATCAACCTTAGTTCTAGCGTTGCTGAACTGGGTATTGTCGACCTGGGTAATCAGAAGGCGTACCAAACTCCCAACAATACGGTTGGTCACATCCCCAGTACTGCGGCGCCGGGGCAGCAAGGAAGCGGCTGGTTTTTTGGGCACCTTGAAAGTTTTGTGGCCCGGGAAGGCAGCATTTTCAGGCATCTTCCCGAGATAACAGAACTGATCAAGCAAGACCCTGTAGACGTCTACCTCGAAACCCCCGACGCCGAATACATTTACCGTGTGACGGGCACGAGCCAGATACACCAGAGTGAACTGAAGCTATCGAGTACCAGCGATGCGCAGATTACGCTTGTGACTTGTTGGCCACCGCGTATTTATGATCAGCGAGTTCTGGTTGATGCGACGCTCATTGCATATAGGCCGCTTTAACGGCGTTTCGTATTCAGACGTGGCATTGGGTGGCGTTATCCGAGTTTGATTGGCTTAGCGATTATTAAGAAAATGACACCCGAAATACCGACTTTTGCGCGATCATTAACATCGTAAGAATTACGAGGCTCCGAGAAGCCGCTGTTCGCCAGCCATCTCAGGCTCTTCACTTCCTAACTCGAAACCGGAAATAAATGGAATCGCCAGACCGTAGCGCGCCAGAAACCGATATAGAGACCGCCAAAGGTTCTCCTATCTGGCGAGATAAATTGCTGCTCACCCTGCTTTCGATAGCGGTGCTTGGGATCATTTTGCAAATTACGCTCGGTGGGGTTGTTCGAGTTACCGGTTCTGGCGATGGCTGCCCCGATTGGCCTACCTGCTTCGGCCAGGCGTTCCCGCCGCTCGACCAGGAGACTATCGACCGGCTGTACGATGGTCCCCGCCCAACAACGCCCAGGCCGCACAATGTGTTGCTGGAGTACAGCCACCGCACTGTTGGCACATTGCTCGGGCTCACTATCATTGCCACTGTGATTCTCGTTTGGGTTCGTCATCGATCGAGTAAGGTCGTGGCCTGGCTTGCCACATCTGAGCTGATATTGATCTTCATTGTCGGCATGATCGGCGGAGTAGTTGTTCTTAGAGATCTCGACCCGGCGGTTCGGACTCTACATTTGTTCTTAGCTGAGATCGTTGTGTTTCTGGCGATTCTTTCGCTTGTTGGAGCAGCGTACGCAAGACGATCTTCGGATGCCGATGGCAACAGTTCGCCATGGTTGTGGGGCAGGGTTAGCGATGAGCATCACAAGGCGTTGAATCTCGCCGCGATTGCGGGTGTAATGACACTCGTGGCTCTGCTTTCCGGTTCCTACGCAGTATGGAAAGAAGCGGGGGCCGTGTGTGCATCGTGGCCGTTCTGCGGTGGCGATTTCTTGCCGCAGTCGGGGCTGGCGTGGATTCACATGACACACCGAGTGATTTCGTTGGTATCAATTCTCGTTGTGCTGTATGCGGGTCATAAAGTGTGGCGATTGCCAAATATTTCGGGCGCACTTCGTACTGCAGCGCTGGCATCGTCGTTTCTCATCTTTGCGCAAATGCTGATGGGTGCTGCCAACCCGTGGACCACGTTCGCTGAATGGGCTCGTGCAGGGCACCTGAGTCTGGCGACTCTAGTGTGGGTCGACATGGTATTCATCATTGCGCTGATTCTCAGGCCAATTCCCGGTCGTGAACTATCTAAAGCATCCTCAGACGATGCGAACGCGAATAAAGCGTAGACCGGCTAAAATTCTAAGATGACAACTAATGAGACTGTTAAGAGTGGGTCGGCTATGACCGTGGTGGGCGATTTTATTGCGCTTACTAAGCCCCGTGTCATGTCGCTTCTGCTTGTTTCGGCAGTTACCGGGGCGTTTCTAGGCGCAGGATCGACACCCACGTTAGAGGTGCTGATCGCAGTGCTGGTGGGTGGAGCTTTGGCTTCAGGAGGAGCGGCTTCGCTCAACATGGCTTACGAGGGTGAGCTAGATCGTCAGATGGGTAGGACTAAGAACCGTCCTGTTGCCGAGGGTCGAATTTCTGCCCGAACCGCAACGCTCTACGGCATTTTGCTGAACGTGGGATCGTTCGCAATTCTTTCACTCATGACGAACGTGCTGGCGGCATCGCTGGCCATTGCCGGAACGGTGCTCTACTTCGGCCTGTACACCGTGATATTGAAGCGCACCACGACTCAGAACATCGTAGTTGGCGGTGCGGCGGGCGCAGTGCCTCCCCTGGTAGGTTACGCTGCTGCTGCCGGGACGCTCGATCTTTCAGCGTGGTATCTGTTTGTCATCATTTTCTTCTGGACACCGCCCCACTTCTGGGCGCTGGCGATCATGATCAAAGACGACTACGCCCGTGCCAACATCCCGATGCTTCCCGTTGTGCGTGGCGTCGAGTACACCAGTGTTCAGATCCTTCTCTACACGGTGATTCTCGCGGCCCTCACGATTCTATTTGGAATCGTTTCCGAACCCCTTGGTTGGACGTACATGATCGGCGCATCGCTGCTTGGCGGAGCCTTCATTTGGTATGCCGTGAAGCTCACGAAAAAGCCCATCAAACCGTCTGCCACCAGTTTGTACAAGTACTCCCTGCTGTACTTGGCATTGTTGTTGGTTTTGGTGATGGTTGATTCGGTTATCGCCTAACTAATTCCCGCCCACATCACGTTTACGCGTTAAGATGTGGCGGTGGGATTTATCAAAACAACTTTTACATTGCTTGGTCTAGCCGACGGCGGCTACATCGGCGTGTCTTCGGCTATGGCGGCCAATCTGACCCGGACCACTCGAGTACGGTCGAATCCGGAAGATTCACCTGATTCGGTAGGCCTTATCTACAGCGATGTTAGCTTCACCAGTCGCGGAGGCGATGCGAGGCTTTCCGGCTGGATCATTCCACCCGAGGCTGGCGCCAACTCGCCCGAGGCTACTGCCCGCGGTACGTCGTGGATCGTCATGGTTCACGGTGACAACTCCAACCGGAGCGATCCAAAGACCGGAACTCTGGGCATTGCCCGTGCATTGAGTCGGCGGGGATTCGGCATCCTGATGTTCGACCTACGACGTCGTGGCGATTCACCTGCTGCAATGTCGTCTTCGGGCTATTTCGAACGGCTCGACCTACAGGGAGCATCGGATTATCTGGTGAGCAGGGGCGCCGATAGAAGCCGAATAGGCGTTCTTGGCTTTTCGCTGGGTGGGGCCGTTGCGCTTATGGCAGGATCGAATCCGAACAATTTCGGAGCGGTTGTTGCGGATAGTTCGTTCGCCGACTATTCACTGGTGCTCAAGAATTCACTGACCGGTATCAAACGCCCGTTAACTATGTGGTTCCCGGGGATGAGATTCATGGCTAAGTCGACGATGTAATACCAGTAGAGCACGCCCGCCTGTTGGGCCGGGCAGTTGGTGCTAGTTTCGATGAAATCGATACTGGAGAAGAGACTGTGTGGATAGTTCCGGGCGCGGGTCACACCGGGGCTTTCAGAACACAGCCTGATGCCTACGTAGAAAAGTTGATTAAATTCTATGAGGCGCACCAAGGTGCGCCTCATAATTCACATGCTTCGGATTCTGAAAATCAGGAAGCGGCAGATGATATCCGACCGCCTGATAATCCTCAGATTTACGAAAACTAAGCGGGCAGTGCTGCCTGTGCCGACTCGACAATTGCGGTGAACCCTTCTGGCTCTCGAATTGCGAGTTCAGCAAGAGACTTGCGGTCGATCTCGATGCCTGCGAGAGCCATGCCGTGAATCAAGTTTCCGTAGTTGATTCCGTGTGCTCGTGCAGCAGCGTTGATCCGAACGATCTGCAGTGATCGGTTCGTGCGCTTCTTCAGTCGGCGATGTGCCGTTGAGTATGCCTGTGCGTGAGTCAGTGACTCGCGAGCGACGCGGTAGCGCCGGCTGCGTGAGGCTCTGTGACCACGCGTGGCTTTTAGTACGGCCTTGTGCCGCCTTCGTGTTGTAGTTCCGCTCTTGACCCTAGCCAACTTGCTTCTCCTCGGTCAAACGATTGCCGAACTCGAAATTGAGTTCGGCAGTTTGTTCAAATAACTATGCAGTGCGCTTAGAAAAGTGCGCTAATTGCCTGCTTGATGGTGCGTGACATTTTCTTCGAGTCGAGAGCGACCTTGCCGCCGAACAGACGCTTGACTCGTGCAGCCTTGCGTCGGCGAAAGTGGCTCTTGGGACCCTTCGAACGCAGCACCTTACCGGTGCCACTAATGTGGAACCGCTTTTTTGCGCCTTTATGGGTCTTCATCTTCGGCATATCTAGATTGTTTCCGTTCTCAGATCTCAGTACTCGTACCTGAACAGTAATTGTTCAGACTTATTCTTCTTTATGCAGTGTCTGCATCGGCAGATCCACTACTTGCAGCCACAGCTGCCTTCGGCGGAGTCGATTTTTCTTTTCGTTCCCGCTCTTTCAGCTGAGGTGACGGTGCCAGCAATATGCTCAACACTCGCCCTTCCATTCCAGGCGGCTTCTCCAGTTTTGCAACTGTCGCGACGCCTTCGGCGACTTTCCTCAACACTTGCATTGCAATTTCAGGGTGGGCCCGTTGCCTACCTCGGAATCGCACAAAAACCCTGACCTTAGCCCCTTCAGCGAGGAGTTTCTTGGTCATGTTGATTTTCGTATTGATGTCGTTATCCGACATCACAGGGCTGAGTCTTACGTCTTTTTGCTTACTCGCGCTCCGTGAAACCATTCGAGCTTCACGTTGCTTTTTGCTCTGAATAAATTTGAATCGACCATAATCCAGCAAGCGACAAACCGGTGGACTTTGGTTAGGGCCAACCTCAACTAAGTCGAGTCCTTCATCCTGCGCCATTTCCAGTGCGTCACGGATGTGCATCACTGTCGACTCAGATGAATCTTCGCCACGAATTACCCGAACCTCATCGGCTCGAATGCGTCGGTTTACCCTAAATTCTTTTGCTATGTTCGCTCTCTCCTGGACACCGGATGGGCGATCCCCACCAAAATGCGATCTTGATAACCGCCTAAATCAAACGGTCAGCGCGCAGTTCTTGCCAATGTCAAATTGGTCGAACTTCCAATATACCAACCATACGTCGGATACTCAATTGGAAACCAGTACGAATCTTTACCCGGTTGTTTCACGTATTACGGGTAGACTCCATTGCGGCGCGGAAAAGCCGCTATGTTACGATTACGTTGCCTTGGGCGTTATGAAATAAAACCCATTTACGCCCTTGAAATAATCGGTTGAATCGTAGTGAACGGAATCACATCCAACTTAAGTGTTGAGTGAAATTCGGTAAAACCGAGCCAGAGTCATTAGTAGCAATAGGACGGCCAGGACAAATGAACAACCGCTGGATGAGGAATAGCCTCGTCTACCTAGTGATCATTGTTGCAGTGATTACGATCTTCTTCATGTTTGTCGATCAGCCAGTTAATGGCACGACAGACATCGGCGTCAACGAAGTTATCGAGTTGGCTAAAAACAGTAGCGGGTCGAATCGGCTCGACATCGTTGTTAAAGGTGATTCGCTGAATATCAGCGACGGTTTGAACACGTTCAAATCGCAAAAAGAAGAGGGATCGAGCATTGCCCAAATGCTCATGGATGCCGAAGTACCAAGCAGCAATTACAAACTTGAGGTCGACGCCGGTGGAGGCTTTGGCAGCATATTTGGACTCCTTATAGGCTTCCTGCCGTTGATTCTCTTCGGTGGAATTCTGCTGTTCATGATGCGACAGGCTCAGGGCAACAGTAATCAGCAGATGGGCTTCGGTAAAAGCAAGGCCCGTATGTTCGTTGGCACGAAGGCAACGGTGACGTTCTTCGATGTGGCCGGTATTCCCGAAGCCAAGGAAGAACTTGAAGAGGTTGTTGAATTTCTCAAGTACCCAGAACGGTTCCAGGCGCTCGGCGCGAAGATCCCTTCTGGCGTACTACTTGTAGGACCTCCCGGAACCGGTAAGACGTTGCTTGCACGAGCAGTTGCTGGTGAAGCCGGTGTGCCGTTCTTCTCGATCTCGGGTTCAGAGTTTGTTGAAATGTTCGTTGGTGTTGGTGCGTCTCGCGTACGTGACCTGTTCGATCAGGCCCGACGCCACTCACCCTGCATCATCTTCGTTGATGAAATCGATGCTGTCGGTCGACACCGTGGTGCTGGTCTTGGTGGTGGTCACGATGAACGTGAGCAGACGCTGAACCAGATTCTTGTTGAGATGGACGGTTTTGATTCGGCAACTAACGTAATCGTCATCGCCGCTACCAACCGCCCCGACATTCTTGACCCTGCATTGCTACGCCCGGGTCGATTCGACCGGCGTGTTATTCTCGATAGCCCGGACGTCCGAGGTCGCACGGCGATTCTCGATGTTCACGCCAAGGGCAAGCCACTCGAAAAGCATCTTGATCTCACGGACATTGCAAAGCAGACTCCCGGATTCTCGGGTGCTGACCTGGCTAACCTGATCAACGAAGCAGCGCTGATGGCTGCCCGTAATAATCAGAAGACGATCAGCCACGACAATCTGACTGAGGCGATTGACCGTGTTTCGATGGGGCCCGCTCGCAAGAGCAAGGTGATCAGCGAAAAAGATCGCAGGATCACTGCCTACCACGAGTCGGGTCACGCACTTGTTGCGCACCTGATGCCCGGCGGTTCGCCAATCGGCAAGATTTCGATCATCGCCCGTGGGCAGGCTGGCGGATTTACTCGCTGGCAGCAGGAAGATAAGTCGTACGCTTCTCAGGAACAGCTCGAAGCCCAGATCGCCGCGGCGATGGGTGGCCGTGCAGCTGAGGTTCTGAAAGTTGGCGATGTCACTTCCGGTGCGTCGAACGACTTCGAGCAGGCAACGTCCATCGCCCGAGAAATGGTTATGCGACTCGGCATGAGCGATAAGTTGTCGAACCGCTCGTTTGGTAAGCGTCAGGGTGGAGCGGTATTTTTGGGTCGGGAGATGTCGGAAGAGCGAGACTACTCGCTTAAGACCGAAAGCATCATCGACGATGAGATCAACCGATTACTCCGTGAGGGCGAAAAACGAGCCAATACGCTTCTTAAGGAACACGACAAGGAGCTGGAAGGCATTGCAGAGTTTCTGCTTGAGCACGAGACGATCAGTTCCGAGCAATTCATTGCGATTATCGAAGGTAAAGACCCGTTGCTCGTAAGCCCGATAGCTACCGACGAACCGGTTCAGCCAACAGAGCCGCCGGCTCCGGTTGATCAGGTTAATGAGGATGAGATTGGCGACGTGGTAGATCCTGAGCCGCAAGCGACTTAGGTGGTGCCAATGGCACGTCTTCCGGTTCTGAATACTGGTTACTAACTAAATAGAATTATTGAAACGGCGCTTATCGGCGCCGTTTCTTTTTAGCGAATCTAAGATTCGATTATTGATCGGCTGGCAACAGGTATATGAGCATCGTATTCACTGGTAAATACTGGTCGATCCAGCGGTTCGTTTCGGGGTTCTCGAACAATGCGTTCCTGATCACCTGCGCCCGCACAAATAACTCCGTCATCATCGACACCCCGGCGAATCCTGTTGAGCTAATAGAGGCTCAAACGAAAACCAACCCTACGTTTATTGTGATCACTCACGGCCACCGTGATCACCTTGAGGGCTTCGGCGACGTTAACGGCGATGAAAGCCAGTTGGTTGGTATTGGAGAGGACGATAGAAGTTCGCTTCCAAATCCCAAGACCTTCGGTATCGATGTGTCGGCTGGTCAATTGCTGCCCGCAGGCGACATTTCGCTGCGGTGCATCGCCACACCCGGCCACACGCCCGGTTCCACCTGTTACGTGTTGGAGTCTCCTGAATCGCTCGCTGCTGGCGAGGTTTCGCACGTGTTCACCGGCGATACGTTGTTTCCTGGTGGACCGGGCAAGTCGTCATCACACGAAGCGCTGAAACAGATCATCGATTCGCTTGAACAGCACATCTTCACGCTGCCCGATGCAACGGTCGTTCTCCCTGGCCACGGGGAATTCACGATAATCGGTGAATCCAAGCGGGAATACGCTGCGTTTTCATCACCGTTGGATTCGAATCTATTCGGCGACGTAACGTGGGCGTGAACGCTACTGTGTTCCAGAAAATTTACGTGAACAAATAATCTCTTGATCCCCCCCCTGCCACCTGTAACTCCTGAAAAAAGATGGAATGACATTTCGCCTCCCAGCGTGAAGTGGGGGCCGTTTGACGTGGTTATTGCGACCACGGTAACGATGCTGGTCGTGATAGCAATTCTGAGCTTGGGCGGTGCGATTGGCACCGATTACGGTTACGACACGACGGTTCCATCTCCCTATGGTTACTACGTCGGCCTTCTGGCGACTGCTCTGGCGCTAATTCTGCTGCGGCTGTTTCGATCGCCACTCTGGCCGATATCGCTCGCACTGGCCGTTGGCATTGGGGTTATCGCCGCCAGCTACCAGTTCGCAACCGACCCCGGAGCCAACGGAGACGCCGTAATTATCGGTGTGCCCGTTGCGATCATTTCAGCCACGGCGATGTCGGCCGCATTTGCCGCAAGCGGATTTTCGTTCTCAACGGTGCTGTTTCGAGAGCCGTTACGCGCTCTAGGTTTCGTTCGAACGATCGGCATAAAGCCTTACCTGTTTGCGGCCATGATGTGGATCATTGCGCTGAGCATCTTGATTTTCTGGGTTCAGGCGTTGATCTGGTTCGATATCGATTTACTCGTTCCCCCTGACACGGCGAAAAGAGCCCTCGACGAAGCCGGTGGGAGCATAATCGTCACCATTGTTCTGGTCGGGATTTTGGGGCCTATTGCCGAGGAGATTTTCTTCCGAGGATTCGTGCTGCCGGGTCTTATAAAGCGCTTCGGTGTTGGGCGTTCGCTGCTTATTTCATCGCTGGTGTTCGGTCTGTTCCACATCGATCCAGGTGCAATCGTGCCCACTTTCGCATTAGGATTGGCGCTTGGCTGGGTGTACCTTAAAACGGGTTCAATTTGGCCAGCAATATTCGCCCATGGACTCCACAACACCGTGGCAGTGCTCGTTGCGAAGTACGCTGGCTAGCTGGCTTGCTAGCCAGATTTTCTATTTGAAACTGGGCATCTCCCTGGATAAGGAACTACCGAGCCATATGGCAAGCGACAGAATTAGAGAAGCGTTCGAGAAGGCCAAATCTGAAGGTCGCATTGCGCTTGTTCCTTACGCGACAGTCGGGTTCCCCGAACTTGGGCTGACGACCGACATTGTTCGCTCGCTGGTTGATGCAGGTGCCGACATCATTGAACTTGGCGTACCGTTCAGCGATCCGCTTGGTGATGGCCCAACCGTCCAGGCTTCAGGTCACCGGGCTCTTCAAAACGGCGTTACACCGGAATTCTGTATCGATACAGCCAAAGAGATTCGAGCAGCCGGAATCGAAGTACCGCTCATATTCATGGGCTACTACAACAACATCTTGACGATGGGTCTCGATGAGTACTGCACTAGAGCCAGCGAAGCAGGTGTCGATGGGCTGATATGCCCTGATCTGCCTGCTGCGGAGGCGGGGCCACTTCAGGATTCGTGCGATAGCGCTGGGCTTGTGCTCATACCGTTGGTGGCACTTACGTCGAGCGAGCGATCTATCGAACACGCTTGCGAGCGCGCTGGCGGCTTCATCTACTGTGTATCAGTTCTCGGCGTTACGGGCGCACGGGCAACCATGTCGGAGCGCGTTGAAGGGCTTGCCAACAAGATTCGCGGCTTCACCGATCTTCCAGTGGCTGTCGGCTTTGGTATTTCAACACCAGATCACGTAGCTGCCGTTGCCAAATTTGGTGATGGCGCAATTGTAGGCAGTGCGCTTATTAATGCGCTTGCCGATGGCAATGCCGCAGGTGCTGCCGAGCGTGGCGGAACGTATATCCGTTCGCTGGTACCCGGCACGCCACGAAAAGTCATGGCAAACTAGGTCGCCAGTATCACTCACGCATTAATTGGTTATTTCGAGGTAAAGATTGGCAACTAAGGTTCGAGGCGTAAAAGGTGCAACAACCACCAGTGGCACAACCGCTGAAGATGTTCTGGCCGCGACCGCGCAGCTGTTGAACGTTCTCATCAAAGAAAACGGCATCGATCAGGATGACGTTGCGGCTGTGCAGTTCACCACGAGTCCCGATCTTGTGGCCGAGTTCCCGGCTGTTGCTGCCCGAGAGCGGATTGGCTGGAACGATGTGCCGCTTATGTGTGGACACGAAATGGCGCGACCGGGTGCGTTGGGCCAGTGCATCCGTATACTTATCCTCTGGAATACCGACAAGGCTCAGAATGAAGTGAAGCACGCGTACTTGAACGAAGCTGCTAAACTTCGCCCCGATCTTTCAACGGCAAACACCTAAAGACATGTCCGAACGCAACTTACAGATGAACTCTTTCTCAAACCGAAGCGATTCCCGCTCGGTTGGTTTCGTCTTCTCGCGTTCATCCGTATTTAGCACACCATATTTTGGCTATAGCTATACCGGCGGGCTGTTTACGTACGGACTTTCATATCGCAGCTAGACCTGCCCCTGAACAGTCCGCAGCAGCCCACCTGGATTCACGAAGCCCTCCTTTCCACAGCATGCAACTGTGCCGGTCCGACCGAATGAATCACGAAACACCAGTAATTTCATTCAACCAGTAGCTCTTAAAGAAACCTGAACAACTCATGTCTACGTCAAATGTACGAGTCACCGAACTAAAACCGCTCAGTTCACCACGAACATTCATCGACTCGCTTCCGATCACTCCGGAAATCGCAAAGACTGTTACTGCAGCCCGAACGGCCATAGAGAACATCGAAAAGGGCACCGATCCTCGAATGGTGATGCTCGTTGGCCCGTGTTCTATTCACGATGAGAAGGCCGGACTCGAGTACGCAAAGAAGCTCGCCGTTCTCGCAGAAGAAGTGAAGGACACGATTCTTGTCGTGATGCGGGTGTATTTCGAAAAGCCCCGAACCACTGTCGGCTGGAAGGGCTTGATTAACGACCCGAATCTTGATGGCACGTTCGATATGCAGGCGGGTCTTGAACGCGCACGTGCGTTCTTGATCGATGTGCTGAATCTTGGACTGCCGGCAGGAACCGAATTCTTGGATCCGTTCACTCCTCAGTACCTCGCAGATCTCATTTCATGGGGTGCAATTGGCGCTCGAACGACTGAGAGCCAGACTCACCGCCAGATGGCGAGCGGGCTTTCAATGCCTATTGGCTACAAGAACGGAACCGGTGGAAGCTTGCAGATTGCGGTGGACGCGATGATGGCGGCTCGGTCACCACACGCATTTCTCGGCATCGACTTTGATGGTCGAGCTTCTGTGGTCAACACAGCAGGAAACAAGGCGCAGCACCTGATTCTTCGTGGCGGCGCTTCTGGCCCGAACTACGATGAAGAGCATGTGATTCTGGCGTCGAACTTGCTACAAGAGGCTGGTCTTCGACCCAACGTGGTTATCGACTGCTCGCACGCGAACAGCAATAAGGATCACAATCGTCAGCCGATCGTTTTCCGTGACACGATTCGCCAGCGCACCGACGGCAACAATCGCGTTATCGGCCTGATGCTCGAGAGTCACTTGAACGAGGGCAACCAGAAGCTGGGCGAAGATCCTTCCGATTTGAAGTACGGTGTTTCCATTACCGATGCGTGCATCAACTGGGAGACCACCGAAGAGCTTCTCCGTGAGGCGCACGCAACCCTAAGCTGAACCAGTGGTTCGTTTTGAAGCGGACTACGCCCAATGGCTGGTTCTTTTGGGGTTGGTAGCCGTTTGACGAGACAGTCATGTCGATTACTGAATTCTTCGATTCCATAGACGCTTTAGAGGGTCCGACGGTTGCCACCATCGGGACTTTTGACGGCGTTCATCTTGGGCATCAGGCGCTACTACAGCGGGTGCAGAGTGAGGCATCGTCGCGGGGTGCGAAATCGGTTGCATTTGTGTTCAGGGAGCAGCCGAGGGCGTTTATAAAACCCGGTACATCCGTAACGTACTTAAGTGATTTTGGAACACGTCGAGATATCTTGAACGAGGTGGGGATTGACCATGTTGTTCAACTCGACTTTGGTTCGGCGATTCAGCAGCTTTCATCTGATGATTTCATTGGTGCTTTGCGAGAACGCATCGGGCTGGTTTCGCTGATATTGGGTCCGGGTGCGATGATCGGTGCTGACCGTGCCGGTGTGGAGCAGCTTGCGGCGGCCAGTGCGCATTCGGATATCGAATTCATTGGCGTTCCTTCGATCGTCGTTGACGGCGAGGCTGTTTCGAGTTCGGTTATTCGCATTGCGATAGTCAGCGGTAACTGCGAGCTAGCAGCGAAAATGCTGGGTCGGAACTACTCGATTAGCGGAGTGGTTACGAGTGGCGAAAAGCGTGGTCGAGAGATCGGATTTCCCACTGCCAACATCGAGCCCGAATTTCCTGTGACCGTTCCCGAGAACGGCATTTACGCAACCGTGGCTGAAGTTGACGGTGTGATGCACAACGCTGCGACCAGCATCGGCGTTCGCCCGACGTTCGAAACCGATGGAGGTCGCACTATCGAGGCGTTCCTTCTAGACTTCGACGGGGATCTGTATACGAAGCGGCTTCGACTTGAGTTCGTGAAACGACTCAGGCCAGAGGTCGCATTTGAATCAGTTGAACAACTAGTAGAACAAATGAATCAAGACGTCGAGCAAACCCGCCAGGTTCTGGCATCTCGTTAGCTCGACTTCGCATCCGATCCCCAGAAAAACCGGCGAGCCGGTTAGGACACTCCGATGACGACAAATACAGAATTTCAAAACGTAGCTGAAGACCTTGAATGGCGTGGTGCGCTTTTCGACGCCACTCCGGGCGCAACGCACGTACTCGCCACCGAAAAAATCACCTGCTACATCGGCTTCGACCCCACGGCCAGCAGTCTTCACATCGGTAATTTACTGCCGATCATGGGGCTTGTGAGGCTTCAGCAGTACGGACACACACCGATTGCCCTAGTGGGTGGCGGAACTGGCATGATCGGCGACCCGGGTGGTCGGGTCGAAGAGCGCACGCTGATGTCGCTCGCGGATATTGATTTCAACGTTGAGGCGATTCGCCTTCAGCTTGAACCGTTTCTCGATTTCGAAGCGGTGTCGAACCCGGCTCGAATGGTCAACAACGCCGATTGGCTGCGACAAACCTCGCTTCTGCCGTTTCTGCGGGATGTCGGCAAACACTTCACCGTTAATTCAATGATGGGGCGCGATTCTGTAAAGGATCGCTTCACCCGCGACAGCGGAATTTCGTTTACAGAGTTCAGCTACCAGCTTCTTCAGGCCTACGATTTCATGACTCTGTACGAAAAGTACGGTGTTAGTTTCCAGGCCGGCGGAAGCGATCAGTGGGGCAACATTCTTGGCGGGATCGATCTGATTCGACGCATTCATGGTGCCGATTCCGAAGGTCGCCCGCGTGCGCACGGAATCGCCTACCCGTTGGTGGTAAATGCTAGTGGTGAGAAGTTCGGCAAATCGATTGGTGGAGCGCCGACGCTCGATCCGAAGCAGACTTCGCCGTACAAGCTGTACCAGTTCTTCCTGAACGTGGCCGATGCCGACGCGATTCCATACGTGAAGCTGTTCACTATGTTGAATCAGGTTCAGATCGGCGGGTTGGCCGAGGCTGTGAGCGTCGAGCCGCAGAAGCGGGAGGCGCAGAAGGCGCTGGCTGAAGAGGTCGTGCGGACTGTTCACGGACAGGGCGGACTCGATCAGGCTCTCAAAGTGACTCGTGCATTCTTTGGCGGCGATATTTCAGGGCTTTCGGCCGACGAGATGGAAGATGTTCTCGATGATTCTTCGGTTACCGAAGTGAACCGTGATCAGCTTTCAGGTGAAGGCATTCGATTCTCTGAGCTGGCTGTTTCAGCTGGAGCAGGAAAATCGGGCGGCGACGTAAAGCGCACCATCCAACAGGGCGGCATGTACCTCAACGGCGAGCAGATCCAAGACGCAGGACGTTTGGTTGGGGTTGAAGACCTCGTAGAAGGCCGCTTGCTGGTAATCCGCAGAGGCCGCAAGAACTACTCGTTGGTGAAGCTGGCTGAGTAGTTGGGTTCCCCCTCACCTAAGTCCTCTCCCTTAGGGAGAAGGAACAAGGGGTGAATCTGAAGTTGCCGCCTATTGGTAGTTCGCCGAGGAGGCAAAAAATAATCGTTGGTGAGGCTGACAGAGCAGTTGGGCTGAGCCTGTTTGTAATTGCGAGGAGCCTGCCCTGAGGCTACGTGGCAATCACGTACATTCGCCAGCGGCCTTGATGCTCAGATATTCGCGTGATCGAGTCGGCAAGATTACGTTGTCACAGAGTCGATCGTAGTTGCCGGCTTCAACGTTGATTGCCACGTCGTTCCTCCTCGCAATGACACAGCCGACGCAACCCTCACACACTTCGCCTGACTAAATAACAGCCGTTTAACTAATCGGGGGTTAGAATTCTTGGCGGTCGTTCACGATAGGTTTCGTGAAAACGATCGGTGTTGAGAATATTTCAGTCAGAATCCGTAATTATTGATCCGCACGAAACGAGCACTTCGGTGAGCAGCCAGAACCAGCCAAATCTTCGAATCCCAGGTCCCGTACCACTTCCTGACGACGTGCTTGCACTCGCCGGGTCGCAGATGATCAATCACCGGGGGCCCGGTTACGCCGACATGCTTGATCGCATGACGCGGAATTTGAAGACGGTTTTCATGACCCAGAACGATGTGTACTTCATCACGTCGTCGGGAACTGGAGCGATGGAAACCGCAGTGGTGAACACGCTTTCGCCTGGCGACAAGGTTCTATCGATCATCATCGGTGCGTTCGGCGAACGATTTGCTGAAATCGCCGAGGCATATGGATCTGACGTCACACGACTTTCATTCGATCTCGGTCAGGCTGCCGATCTCGACAAGGTCCGAGAGACGCTAAAGAGCATGAGCGACGTGAAGGCTGTGATCTTCACCCACAACGAAAGCTCAACCGGTGTTTCGAATCCTCTAGAAGATCTTTGTTCGATCATTCACGAGGAATCCGACGCGTTGATTCTCGTTGACGCCGTTTCGAGCGCTGGTGGCGTGCCGATCGCTGTCGACGCATGGGGCATCGACGTCGTGGCAACCGCTTCGCAGAAGAGCTGGATTTCGCCTCCCGGAATTTCGATGGTCACATTCTCAAAGAAGGCGTGGGCCGCTTACGAGACATCGACTACTCCGAAGTACTACCTCGATATCAAGCAGTACGACGACTACCTCAACATCGGCCAGCCGCCGTTCACGCCGTGCCTGCCCGCAATGTTCACGCTTGAAGTTGCTTTGCAGTCTATGGTCGACGAGGGAGTCGAAAATGTGTTCGCACGTCATCACGAGATCGCACAGCACACCCGTGACGGTGCAATGGCTCTCGGACTTGAGCTTCTTCCAGACCCCAAGTTTGCCTCGAACACTGTCACCGCCATTCGATTGCCAGAAGGTCTCGACGGCAAGGCCTTCCTCGCAAAGGTAAACAAGGACTACAACGTAATTCTCGGTGGCGGCCAGAAGTCGCTTGTTGGCAAGATTTTCCGAGTTGGCCACATGGGCTGGGTCGAAAAGGAACACATCGACGAGGCTTTGAAGGCTGCGGAAGAAACCCTGAAGAGCATGACTTCGTAAGTGTCACTAGTGACCGTTGATTACAATGACGGTCGGATTTGAATGCGAATGAGAAAGGCGCAGTCCATGCAGACTGCGCCTTTCTATATGGGGTAGCCAGCCACTTTTTGTTGAGGCACGCGAACATCATGACAACGGGTCAAGTTCGAAATAGCCGGGGTTTCATTGCGATTTCGTTTATCGCAGTGTTGTTTGTGCTAGCTGCTGCTTGTGGCGGCGAAGTTTCAAGCCCGGCTGCTGGTGGAACCGCCGCTCCTTCGGCTGAGGTTGAACACCCGCCTTCTTCGCCAACTGTTCTGCCGTCTGCAACCGATGTAGCAGCTCCGGCAGTTTCGATTTCAGCGGACGGTGAGTCTTGGGAGCAGGTTGGAGTACCGGACTCGTCGTCAAACACCGATACCACTGAGTCCGATCCAACCGAACCGCCGCTCATCAACACGCCGAGCCCTGTCGCCAACACCGCTCCCGATTTCACGTTGCCTTCGATTCAGGGTGTCAATTACTCCCTGTCGCAGTTCCGCGGTGAACGACCTGTGGCTGTCGTTTTCTACCGGGCGTACTGGTGAACGTTTTGCAGAAGGCAACTCGGGAAGTTGCATAGAGCACAGGCTGAACTCGATGCCTCAGGCGTTCAGATACTCGCTATAAGCACCGATAACCTCGATGGTCCGGCTGCATTAGCTGCCGCTCAGGGCTATGAATTTCCAGTTCTTTACACGTCGCTCGATAGTTCGATTCCCAAAGAATACGGCGTGTTCGATTTGTTCGGTGATGGGCTCGCTTCGGCTTCGATTTTCTTGGTCGATACGAATGGCAAGATAGTTTGGCAGAGCATTGGGCTGAACTACACGCACCAAGTGGAGGCGGCGGAGATAATCGAGCAGGTTGAGCTGCTGCGGTAGGTGTGGCGGCTGGTTAACTGATTCTCCAAGGTCGATAATTCTTACGTGTCCTTCTCTACTAGAAAATTACTCACATCTGCGCTGGCGGTGATGCTGGTCGCAGTGTTTGCCGCTTGTTCTGGTGGTGAGGAATTGCCCGCTCCCAGCACAGCCACCGAAGGTCTCTCCACAGGGGTCGAGAAATCGGATGTGGGCTCGCAGCCATCGCAAACTTCACCAGCCACCCCCACTGAAACCACTTCTACGCAGCCAACACCCGCGGCAACAGAAAAAGTGCCACTGGCACCGGTTTTTTCGGTAGCTACTGTTGATGGTGAGACCGTGTGGTTGGAGGATCTTGTTGGGACTGTTCCGGTGTACGTATTGTTCGTTCCGAGCACCGATAACGAACTTGATCGTGATCAGTTGAGCGTGATTCAGACTCGACACGATGTTTTCGTTGAACTCGAAGCGAAGGTCGTCGTCGTAGTTGCCGATCTACCGACGAACGTTATCGACATGCGAGACGAACTCGGCCTAGAGTTCGCTTTGATCGCCGATCCGCTATACGTTGTTGCGTCAGACTGGCAGGTGTTCGATCTCGATGGCGAGGGCAAAGTTAGCCCCGCCAGCTTCGTTTTCGATGCGTTTGGGAATCTGATCGCCAGACTCGTTGCGACCGTTCCAGAAGATCGACCGACAGTCGATGAAGTGCTGTTTACGATCGAAGAATCGATAAATTCAGCTGCGGCCTAGGCGCCCGACCAGAAACAACAAGCGGTAGCCCAAATGGTGGCCAGCCACCCACCCGGCTAAAGCGTTTCGTCGAACTGTTGAATCACGGCTCCGGCTGGCGGCTTCGGATAGAAGTTCGTCGCCTTCGCAGGTAAACGCCAACCGCGGGTGACGATCGCAACAAACTCGTCGAGTGGCACTGGCCGCATGATGAACGCCATACGCGCCTCACCACTTTCGATCATCCGAGCGATATGTCCCGCGTCGTGGTACGGACTGACAATTTCTTCTTCACGCTCGGCTGTAACGGCAGAACGGAGTACATACGAATGAAGCCGAGAATACTCGGAATTCTCAAGCGCATTTTCAGCTGGAGGAGGCGATTCCATTCGAGCTATATGGAATTTTCCAGGCTCTTTGGCATAAAGACCGAACACAACCTCGTCGCCTTCTCGTTCACCCAAAGCAACCGAAAATTCCTCGATCTGCTCGGTCGTGGATAAGCCGGCGGTGGCGGTCCATTCTTCGAGATCGCATGTGTTTTCTATCGATTTCAAGATGTCGTCGAACTCGTCGTCGGTCGCAGATTCGACTAAGCGGTGGTAGCCGCGGGTAATGAGTCCCGGTTCGTCGAACGAGACCAACAGCATGATTCTGAAGTTGATCGACTCGTCGCGGCCTACTTCTCGTTCCGCACGCACGCCGCCTCTGTAACGCAGCGCTGCCTCGTAACGATGATGGCCGTCGGCAATGAATATTTCTGAGTTCTTCAGAGCTTCTTGAAGCACACCTATGGTTCCGGGATCAGATACCCGCCATAGTCGTAGTTGAGGCATGTCGGGCGGTGCGAATACGGCTGTTGGTTCGCCGCCAGCGATGGCTCGAACCAGGTTGCTCACGCTTGATCGCAGGTCGTCTCGGTAGATCACCAATAATGGGCTGTAGTTCGCACGCGCAGCCGCCATTACTTTCACACGGTCGGCAACCCACTCGGTTCGCGTTCCTTCGTGTGGTAGTACAACTTCTTGGTCGTAGTCTTCGAGCCGAACAGCTGCGACGAATCCTCGCCTGCGCAGCGTTTGACCCTGGTACTCGAATTCCTCTTCGGTTACATATATAGAGGGGGCTTCTTCGTGCTCGAGGGCGCCGGAATCGGTCCATGCCTGCTGTGTTTCCGCTGCTTTTTCGTAGGGATCCTCAGCCAGTCCTCGGCGTGCCAGTTCGAGTCGCACGATGTTGTATGGCGAACGGTCGTACAGCTCCTGCTGAAGCTGGGGCGTAATTACGTCGAACGGCGGGCAAACGTGAAGGCTCACGTCGCCTGCGACATCGGGGTTGTAACGTACTGCCCTAAAGGGCTGAATATCTGCCATAAAACAATCTAGATTGATTTTGGGGGAGGACGGTGGGGATCGATCCGATCACGATCAGACGATTGAGTATAGACCTAGGTGTGTCGTTCATCTGTTCTCCGAAGACCGGCTTCCGTGTCACGATTCGGTGTACGTGGCGACGGGAGGGCGTTGTTATACTCGGCAGACCACTTTTCTGACGAGATTTCCGAAGGCCTATTCCGGTTGTTCAGTACTCGTTTTGAACCCTGTAAAGATTCTAGTGACCGACCAAGATTCCACGATCCCAATGCAGTTTGATTCCGACTCGTCGGCTCCCGATGACGTTGCCGGGAGAGCTGCCGAGTTGCGTGCCGAAATCAACCGGGCGAACCGGCTGTATTACGTAGGTGACGCACCCGAACTCGATGACGCCGAGTGGGACGGTCGGATGCAGGAATTATTGGCCTTAGAAGAGGCGCACCCAGCGCTTCAAACACCCGATTCGCCAACCCAGCGAGTGGGCGCAACACCATCTTCTGGATTCGATGAAGTCGTTCACCCGGTGCCGATGCTGAGTCTTGGCAACGTGTTCAATGAGGACGGTTTCAGGGCGTGGTACAAGAGGGCACTCGATTATCTGGAATTAGAAAGCGCAGCAATGGTGTGCGAACTGAAGATCGACGGGCTGGCGCTTGCGATCACGTATCGGGACGGCGTGATGGAGCGTGCGGCGACCCGTGGCGATGGCGAGCGGGGCGAGGATGTAACTGCCAACGTACGAACGATTCGCAGCGTGCCTCTGAGGCTTGATACAGCCGGGGGCACGATTCCTCCGGTGATGGAGTTACGAGGTGAGGTATTTCTGCCTAATTCCCGATTTGCCGCGCTGAACGTCGAAAGAGAAGAGGCTGGGTTGCCTGCTTATGTGAACCCTCGTAACTCTGCTTCGGGGTCGCTAAGGCAGCTCGATTCGACTGAGACGGCGAAGCGGCCGCTCGATATGTTCTTCTATGCGCTCGGGTATGTTGAGGGCGCAGACGAGCCTTCGAGCCACTGGGACACGCTGCAGGCTATAAAGGACTGGGGCGGCAGGACGAACGAGTGGACCAAGAAGATCGATTCGGTTGAAGAGGTGATGACGTTTATCGCTGAAACCGGCGAGCGGCGTGATTCGCTCGATTACGGCATCGACGGGGTTGTGATCAAGATCGACTCGATGTCGTTGCAGCGTCGACTCGGATATGTGGGCCGTGATCCACGATGGGCTATCGCATATAAATTCCCTGCCGAGCAGGTTGAAACTACGCTGAAGAAGATTCACGTAAACGTGGGGCGCACGGGTGCGCTTACTCCGTGGGCCGAGCTTGATCCGGTGGTTGTTGGTGGCGTTACCGTAGGGCGAGCCACGCTTCACAACAAAGATGAGATCGCTCGCAAGGATTTCCGTGAAGGCGACAGGGTCGTTATCCAGCGAGCCGGGGATGTGATTCCGCAGGTGGTCGAGGTTTCATCTAAAAACAAGCGCCCTGCCGATACGGTTCCGTACGAATTTCCTGACAAGTGCCCATCTTGTGGAACCGAAACGGTTCAGACAGAAGACGAGGCGGTAACTCGTTGCGTGAACGCAACATGCCCGGCGCAGTTCGAGCGCTTGCTGGAGCATTTCGCTTCTCGGGTAGCGATGGATATCGAGGGTCTCGGTGAGGTTATGGCGCAAGACTTACCCCGTCTTGGACTCGTCTCAAATATCGCCGACGTATATCGCCTCCACGAATGGCGCGACGATTTAGTCGAACTTGAAGGACTGGGTGAAACTCGAGTCGATAAATTGATCAAGGCGATCGAAGCTTCCCGCTTCCATCCAATGTCACGGCTAATAAACGCTCTCGGAATTCCCGGTATCGGTTCAGAGAGCTCGGAATGGCTGTCGCGGCGATTCCACGATTTGGGTGGTCTCCAAAAATCTACCGAAGCGGAACTGCTGGCTATCAACGGAATCGGTCCGATAGTCGCAACCACTCTGACGGCGTATCTCGCTCAAGATCAGAATCAAAAAATGATTCGGGATTTAGTCGATCTTGAAGTCGGTGAAAGAGACGACACACCCGTGCCTTCAGCCGATCATCCGGCCAATGGTGTGACATTCGTGGTTACAGGTCGGCTGGAGACTATGTCACGATCTGAAGCACAAAGTCGAATAAAGACGCTGGGCGGTAAGGCCACGGGTTCGGTTACGAAGAAAACCAACTATCTGGTGGCAGGTGCTGAAGCGGGATCGAAGCTGGAAAAAGCTCAAAGACTCGGGGTTCGTGTGATCTCCGAGGATGAGTTCATCGCGTTCATGGACGAAAGTATTCTCCCTGAGCCTGAGACTCTGGCACCAGACGAATCCTGAGAAGCCAACTAATCTCCCGGTGTTGATCAAACGCTGGAGAGATCGTTTTGCTTACATCTGTAAACCGAACCCTGCACACTAAACCCGTTCCATTTTCATTCGCCCAAGAATTTCTTGGTCGGCCTCAGCAGGTTCAAGCAGTTCTCGGCGGATTCGAGTATCCGGGCGAGGTGATTGTTGCTCCGAACTGGCTACCTGAATATGGCGAACCGCTGAGCGGTGTTTCGATGTTCAGGCTGGTGTTGCTGCAATCGGGTGCTGGTCCTACGTCGAGCGATATCGTTGATTCACGAATCTGTGTCGCAGTGCAGGCGGTAGCGAAATCGGGTGCCCAGCGTATTGGCGAATCGGCTGCTACGTACGATGTTGGTAATACAGGATCCCGGTCGAAACATATGGCTGAAGCCGACATCAGATCGTTGCGCGAGGTTCGAGAGAACTATTTAACCGGGAATGATCCTGAGTTGAGTCGATTGGTTTCTGCGCTCTCTGAATACGAATCTCAAATCAATAGCTCACTTGCGGGCGATTCGTACGAACGGTGGAAGTCGGGGCACATTGTCACATCTCAATTGCTTGAAAAGTCCGCTGTAAATTCACAGCAGGCTTTTTTACTAGAACATCCTGAGTCGTGGTTGGAAATTGTTGCCGTCAGCGTTCTTGATCACCAGAAGTTTTCTGAATCGGAATCGACGTGCACCCAGATATTCCACGATCTCCAGTCGGGTCGGATCGTTCATGCAAAGGAGAAGTTACGCCACTTGAGCGGGCTTCGACTGGGTGATTGGACACCGCTCGATGGGATTCAGAGATTGCTTGCCGTTTCTGAAAACTCACCGAGCCAGGCCACCGGTACTGCGCTGGTTGACCTGCTGATCCACGAACATGCGTACCCGCCAGCGGTCGCATGGCTGTGGATTGTCGCCTTCGTCCTTGAAAACGATTCCGAGGTCGAGTTGACTCTGGCATCTAGTGAACGGAAGTTCGTGTCGATTGACGATATTGAGGAGTCCAGTTTCGACGATGTTCCGATCGATAAGATCGTCGCTCTTAGAGCTGATAAGTCGGATGATTGGGACGCTGTACTGCCGTTCTTACGATTGATCGCACCGCATGCCAGTTCGACCCGGTACGGAGGTGGTCGCGAAAGCGATGCTGAGGAGTTCAATCTGCAGTTGGCTACGGTCGGCAATCGAGTTCGACAGGCGACTCCCGTGATGCTTTCGCTCGAGATCGCCACGGGGTCTGGCGATAAACCGCTCACTCGCAATGCGAATCAACTGATCGGGGTGCTCAGGGCCGGTTCGTGGCGTGAGTACGTTGCGCAGGCACGAGTTGTTTTCAGGTCGGTTTCTGCTTTGCGAAACGCACTTTCGGGTGCGGCTCTGCACTGGGCGCTAGTTGAAGTTGCGCCGGAAATCGAATGGGCAATCTACTATCTTGATCAGGTTGAGTTTGGTCGTGTCGATCACGCTTTGGCGGTCGAACGGCAGCTTCTACGGTCGCGTTTTGAGTTGGGTTCGCTCATCGACAGTCCGTTGAACTGGCTGTCGCTCCGAGACGAGTTCGAGCGCTGGCGTCAGGAGTTTCGACGTGCTTATCTGGAGGATCACGCCGAGAGGCAGGAGCGAAATCGCTTACTTCAGCGGCAGGTTGAACAGTCGACAATTCGAGTTGGGCAGATCTTGTTGTTGGAGCAGGTAGAGGTTATTCGCCTTGATACCGATATTGCCGGGTTGTGGAACGAAACAATTCGGCTGTTCGTTGTTTGCGAAAACGATAGCGCTGGTATTCCGTTGATCGATAGTCCGGCATGCCCCGAATGTCACGGGCGGCTCGGGCAGCCCGCTAATCACACCGACATTATCGGTATGATTTCCGAGATAGATCAAATCTTCATCGGATATCGTGATCGATTAGCGTCGGTTGCTTCGAGTTTGGTGCTGAAGTCGGCCAATGCCGATTCGCTTCAAAGTCTATTCAGGCTCAATTCCGCTGGAGATTTGTCTGACCTTGCCAACGTTCTTGACGATAAGGTCATAACGTTCTTAAATAAATTGTTTGGCAAATCGAACGGATCAAGCGGAAAAAACGGCGATTGGACGTCTCCTCACTCTTAGACAAACTGTTTCCTGGCGGACAAGGCGGCGGGTCGGAAGGCCCTCCGTGGATAGTTCTCGGCCTCGGCAATCCCGGTGCTGAATACAGGAATACGCGCCACAACGTTGGTTGGTGGTGCATGGACGAGCTTGTCCGTCGTACGAAAGCCGATCTGAATCGTAAACGCAAAGAGCTGCGATACGCGGAGGTCGAACTCGGCGGCAGTCAGGTAGTACTCGCTTACCCTCGAACGTTTATGAATCGTTCAGGGCTTGCGCTGAGTTATCTCACAAACAGGTACAAGTCGGGACCCGAAAAAATTCTCGTTGTCACTGATGACATAAACCTGTCGCCCGGTTCCGTTCGTATACGTAAAAAGGGCGGCCCGGGAGGCCACAACGGGCTGAAGTCGGTCATCACGGCGCTTGGTACCAACGAGTTCCCACGAGTGCGTATTGGGGTTGGCAATCCTGAAACATCTACCGAGCAAGTGGACCACGTATTGGGTACATTTGATCCAGAGACTCGCGAGCGAGTCACGGCGGCCTCGGTACGAGCTGCCGACGCTATCACGATGATCGTCAACGGCGAGATCGATAACGCAATGAACAAGTACAACAACAACGGCGAAGAACCAAAAGCAAAGTGAAATTGCTTAGTACCCCATTGATTCAACTTCGACGTTTCGCTCTTGTCGGCGCGCTGTTTATTGGACTCAGCGGCATCGCTTTATTCGCAGCTGGTTGCCAGAGTGGTGAGGACAACGGCGATGTCCAAAATCCAGATCCGACTGTATTAGCAGCAACCTCCACGCCAGTTGAATCGGTACCAACTGAGACTCCTCAGGCTCCGTTTCCAACCGCCACCCCTGATTCGCACGATACGCCAACCCCTACAAACCTACCTATCCACACCGCATCGAATTCGCCAACCAGCACCGTCGCTCCTGCCCCTACCAGCACCGCCCCCGCTGGTTCGTCGGGTGGTTCATCGTCCGCTTTAAACCCGACCGCTACTCCTAAACCTGCGTTCGTTCCTGCTCGGCCAGAACCCATCATTCCCGCACCGCCTGATCGCGATTTACAGGAGCTTGGAAGGCGCCTGGTTGCGGGCTACACAGATCCTAAAACCGTGCTGCCTTCCGAGCCTTTCGAGATTGGCCAAAAAGTCGATTTCTGGATTTCACGAGATGGTGGAAGTGTGGTTGTAAGCGGGGAGGTTTCGTACATATCCGAGCACGTTTACTGGATATTTGAAAACGGCTACCTGCCTGCCCCCGAAGACATCATGGGGGTCGCAGCGAAGTTCGAAAATGAAGTCTGGCCGACCGTAACCGAGGTGTTTGGCACACCACTCACGCCCGGCATCGACGGCGACGACAGGATGGTTGTTTACACAAGCGTTTTGCGATCGGGAGTGGCCGGGTATTTCTCGGCTGCCGATTCCTATTCGAAAGAAATCAGGCCGTATTCAAACGAGCGAGAAGCCCTGTATATGTCGGCTAATCGAGTCAATTTGACCAGTTCCGAGTACCTCAGCGTTATTGCTCACGAGCTTCAGCATGCGAGCCATTTCGCAGTCGATTCGAGCGAAGATTCGTGGGTGAACGAGGGGTTGTCTGAGGTTGCTGCCGAAATAGCCGGATTCACCAGATCGGCAGCTTCTGCATTCGTTAGGGCACCATCGACGTCACTCACGGCGTGGGCGCAAGACATTACTATTTCTGCGGCAAATTACGGAGCTGCGAACCTCTTTTTCGCCTTCATCGCATCGCACTACGGCGGCAACGAGATGCTTACTGCAATCTCTCAGGATCAGAACGACGGCATCGATTCGATCGACAGCGCGCTCGCCGCGCAGGGCTTCGATGTGACCGCCAACGACGTGTTTGCAGATTGGCTAATCGCCAACTATTTGAGTACCGACGTAGGGCCATACGGTTACGCCGACAGCAACGTACCACCGGTCAAAAATATCTACAAAAGAGCGCCCGATTCGCTGAACGGAACTGTTAAGTCGTTTGGTGCCGACTATGTAGTTACATCGAGCGGATCGGGTCAAATGACTATCGAATTCAGCGGTGAGGCCGAAACTTCGCTGCTAAACGCTGCTCCGCATTCGGGTACTTCGTGCTGGTGGTCGAACCATGGCGATTCTATCGATTCGACGTTGACCCGCAGTGTAGATTTACGGTCGCTTAATTCGGCGTCGCTCACCTACTGGGTCAACTACGAGATCGAGGAGTTCTGGGACTACGCCTACGTGATGGTTTCGACCGATGATGGCGAGACCTGGGACATTCTGGATACCGAACGTGCGATCAATTACAACCCGAACGGCAATGCTTACGGTGCGGGTATGACGGGGACGAGCCCTGGGTGGGTTCAGGACTCTGTCGATCTATCGGATTACGCTGGTCAGCAGGTGCTGCTGAGGTTCGAGTACATCACCGATGATGCGGTGTTCTCGAAGGGTGCTTGCTTCGATGATTTCGAGATTCCCGAGCTGGACTGGTCGGACAACACTTCGACCGCTGGTGACTGGGTAGCAAACGGTTTTGCCAGGGTTGAAGAGACGATTCCGACGCAATATCTGGTGCAGGTGATTCACGAGAAAGACGTCGGCGATCCGGTCGTTTACCAGATTCCGATTGGTGCCAATGCGAAGGGCAGCCTAACTGTCGAGGACATTGGCGACGACGATTTGATCGTAGCGGTGGTCAGCGCATTAACTCGCCACTCGACGATTCCAACCGAGTACACGCTGAGTATCAAGCCCTAGTTGATTTCGAAGTTGGCGTCAGCCAAGTCATCAAGTTCACTCAGCAGATCGTCGGGGAGCGGCCCCAACTCGGCTGCTCCAATCGCTAGTTCGAGATGCTCCAGCTCGGCCATTCCGACCTCAACTCCTGATACACCTGGATTTCGAAGAGCATAGCGAACGGCTACTTGAGCCCGCTGCCCGTGTTCTTGCATTAGTAACGGAAGCACAGCGTTCATTCTTTGCACATCGGATTCGACATCGTTGTTGAGAGCGACTCCGCCCTCTTTTCCGGTTCGAACGTCCGTTGCGATAACGCCTGCTGCGAGAACTCGGATGACCATCACTCCGACTCCGTTATCGGCGCAAGCGGCGATGATGTTCTTGTGGTCGTACGCGGACCAGTTCGGCTGCATGTCACGGCCCGCCGAAGGGTTTAGCAAGTTGTAGTAGATCTGTGCGCACTGGAATCGCTTGCTGGTGATTACTTTGTGAAGTGCGTCAGCTTCGCCCGTCGACGTGAAGCCAATGTGCCGGGTAAGGCCTTTGTCGACGAGCGACTGCATGGCATCGGCTATCCCATTGTTTCCAAGTAGGTCGTCGGGAGTAATTGCGTTCGGGAAGGCATCTGCGGAAGCTGCGATTCGATTGTGCACTTGATACAGATCGATGCTGTTCATCTGAAGTCGTTCCAGGCTTGCAGTCAAGGCTCGCTCTGCCTGTCCAGTGTAGTCACCTGCCTCACGATCGAACGCTGTCTTGGTCGATATATACGGGCGTTCGCGCTCGGGCAGCTCCTTCATCAACCAACCGATGGCGGTTTCGGAGGCTCCGGTGCCATAGCTAGCTGCGGTATCGATCCAATTGATCCCAGCATCCAGCGCCATACGCACAGCTTTTCGCCTTGTGTCGTCGTCGGCATCGATCAAGATCCCGCCGACTGCCCCACCACCGAAAATGACTTCTGATATCTGTAGCCCCGTGCTGCCGAGATTTCTGTATTCCATTGGTCGTCCTTTGTTGGTGGTGAACTATTAGTCACTAACCGGGAAAACCGGTCTAGCTGGCTTCGATGCGATCCCAGCCGGTGTAGGGAACCAAGACTTCTGGGATGACTATTGAGCCGTCTTCTTGAAGGCCGTTTTCTATTACGGCGATCCAAATTCGAGGTAGTGCTAGGCCCGATCCGTTCAGCGTGTGCGGCAGCTTAGTTGATGCGCCTTTTTCTGGGCGGTAGCGAGTGCCGTTTCGGCGTGCCTGGAAGTCGGTGCAAGTTGAAATCGAGCTGACTTCAAGCCACTCGGCTGAACCCGGCGACCATACCTCGATATCGTAGGTTTTCGCCGACTGGAATCCGATGTCACCGGCGCAGAGTTTTAGTACTCGGTATGTCAGACCCAGTCGTTCGCAGAGCGTAGTGGCTTCGCCGACCATCTCTTCGAGCAATTCTTCCGAACCTTCTGGTTCTACGTAGCGGAACATTTCGACTTTTTCGAACTGGTGGACACGTTTGATTCCCCGTACGTCACGTCCGGCAGAGGTGTGTTCTTTTCGGAAGCTGGGCGTTTGTGCGACGTACTTAAGAGGAAGCATGCCGGGATCAATGATTTGACCCTGATGCAGGCCGTTTAGCGCCACTTCGGCGGTGGGCACGAGCCAAAGATCGGTCTCTTCATCTCGATACAGATTGTCTTCGAATTTAGGCAGGTTGCCCGAGCCGATCATCGTTTCCTTGCGAATCAATAACGGCGGATCGATCTCGGTGTAGCCGTGCTCTTCGGTCTGCACGTCGAGCATCCACGAGGCGAGTGCTCGCTGGAGTTTTGCGCCCTTGCCCTTAAGGACGAAGAACCGTGCGCCAGAAATACGAGCGCCGGCCTCAAGATCGAGAATTCCCAACGCAGGAGCAACGTCCCAGTGGGCGTTCCCGTGGGTTGGCGTTTCGCCGTCCGAGGTTCGAACGATGACGTTCGACTCTTCGTCGAGTCCGTCTGGAACGTCGTCTAATGGCGTGTTTGGAATCGGTAAAAGTATTTCGTTCAGCTCTTCCAGCACCGTTGCCAGTTCAGCTTCGACCTTCTTAATACGATCGCCAGTTTCTCGCATTTCAGCGATTTCTTCGGGGGTCGGCTTTCGCTTCTCGTTACCGATCGCCTTGCTCACATTGTTACGGCGAGCGCGGTCGATGTCGGCTTCCTGAATCAGTTCTTTCCTGCGCCCATCGAGTTCGAGAATCCTGTCGATCGGCGGGTCTTCACCGCGGCGAACCAGAGCGGCTCGGAATTTCTCGGGATCTCGGACTATCTGTTCCAGTGAAAGCATTTTTTACTCGGAGTTATTTGATGACAGCGACTAGGTGTGGGTTCGATTAGATCAGGAATTACGCATGGCTGGGAATAGCAATATTTCTCGGATCGATTCCTCGCCAGCGATCAACATCGTCAGACGATCGATTCCCAATCCAAGCCCGCCGGTTGGCGGCATGCCGTGCTCGATCGCCACGAGGAAATCCTCGTCCAATCGGTCGGCCTCGCTATCGTCGAACTCATCACGCATGCGCTCCTGCTGCTCGAACCGTTCACGCTGATCGACCGGGTCGTTCAGTTCGGTAAATGCGTTTCCAAGCTCGGTGCCCATTACAAACGCCTCGAAGCGTTCGACGATTTCGTCGGAGTCGGGCTTACGCTTGGCGAGCGGTGACATTTCGACCGGATAGTCGACCAGAAAATGCGGCTGAATGAGGTGCGGCTCAACTTCTGATGAGATGACCTTGTCGAGCAGACGACTCCACGCCGATCCTGCTTCAACATGGATTCCACGTTCTCGCATTGCAGCTGAAAGTGCATCCGCGTCTCGGGTCACGACGAAGTCGATACCGGTGCGTTTCTTAATCTCTTCTCGCAGATCAAGACGAGGCCACGGCGGTGTCAGGTCGATCTCAGCTCGAACGCCTTCGACTTCCGGAAGAATCATCGATCCGGTCGTTTCTTTGGCGATGTAGGAGACCATCTGTTCGGTCATCTCCATCACATCGTTATAGTCGGCGTAAGCTTGGTAGCTCTCGATTGTCGTGAACTCGGGGTTGTGATCGTGATCGAGTCCTTCGTTACGGAACAAGCGGCCGATTTCGAACACACGCTCGATGCCACCAACGATCAATTTCTTCAGATAAAGCTCGGTGGCGATTCGTAGATATAGATCGCGATCGAGCTGGTTGTGGTGGGTCTCAAACGGAGTCGCCTGTGCGCCACCAGCAACCGGAACGAGGATCGGCGTTTCGACCTCGATGAACCCACGGTCGTGCATAAACGATCGCATTGATCGCACAACGTTCGAACGAAGCAGGGCGTTCTTCATTGCCTTTTCGTTTGAGATCAGATCGAGATAACGCTGGCGGAATCGAATTTCCTGATCCTGCAGGCCGTGCCACTTGTCGGGAAGCGGTCGGATGGCCTTGGTGAGCACAGTGACTTTTTTGGCCTCGACGCTGATTTCGCCGCGCCGTGTGCGAATCACGGAGCCTTCGACGCCGATGATGTCGCCGATATCCAGTAACGCAAGAATCGCGTACTCGTCATCGCCCATCGTGTTCTGTCGGGCGAACGCCTGGATCGAGCCGTGGCCGTCTTTGAGATCGATAAACGCGGCCTTGCCCATTCCGCGCCGTGCCATCACTCGACCTGCAACCCGAATTACCTCGGTGTGAGGGTGTTCGGCGTAGTCACCGTTGCCGTTGCTGGCCATGATCTCGGTATATTCGAACAGCTTGGTCGCTTCCACCGAAGTATGGGTGCGATCGTATCGTGGCGGGTACGGGTCGATTCCCTGAGCCCTGATCTGGGCTGTCTTTGCGAGGCGGTCTTCGATGAGTTTGGCTTCGCCCGCTGCCGTTTCTTCTTGATTCGGCTGTTCTTGTTGATCTTGGTTGGTCATATTTCTCGGCGCAAATAGTGATTGCGTTAGTTCGTCTCGCACGCTGCCCCACCGGCATGGCAATTCATTCTAAGCCAGCACGCTCTCAGATTCAGTATGCGCCGGGTATCAGAAACCACCACAAACCTCGCTTCCGTGTAAAACGCCCGAAATCGGTAACAACCCACGATGGTTAAGAATCGCCCGCGCCGTGAATAATCAGTTCCACTCGAAAGTACATCAGGGGTTTCAAGTGCGGATCGAAAATGCGATGAGTAGCAGACGTAGAGGATCTTCGGATTTCAGACGAGCTTCCAGTTCTAAGGGAGGCTCTCTTCGCCCTACCACATCGAAAGTGAGATCAGCGATTTTCTCGATGCTCGGTCCCGCGGGAGCAAGCGGACTTCGCGTTCTCGATATTTACGCAGGAACTGGTGCACTCGGGATAGAAGCTCTTCAGCGCGGCGCCGAATTGGCCGTGTTTATCGAGCAAAACTCGCGTAGATGTGACGATATAAAGAAGACGCTGGAAAAGCACAGGTTGGCAATGCAGGGTTCAGTACAAAAAGGAAACGCACTCGCAGCAGTCGCAAGACTGAAGGGTGAGTTCGACCTGATTTTTGCCGATCCGCCGTACGACCTCGTTGAGTTTGAATCGCTTTTCGAACGGGTTAATGACGCAAGACTGATCGCACCGAACGCGATCGCATTTTTAGAACATTCGAAGATGACGACCCTGCCCGACTCACTTCCGGGCCTGGAGTTATCGACTCACCGGCTCTACGGCGATACCGCAGTTTCGGTTTACAAGTCGCTCCCAGAGGGCGCATCAACAAAGTCAGGGGGCGAATAGATGGCTCGAGCGATCTATCCCGGCACGTTCGATCCTGTGACAAACGGTCACGTTGATATTGTCGAAAGAGCATCACACGTCGTCGATAATCTGACGGTCGGAGTGGTCGAAGCCTCGTTGAAGAGAACTATGTTCAACGTTGACGAGCGAATTGCATTATTTGCCGAAGCCGTGGCACACCTGCCTAATGTTTCGATAAGACCGTACTCAGGACTAACGGTGAACGCTGCCCGAGAATTTGGGGCAACCGTAATTATCCGTGGTTTGCGAATCACAAGCGATTTTGAGTACGAAAGTGAAATGGCACTAATGAACCGCAGGATGGCTGAAGACATTGAAACTCTTTGTCTTTTCAGCGCTCTGGAATACCAGATCCTGAGTTCGTCAAGAGTGAAAGAGGTGGCAACATTCGGCGCTGATGTGTCGGATCTTGTTCCGCCGAACGTATGGGGGCCTCTGGTTGAGAGGCTCGAAGAACGAAAGAAAACCAGCAACAGTTAGCACGCGTCAGTCGACACGCATGGAGGCAGTAATGACACTTATGTCACAACTCGAAGACCTAGAGGCGATGATCGTCAAAGGTCGAGTACCCGGAACAGCACGAACGCTCGTAAACTTGGAGAAAATCTCAACTCTCATCACCGAGATGAAGGGCGAGATGCCAACCCAGATGAACGAAGCAGAGGGTGTGGTTCGTCAGAAGGATGCAATCATCAAGCAGGCCGAACTCGAAGCCCGCAGGATTCGTGCATACGCCGATGAAGAAGCCACAACTATTCGCCAGTTGGCCGAAGAGCAGTCGAACACGCTGCTGACCACTTCGCAAGAAGAAGCTCACAAAATGGTTCAGGACACCGAGATTACTCGTGTGGCCAACGAGCAGGCAACTGAGACCGATGCCGATGCCCAAAGGCGTGCAGGCAAGTTGATCGATGATGCTGAGACCAGTGTTAACGGAATTTTGAAAGAGGCCGAGACTTCAGCGGTTTCACGTCGCAAGGGCGCAGATAACTACGCTCGCGAGGTGCTGTTTACGCTGGAAGAACGAATCGCCGACACGCTGGGTCAGGTTCGAGGTGGTATCGACCTTCTCGACGCCCGCCCGACAGCGAACGTCGCTGACTAGTTCTGGTTTGTAGCCTCTAGCTCGACAAAATAAATCAACCTCTTAGCCTTGTGCTTGCTTGAGTTCTACGGAACTCGTGTGAGCGCAGGGCTTTGTTGTTTAAATTTCTGACGATTCGTCTAAACTGCGGCGGTCGAACCGACCGGTGCTTGCCCCTGAGCGCCGAAGCTGTATGAACTGGATGTAGACCATTGCAACAGATAATTCCGCCGCCTACTGAGGATCTTGCTTGGGTGATTGGTCCGTATCAGGAGCCGATCGCTCGGGTCACACCGGGAGAGACGGTTCAGATTTCTACGCTTGATGCGTTCGGGAATTTGATCGATTCGCCTGATCTTGATCTCAGCGAGATTATTCAGGTGCCGTTCGTGAATCCGTGCACCGGACCGATTTACGTTGAGGGTGCAGAGCCCGGCGACACGCTTGCGGTGAGAATCGACTCGATTGAGATCACTCGGGATTACGCCGTGAGCTGCTTGATTCCCGAGTTCGGTGGTTTGTGCGGAACACCGTTTACTCGCGTGTTGAACGAACCACTGCCTCAAAACATCATGCTGCATTATCTGAACGAAACCGAGATGGTTTACGACCCGAATCTAAACATCCTGCCGATACCGGTTGAGCCGTTCTACGGCACGATTGGCACGTCGCCTGCGGTTGAGGCGATATCGACTCTTTCGCCGGGATTTCATGGCGGGAATATGGATGCTGCCGATATCTGCCCCGGCAACATGGTTTATCTTCCAGTGAACGTGCCGGGTGCGTTGCTGTTTTTGGGCGATGGGCACGCCGCACAGGGCGATGGCGAGGTGTGCGGAGTTGCGGCAGAGGTGCCTACTAAGGGGACGCTTACGATCGATGTGATCAAGAATCGGGCTGTTGCTACGCCTCGGGTTGAATCGGATGAGTATCTGATGTCGATCGGCAGCGCGCGTCCGATGGAAGACGCTGCACGGATTGCGTTCTACGATCTGGTTACGTGGCTCTCTACCGACCACGGATTCGAGCGGCTTGAGGCGTATCAGCTGTGTTCGCAGGTGGCGAAAGTACGGGTCGCAAACATGGTCGACATTTTGTACTCGGTAGTAGCCAAGTTCCCGAAGCGGTATTTGATTCGAGATTAGGTTGGCGAGGATGTTCTTTCCCTCTCGCCTGCCCAGCTTTACACGCGCAAACTACTGTCATCTCGACCGAAGCGAAGCGGAGCGGAGAGACCTCGGGCGTGTGCGTAGGAATCCTCTACCCAATCGAATACCCAATCGAACGAATGTTTGCCATTGAACGAAGTCCCCAATGTCAACGCCTAAGGTCCCTCCGGCAAGGTCGAGATGACGTTGTGCTGGTTAGACCGTATGTGACTGATACTAACGGAGGTCGCCCGCTGAACGCTGTCCCTCCGCTGCACTGGCGCTCCGGTCGGGAAGACGGAGTTATCTGCGACTCAAGTCCTCTCCATTAGGGAGAGGATTTAGGTGAGGGGGAACGAGGGTGAGGGGCTGGGGTCGTACGGTGGACGATGCTAAAACGCTGGCATGCCCCCTCAACCTAACCTTCTCCCTAAAGGGAGAAGGGACAAAGGGATAAGACGCCAGTTTCCAACGCACTAAATTGGCACGGTTGAGCGAGATCCTGATTCCCATTCGGCTGCGCTCAGGGCAGGTCAGGTTCAGGACGACGGTCATTCCGAATTAAAAGCATCAATAACGCCACTTCACACCTCGCTGCTTCACGGATGCAGGATCACCTTCGTGTAGCCATCTTCTCGGCGGTCGAATTTTGTGTAGGCGTCGGGGGCTTCGTCTAGCGATACTTCGTGCGATACGACGAAGCTTGGCATTGCACGCCCTGAGATGATCAGATCACGCAGGTTGGCGTTGTACGTCTTCACATTGCACTGGCCGGTGCCAAGTCGTAGGCCCTTTTCGAACAGCTGGCCGAAGTTGATCGTTAGTGCGCCCTTCTTGGCACGCTCGTCGACTCCGCCGGGATCGGACGGTACGTACAGACCGGGGATTCCGAGTGCGCCGGTTGGGGCAACAACGTCGATTAGCTGGTTCAGGACGATGTTCGGGACCTCGTCCTGTTCTCCACCAACAGCGGATGAGCCGGCAGCAGTCGCCTGATAGCCCACAGCGTCGATTCCCTTATCTACACCCACTTTGCCAAGATGCGACTTGATCTGCTCGACTGGATTTCCTTCGTCGTAATTGATCGGTATCGCCCCGATTTCGGCGGCTTTATCGAGTCGTTCTTGAACGTGGTCTACCGCGTATACCTGCGATGCACCACGCAAAATTGCGCTGTACGAAGCCATTAGTCCAACGGGTCCGCAGCCAAACACGGCGACGGTTTCGCCCGGTGTTACGCCAGCGAGTTCGGTGCCGTGATAGCCGGTTGGGAAGATGTCGGCAAGCAGCGCAAAGTCGGCTTCGTGCTCCATGCCTTCAGGTAGCAGCAGACAGTTGAAATCGGCAAACGGCACCTGCATTAGCTCGGCCTGACCACCGACCCAGGGTCCCATCGAAACGTATCCGTATGCTCCGCCAGCGAAGCCGGGGTTTACGGTTGTGCAGTATCCGGTGAAGCCGCCCAAACAGTTCTTGCAAAATCCACAGGCTACGTTGAACGGCATGACGACTCGATCGCCGACCTTGCGCTCTTTGACCGCAGGGCCAACTTCGACGATCACGCCCATGTTTTCGTGGCCAAACACGATGCCGGGTTCGGCTGCAGTGCGACCTTCGTACATGTGGAGGTCGGACCCGCAGATGCACGATGACGTGATTTTGACGATGGCGTCGTTCGGGTGGAGGATCTGTGGGTCTGGAACCGTTTCAACTGCGACTTTGAATGGCTCTTTGTATACAACCGCTTTCACTGCGACGACTCCTGCTGATGTTCGAAACTGGCTTAGGTGCTCACACTATGGTTCGACTTTCGCAGTTTGTCCAGAGATAAAGGTGCCATTGGCACGTTTAGGGGAGGATGATCACGGGTGATCAGGGTGTAACGGTGTCCTAAAGTCCTTTCAATTAGGGAGAGGATTTAGGTGAGGGGGAATGCGGGCTGGGCTTGGGTGATCGGTTGTAGGTGCTCCAACGTTGGCACGCCCCCTCAACCTAACCTTCTCCCTCAAGGGAGAAGGGGAAAAAAAGGAGAAGCATCAACTCAGAAGCCAACCTCAACTCATGATTACCTGTTCGATAATCGTGCGATTTTGTAGCAGCCATGAGGCTGAGCGGGCGCGCCATGCCAGACCCCAAAGCGCCTCTTGATCGGTTGAATCGCGGGTTACTTCGGCTTCATCGGCCTGAAATGCGGTTTCGTGAACGACGTATTCGACTATGAGGTCGAAGAAGTCATTGCGGTCAGATTTCGCAAGGCCGTATGCATCTAGCATTACTCGCGCCTGGCGTGCCCGATCGGCTACCGGAGCGAGCCCTTCGTGTTCGGCAATATCGTCGCTAAAAAGCCTTACGTTCAGCCAAACAGCTTGCGCCAGCTCGACCAGCGGGTCGACAGGCCCTGCGTACTCCCAGTCGATCAATCCCACGGGCAGGTCATTTTGCGAAACGATGTTCCACGGAGCGAAATCACAGTGGCTGATGATTCTTTTTGAGTTTCCTAGTTCACGACCGAAAAACGGAGGCCAAACGGCATCTGGTTCTGGCTTGAACGAAGCGGCGGTGCTGTGGAGATCTCGCAGCATTTCGCCTAGTTTGGCCGCGCCTTCATCAGTCCAGGGTCGCGGATTGATCACTTCGCCTTCGATGAAACTCAGCGTTTCACGACCGTCTTCAGCGAAGCCCGATCCAACGATTCTGGGTGCTGCGGTGAATCCTCCGGCCTCCAAATGGCGAAGGAACGAGTGGACTGACGCGGCCCAGCAACCTGTTTCTCGCAGCACGACGTCGCCGCGTTTGTACACGACTGAGCGCTCTTCGCTGCTTAGCCATGCTCGTCGCATAGGTTCGCTTAGTGGGATTTCGGGTTCATCTCGAGGCATGTGGACAACATAGCAAGCTGACCACGCGAGTGATGACCGTTGATCGATCGGATCAATGGTGATTAATGTGGAGCCGGTTCGAGGTCCTGAATCAAGTTCAGGATGACGGAAGCAGGTTCAGGATAATTGTGCGAGAAATCCCGTTCGCAACTTAGACCCGGGCGAATTTCTGTAGGCGATTGTTCCCGCCGACTTCGGCGATATATATCGACTCTTCAGCGTCGATGTAGACACCGTGTGGTGAGTTCGTAAAGTGACCAACGCCTTCGCCCTTCTCACCCCAGCGACCTATTAGCGCGCCGTCCAGAGTCCGCAACTCAACACCAGCGTGCCCAACGATGTGCATCACGCCGTGACTATCGATCACAGCGTCGTTTGCTCCAAGCACATCTGACCACTCCCGAAGGTAGTTGCCATTGAGATCGAATATCTGGCATCGGTTGTTCGCTCGATCCATCACATAGACGTTGTCATCGTCGTCTACCAGCACGTGGTGCGGAAGGTTGAACTCGCCGGGGCCGCTGGCCGGGGTGCCTGTAACTTCTTCGCCGAGCCAGCCTTGCAAAAACACCGGATCACCCGAGCCGAACGACAGGATGTGATCGCCTGACGAGCTGTAGCGATGCACTCTGTTCTGTCCATAACCGTCGGATACGAAAATGTCGCCTGATCGTGATTGCGTCGCACGGGTGCACATATTAAACGGCTCGCCCGGTGCGCCACGCTCGCCCTTGGTTCCGATTGTCATCAGCACCTCACCGGAAGTCGAGTACTTGGTGACGGTGTGGTGACCGCAGTCCGCATGAAAAATCTCATCGTCGCCGTTGATCCACAGACCGTGCGGCGAGGAAAACTCGTTGGTGAGTCGGGTGTCGAGCAGTGCTCCGTCTTGATCAAACACCAGCATGTGACCTGTGGCAGGAGTGATGTCGTTGAACGATCCGTCGGCTTTGGGATCACGCACAACAGCGTAGATGTGACCCGATGAGTCGCCAGCGATATCGGCAGAAACCCCGTTGATCGTCATCTGCGGCCAGTTCTCAACTAGTTCGTATCGGTAGTCTCCGACACCCCATTGCTTCGTCATGTTCATCGCTCATTTCGTGCTCGTCTGTGGGTCACTCGCTGATTTCTGTAGCGCTCAGCATTGAATGCGTACAGCTACGGTGTCGGGAGTATAGCTCCATTAGGGAGTGGGGTCAGCGGGAGCTAACGCCAGAGTATGAGTCCTCCCACGCCCAGCCCCACCGAGGGTCTCTCCACTCCGCTACGCTGCGGTCGAGAAATGGTTGTTGGCGGTTCGATGTATTACGAAAACGCCGCAGTGCGGCGTTAGACCAGGCCTTCGGCCCAGTCGCCTGATAGGACTGTTTCGAACATATCGGCGTGTTCATCGTTCCAGCCGAAGCGATTGACGAGGTTCAGGCGGTAGATCAGTTCCAGCGCGCTGAGACGAGCCGAAAGCGCATCGTCGCTCAGATCGCCCTGGCACAGTTCAACAAACGGCTTCATTAGACCGATATCAAGTGGGTCGTCGTATACCGCTTCGAGTTGCTCGGGAACGAAGTTCCACGGGTATCGCCAGAACCTCAGCAGCATGTCCAGCTCATAGTCAGCAGGCGCAAGTGCCATTCGATCAAAATCAAGGATTCCTGCCAGTCCGCCATCGTTGTCGACCAGGATATTGCCGAACCACAGATCGCCGTGACACAGCACTCGTGGCCGATCGACAAGCGCTTCTGCCCACTGAGCAAACGCACCCTGCGACTGCGTTAGCACTCGACCTGGCACGATTGCGTCGACGGCTCTCAGGGCGCGGTTGAACGACATCCTGATGTGCTGGCCCCAGTCTTTCGTTTCGGCGTGCAGCATGCCTTCGTCTGGAGCGAACTGCTGCATGTGGCCGAGTGCTGTGGCGAGTTGGCTGGTGAGCTTGGTGCGACCCTCAGAATCGAGTCCCGGCCACACGTTGTAGCCGCTCGATCCTTCGAGGCGATTCAAAATTACCCACGCCCTACCTTCGAGTGCGCCGGTTTCCAGAACCCTTGGGGTTGCCACGTTTGGAATTTCCATCTGGCTGACTGCCATCTCGTGGCTGAAACGTTCGGGTCGACCAACTTCGGGGTCGATTTTGATGACCGTTTCGTTGCCAATAAACACCCACGTGCCGTAGCCGAATCCGTAGTCAACGTTGCTGCCGAGTTTGTTCACGGCCCATTCACGAACGCGCCCCAGTGCGGCGTGGTCGTCTTTTTCGTAGTTTCGAACCCAGGGATTTATCAGCATGGCGATTCACAAGTGTAATCGCGCAAACCGTAGATGAACGGCAATGCCGTGGAAATTAATCCGGCGGGCGCCTGCCGGATACAGCCCACGTCCTTGCGATTAGATCGAGTGATCCATCGTTTGCGAACGCTAAATTCGCACGTAATTTTTGTTCGAGTGATTCACGTGCATCAGCGTTTAGCGATGCGACGTATCGGGGTGCTGATCCCTGGTTTCCTGTGAACGGGGGCCAGTAGTCATCGAAGTTTTCGAAGTGAGCATGGGCATCGATGCTGTGAACTGTTACGTCTATCAGACCTGCTGCTTCGAAATGTGCTGTTAGCGCTTCGGGGTTACACAGTGCTGGCTCACGGTTTCCTTCATCGAATTTCGCGGCGCTGGGGTCGATCGCTACTGCCACATCCCAGAACTTGCGCATGATTTCCATCTTGCCGCCGTAGTCCCAAACGTAGGCGGCAACCACTCCGCCGGGTTTTGCAGCACGTACCATCTCTCGGATGCCAAGCTCGACGTCCGGGATGAAGTTGAGAACGAGTCCAGATACGACCACGTCGAATGCGTCGGAATCAACTGGCAGAGTTTCGGTATCGAATACCCCGAACGATGCGCGCTGATCGGGCACTGCCTCTCTTGCCCGTACGATGAAACCGGGTGATGTGTCGATACCGTGAACCGTTGCGGGATCGCATGATTCGAGAATGGATCGAGTTAAGTTTCCGGTGCCACAGCCTACTTCTAGCCATCGCGAGGACGCGGGTTCATCCAAATCTCGCAGGAATTCTGGGGCAACCAAACGGCTCCAGCGCCCCATGTATCGCTCATAGGCGTCGCTATCGTTGCCGAACATACTTGTGGAGGATTCAGACATCTTGGCCCGAGCCTTTTGCTACCTGATTCGGGCCTATTCGGCTGGCTTGTATGCCCTTAGCGTGAGGTTGATCAGCGTTGTCTGCCAGTCGATAGCGTCGGGTCGGCTGCGTTCTTCTTTGAGAACTTCGATACCGGCGAATCCGGTTTCTTCTATTAGTTCGAGGTACTCACTCATCACTGCGGCTCCAGCAACGCAAGACACCCATTCAGCGGGTGATGACTGCACTTCGGCTGGGAGCGGCTTGTCGGTAACCATGTCGGAAATTACGAACCGACCGCCGGGTTTGAGGATGCGCAGAATCTCGGAGAACACTCGTTCTTTCTGTTCAGATAGTGCGATTACACAGTTTGAAATTACGAGGTCGACCGTGTTATCGGCCTGTGGAATCGATTCGATGTGACCAAGTTTGAACACCACGTTTTCGGTTTCCAGCTTGGCTGCGTTATCCAACGCTAGTTCGAGCATTCGGGGCGTCATGTCGATGCCGATCACGAAGCCTTCTGGGCCGACTTCTTTGGCTGCGAGGAAGCAGTCGATACCGCCTCCAGAGCCGAGGTCTAGAACGGTTTCACCAAGCTTTGCGTCGGCGATACCGACCGGGTTACCGCATCCGGCTGAGGCACCGGCGGCATCGTCGGGAAGGGCTTCTCGTTGATCGTCGGAGTAGAACTTGTCGGTGGCTTTTACTCGGGTGGTGTCGGCGGCCCGTTCGGTAGCGTTTTCGGCAAGCGAGCCGTACTGCGCTTGAACCGCGGCTGAGATTGATTCGAGTTGACCGTGAGTGATTTCAGCAGAAACGTCGCCGCAGCAGTCATCACCACAGCAAGCTTCGGCTTCCGATGAACTGGTGCTTGTGTCGGCGGCAATCAGGGTTCCGAACAGGTTCTTATCCAATTTCTCAGTCTCCAAAAATACTGGAATCGATGACGGTTGTGGTGCAGCAAACGGTTTCCACGCCTGCTTCTTTGACTGCTGTTTCAAGCTGCGGTAATACGTTCGCCCATGCCTGAGCAGAGGTACGGTAGGCCTCGAATCCCAGAGGTGATAGCGAGTAGTTTTTGCGCTTTCGACCGTTGATTACGGTCGATTCAAGTTCAACATATCCGCCAGATTCTAGTTCTTTGAGCATCGGGTAGATCATGGCGTCGGTGGGTCGTGCGTCGCAGCACAATGCGATGCGCGTGGCAATTTCGTAGCCGTGCATCGGGCCCTGACTCAGTTGCTGCAACATGAAGAATCTGAGAAGGCTTTTGCGGTTGAGCGATTGCCAGTAGTCGATGCTGGCGAGGTTGTTTGCGGGCTTTGTGGCGGTTGTCATGGTTGGTTGCGGTGGCTTGTTAGCGCGGGATACCTAGCTACACGATATATCGGCTTGCTAGGTATGTCAACGTTGGGAGGGTGCTGCTTCGATGAGTGAAGGATATTACGATCTTAAAGTTCTCTCCATTAGGGAGAGGATTTAGGTGAGGGGGAATGCAGGTGTAGGGCTGGGGTGATCGACGGTTGATGCTTCGACGTTGGCATGCCCCCTCAACCTAACCTTCTCCCTCAAGGGAGAAGGGAGAAGGCCGGATATGCCCTCAATACACAAGTTGGAAGCTATAATCCGCAGACCTCCGGGTTCTCTACGATTCCGACCAGGCTGATCAGCACACTTCAGGACTCGAATTCACTTCACATGACGACATCTCCAGCAACAACCGACGACCAGCTGTTCCTACTCATCGATGGTCACGCAATCGTGTTCAGGGCGTGGTTCGCAATGCGGGACCACCTGATCACGGCCTCGGGACAGAACACGACGGGCGCTAGCGGGTTCATGTCGATGTTTTTGAGGGTGGTTCGTGAGCAAAAACCTACTCATATCGCCGTAACTTTCGACACGAAGGCGCCGACGTTCCGGAAAGAAATGTTCCCGGCGTACAAGGCTCAGCGACAGGAAGTCGACCCGGCACTTCACGAACAAATTCCTATCCTCAAAGAGATTCTCGAACCAATGGGTGTGCCGGTTTTTGAGTACGAAGGATTCGAGGCAGACGACCTAATCGGCACGCTTTCAAAGCAGGCGACCGAACAAGGAATTAAGACGCTGATCCTGACTGGGGACGCCGATCAACTGCAGCTGGTCGATGAGAAGACATCGTTGCTGATGTACACCGGATTTGGCGATATGCGCACGTACGATCCGGCGGGCGTTGCCGAGAAGTACGACGGGCTGGGTCCTGACTACGTTGCCGAGATCAAAGCGCTCGAAGGCGACTCGTCCGACAACATCCCCGGAGTGCCCGGAGTCGGTAAGAAAGCGGCCCGCGCCGTGCTGACGCAACTGGGTCATTTCGATTCGCTGTTTAGCCGGCTTGATGAGGTTGAAAACATCGAGGGACTTCGTGGCGCTAAGCGAGCGATGAACCTGCTTGATGAGCACCGAGAGACTGCTGCGACTGCGCTGATTCTAACGACGATCGTGCGAGATGTTCCCGTAGAGTTCGACGCTGAAAAATCTGCATTTGGAGATTTCGACCGATCGGCTGTCATCAAAACGTTGATGGAATATGAAATGCGGTTGGTGGCCAACCGATTGCCGAAATCTGGTGCCGAGCCGGTGGCCCAGGCTGAAACCGCTCCGGGCTGGGAGCCGAATGAAGCGCCGGCCGTCACTTCTTCTGGGCAGATGGACATGATGGGCGAGGGCGAGGCAGCAGTGCTGGTTGAAGATCAGCCTGACGTGCCACTCGGCGAGTACGAGATCGTCACCGACATGGCGGGTTTGAACTCGATGATTGAGCAGTTGCGTGCCAAGGGCGAGTTCGCGTTCGACACCGAAACCACCGGGCTCGATTCGATGATGTCGGATCTGGTTGGTCTATCTTTCTCGATCAAATCTGAACATGCGTGGTACGTGGCGGTCGGTCACAACGAGGGCACGCAGGTGCCTTTCGCCGAGGGCCTAGCAGCGCTGCGGCCTCTATTTGAAGACGAGTCGATCAAGAAGATCGCACACAACGGCAACTTCGACATGATGGTGCTGGCTACGGCTGGTATCGAGGTGAAAAACCTCGGTTTCGACACGATGATAGCGGCGGCGTTGTGCGGTCGAATGGGCATTGGGCTAAAGCAGCTAGCAATGGTGCTGTTCCAGGCGGAAATGACCGAGATCAAGACGTTGATCGGGGTCGGCAAGAAGCAGATAACGATGGCACAAGTGCCGATCGAAAAGGCGGGTCCGTACGCTGCTGCCGACGCTGACTTTACGTGGCGTTTGTACGAGTATTTTGAACCTGAAATCGACGTGCACGATGCTCGATATGTGAACGAAAAGATCGAACTGCCGCTGCTTCCTGTGATCATCGAGATGCAGCGAAACGGGATGATCATCAACAAAACGGCCTTGGCCGAGATGTCTGAAATGCTGGGTGCCGACATCGAGCAGATCAAGCAGGCTGCGACTGCCATAGTTGGTGGGCGGGAGCTTAATTTGGCTTCAAATCGCCAGATTGCCGATCTGCTGATCGACGAACTGGGCGCACCGAAGACTCGCAAGACTAAAACGGGATATTCGATGGACGCCGCTGCTCTCGAAAAAATTCGTGAGACTGACGGACTTGATGATCGCGTTTACCAGATCGCAGATGGTGTTCTGAAGTTCCGCGAGCTGTCGAAGTTGAAGTCGACTTATGTCGATGCTCTGCCCTTGCTCGTAAATCCTGCAACGAGCCGTGTTCACACGAGCTTCAATCAGGTGGGGTCGGCTACTGGTCGTTTATCGAGTACTGATCCGAACGTCCAGAATATTCCGGTTCGTACTGAACTTGGCCGACGGGTTCGGAAGGCGTTTGTTGCTGATTCTGCGAACGGCTGGCAGTTCCTTGCGGCTGACTATTCACAGATTGAACTTCGGATTCTGGCGCATTTGTCGCAGGAGCCGGGGCTGCTTGAAGCGTTTAGTCGGGGCGAGGATATTCATGCTGCGACTGCTCGGGCGATGTATGGCGTTGAGGAAGTTTCGCCCGACCAGCGCCGGATTGCCAAGATATTAAACTTTGGCGTGATCTACGGACTCGGTCCGATCGGTGTGGCGCGTCAGACTGATCTGACTCGGCAGCAGGGTCAGGAATTTATCGATCTCTACTTTGGAAAATACCCTGGGATTCGTGATTACATCGAGCAGGTGAAGCAGGCGGCTCGAGATACCGGGTATGCGGAGACTATTACGGGTCGTCGACGATATTTGCCAGACATCAACGCCGGGCATCCGGGTCATCGTGCGGCTGCCGAGCGGGTGTCGGTGAACATGCCGATTCAAGGCACGGCTGCCGACGTGATCAAGATCGCAATGGTGAACATTTCGAACGAAATCAAGACGCAGAAGATGCAGTCGAAGATGTCGATTCAGGTTCACGACGAACTAATTTTCGAAATCGCCCCCGGCGAACTTATGGAAATGCAGATGATGGTCACAAGCATGATGCCAGCAGCGATGGATCTGGCTGTTCCGCTTCTGGTCGAGGCGAAGACGGGCCCAACATGGGGCGACATGGATTCTGTGTGAGTGCCAATGGCACTTTTTAGTATGACCGGAAGGGTTAAATCTACTTGAAAGAAGCCCATGCCTGAACTACCTGAAGTTGAATCGTTGCGGCGTTACTTGGTTCGTGAGGGGCTGCCCGGAAGCGTGATCGAGCGGATGGAGGTTGAGGCGAAGCCGAGTCCTGACAAGGGCACCGGAGCGATTTCGGGTGTTGAGTTGATGCCGGGTCGGACGATTCACACTCTTGAACGGCGTGGCAAGCAAATCGCTGTGGTTTTGGACGAAGGCGTGCTTGGGTTGCACATGGGGATGACGGGGCGAATCGATGTGCTTGCCGCTGACGAGCCTGTGCCTCGATTCACACGTATCGAGTTTTTTCTAAGAAACGGTGTGAACACCTTCAGGATGGTGCTTGCTGATCCACGTCGATGGGGCATGGTTCAACGATTCGCCAGCGTAGATGAGGCGTTTGCGGGCCTTGGTCCTGACGCTCTGGACCCCAGCTACACGGCCGAGCGTTTTGCCAAAGATGTGAGCCGTCGAAAGTCGCCTATCAAGCCGTTGCTGCTGAACCAGTCGTTGCTCGCCGGGGTTGGCAACATTTATGCTGACGAGGCGCTTCATCGGGTGGAAATATCTCCTTCTCGGCGGGCGAATCGCATATCTGAGAAGAACCTTATGGCGCTGTTTGAAGCGATACGAGAGTCGCTTGAGCACGCACTTCAGTTCATTCAAGATCACCCTGACGATCGTGGTCGACCGTATATCGTCGATGCCCACGACGATCGAATGAAGCTGCTGCGAAAGCCGGGATCGTTCTGCCCTCGTTGCGAGATTCCGCTGCTAACGAAGAAGTTCGCCGGAAGAACGGCGTACTACTGCGGGAACTGCCAACGGTGAAGGCTTGGATTGTCATTGCGAGGAGCCTCGCCGTGGCAATCAACGAGGAGGCCTGAACGATCTGATGATTCAGCCGACATGCGTTTCACGTGCACACACGATTGTTCCTACAACCACGTTCATTCCTTAGTCGAGCGTCGCTGGCGGATGGTCGTGATTGCCACGGCGTCGGACTTCTCGTAATGACAGAGGGGCGACGTTCGACGTGACAATGCGTTGGCCCTCTAGTTAAACCAAACGTCATCGAGGTCGTCTGTTTTGCGGGCTTTGAGTCGGTCTCGCAGTGCTGCCCAAAACAGCAGGAGTACTCCGAGTAGGCCAAGGGCGTATCCGGCGGCGTACAGAATCCACGAGCTTCTGGTTGCGATCAACACGACGAGACCGACGATGGCCATCACAATGCCAACGACGGTGATCCACATTCCCGACCATTCGAGCAGTCGTTTCATGGTCTTTTCTCCGAACATTTCACGCTGTATCACAGGCCAATCGTGGAGGCGCGTGCAGCGTAAATTGTGTTCTCTTAGGTGATTATCTGCCTGGTGGGCTTCCTGAAACAGATCGGACTGCTGATTAATTTGTGGTGTTTCACCGCTACAGATGAGCGTATTTTGCGATTAGTATTACCTATTGTGCGGTTTCACACTGAAACCCTGGCGCCTCTGCGGAGGGGTGGCAGAGCGGTTGAATGCGCTTGTCTTGAAAACAAGTATGTCGGTAACGGCATCGCAGGTTCGAATCCTGTCCCCTCCGCCAAATTTGCGTTTTAGCGTTTGAGCTCCGGGCGTCATCAGATGACTTGGTCGCGCGTCGCAGTCTCCCCCTCTAGCTCCCCCATTCCGGGGGAGGACCGTTTTAGCTCCGCCGCTGAATCACTTGCTGCTGCTAACTTCTCTCCCATCAGGACGAAGCCTCGCTTCCCTGCTACCTTTGCGTCGATAACTGCCCCCAAGCTAGAAAGTATCGATTCACAGATGTTCGTAGGCACCCAGTACCCGATAAATAGCGATACCGATTACGAGGTTCTCGCCCAGCTCGGCGTTAACCACATCAACGGCTATCCCCCCGGAAGTGCCGAATCCTGGACCACCGATGTACTCAGTACTTATCGAGAAAAAGTTGAAAAGTACGGCATAAAAGTCGACATGGTCGCACTGCCCATCGGCACCAAACCCGAAGACGGACAATCCCCGAACATCACGCTGGGAATATCGCCTGACCGTGATCGCGAAATCGAAATCTGCCAGAACATCATCCGAGCCTGTGGCGAAGCCGGAATTCCCGCAGTGAAGTACCGACTGTTCATCATCGGGATCACCCGTACCGAACCACGACCCGGCCGCGGTGGCGCGCTGAGGCCCAGCTTTCAGTACGACGAGATCGACCAGCAAGAAGCGCCCGGAGTTTGGGGCCAGGTTTCAGCCGACGAATACTGGGAGCGGATCGACTACTTTCTTGAGCGAATAGTACCTGTAGCCGAAGAGTACGGCGTGAACCTAGCCTGCCACCCGCACGATCCGTACACGCCCGACGGCTACCGAGGGGTGAGCCGAGTGCTGGGCACTGTATCTGGCATGAAGAAGTTCGTTCAGATGCACGAAAGTCCAGTACACGGATTGAACTTCTGCCAAGGCACGGTTTCGGAGATGCTCGAAGATCCCGGCAAAGAGATTTTCGATGTCATCCGCTGGTTCGGGTCTCGAAATAAAATATTCAACGTGCACTACCGGAATATCGCTGGCAAAAAGTTGGCGTTTGAGGAGACGTTCCCAGACGAAGGCGATGTGAATATGCTGGAAGCCGCGCGGGTTTATAAGGAAGTGGGCTATAAAGGCATGCTGATGCCTGACCACGCGCCGAAGCTTTCTGGCGACAACCCTGCCACGGTTGCGTTCGCATACTGCTACGGGTACATCAGAGCCGTACTTCAGTCGATCGATGCGCTAGAGGATTAGTCGGCGGAGCGACGCACGACGCTCACCGTTCGGCTAATATCCCGTCGGCGGCTGCTTCTGGCCTGTTCTTTAACCGTTGGCCGTAATCGGAGAATTTAATTGACTCTCAAGACAAATCTGAAACACCGTATTCGTAGTGGGCAGGTGACCGTCGGTGCAGCGACTCCGCTGACCGCGACCAAAAGCCGTATCGAAGACATCATGGGTTCGAGCGACTACGCGTTTCTTTCGGTCGACAGCCAGCACAATGCCTATGACGAGCGGGCGCTGGTCGAGGTTTGCGAAGCTGCCGATCAGGTTGGCGTTCCGGTAGTTTTCAGAATTAAGCACACCCGCCATTCCTATCTAGTTGGAAACATTCTCGATCTCGGTCCAGCGGGGGTGGAAATTCCTCAAACGGAAACTGAGGAAACGGCGCAAGAAGCCCTCAATTATTTCTACTACCCGCAGGTCGGCAAGCGATCGTGGGGCGGGCCTCCCAGTTCATGGCGCTCCGACTTCACCGACCGCAACGAGTACGCTGATTTTTGGAACGATTATGGCGTGTTGTGGCTGCAGATCGAATCGCTGAGTGCGGTAACCCGTGCGAAGACGTTTGCTCGACCCGGAGTCGATTGTCTGTCTTGGGGGCCTGCGGATCTTTCGTTTAATCGAGAGGCTAATCCCGATCATTCGCTGAAGACCGATGATGACTGCATCGAGCATGTGGTGAAGTTGCTAAAAGGCACCGATACGAGGCTTTGTATTCGCAGTTACCAGCCTGAACTCCGCAATAAGTACCTGGATATGGGTGCCACCGTTCTAATCGAGATTCCCACTGCGTGATGTAGTCTGTTGCCAGTTATCGCGTACTGATACGACCGGCACCTCTTTAGGAAGTGATCAATAGCGTTTGGCCGCGAGCTTTGGGCCGTGAACTCTGGCTTTCACCTTACTAGCGGTGGCGGCCGCTAATTTCGGTCGCCAGTTGAACCAGTAGACCATGGCATTTTTCGAAACGTCCTCGTTCGTTGCGTCAGCCACATTCGTGGGGGCTGTGGTCGCGCTCGTCATGACTGCATTAGTGTGGAACCGCAGGCAGGCTCCTGGTGCCGCAGGGGTGGCGTGGCTGACCATATCGCCGCGGCGATATGGTCAGGCGGATACGGAATAGAGGTTTTGCTCGAACATCTCGATAACAAGCTTCTTCTTGTTCCGCTTGAATACGTCGGCATTTCAACAGTTCCAGTGTTCTGGTTCATCACGGCGGCACACCTAACCGGGCGTATCCGTACAGTTTCTCCCCGGCTTCTATTGATATTGCTGGTCGTACCGATGATTACGGTGACACTGACCGCCACAAATAGTTCCCACAACTTGATGTGGCATGACGCCATGATGGTTGGCGACCCCGGAAGTGTTTCGGTAATTTTCGAACGCGGTCCATGGTTCTGGGTTTCGTGGATCTATTCGTATCTGGCTTTCTTTGCCGGATTCGGCTTTCTCCTCTATCGAGCGTTCACTGAAACGTCGATGTTTAGAAGCCAGATGATCGCCACTCTCGCGGCAGGCATCATCCCGCTTGCAGCGAACTTGTTGTTCCTGACCGATTTGAACCCGCTGGGCAGTTTCGATCCGACCCCGATGTCGTTCGCTGCATCTGGCGTAATAATCGCATTCAGCTATTTGCGCTTCAAACTATTCGATCTGGTGCCCATCGCCCTCGATATTCTGGTGGAACGTATTCCGGATGCGATATTCGTTCTCAACTCCGATGGTTACATCGTTGATGCGAACCCGGCGGCCGAATTGTTAGTGGCCCCTGAAGATTCGGTGCTAATTGGGATGCACTTATGCGACGTATTGCCCGGTGATTTATCCGACCATGAACTTTGCTCGGGGGACCCGGCAGCGATCATTGGTGATGTTGTGATCGCAAGCCCAACCGGCGCAGAACCCATGACCTACGCGCCTACTGTCACGAAACTTTCGGAAGATGTAGGTACTACAGAATCGACCGGACGGCTTGTGATTCTTCGAGACGTTACTGATCAGCGAAAAGCATCGGAGATGCTCCGGCGTTTAGCGAGGATCACCACACTTAACGAAATCACTACCGCGGTTGCCGAGACTCACGATCTCGAGTCGATCATGCAAACTGCAACATCGAAATTGGCAGAGTTACTTCCGGCCGATCACGCAACCGGGTTGCTGCTCGATCAAAAAACTGGAGAGTTCGTAGTAAGCAGCATTTCGGGGTCCCACAGCCCGATGCCGATCCCGATGAACACCCGCACTTTTGAATCAGTGATTCTTTCTCCGGGTGAGAACGGTGGCAGCCACAATATCTCGGGAACTGAGGGGCAGCTGGACGATTTCGCTTATCGATTTGCAGCTGCCGGACTTCACTCGGTTGTTGGACACACACTTTCGGCAGATGGCGAAACTTACGGTGCGATTATTGTTGCCCGCAGTGAAATCGGGTCGCTTGGGCCCGCCGAAATCGAACTGATGAATGCCGTTGGTGCTTCGGTTGCACAGGCAATATATGGAGCACGGCTTGTCGCCGATCTGCGAGTAATGAACATCGAACTGGTTGAAACCCAGCAACAGGCGATGCGACAAGAGCGGCTCAGGGCAGTTGGCCAGATGGCGAGCGGTATCACTCACGACATCAACAACGCACTTTCACCAGTTGTCGGATTCTCGGACATGCTTCTACAGGATTCGTCGAAACTCGATGATCATTCGAGAAAACTACTTCAACTAATTCGCCTGGCAGCGCTGGATATTTCTCGTATCGTCGAAAGGATGCGCCAGCTATACCGTGAACGCCAGGATGACGATTTAGAGGTTGAGCCGGTCGATATCAGGCAGATTGTACGAGAGACGATCGAACTGACTCGCCCAAGATGGCGTGATGCAAATTCAGGTTCCGGTGACATTCGTATTTCGACTGACTTCGTACGGGTGCTTCCACAAATACCTGGAATCGATACCGAAATCAGGGAACCGTTGACTAACCTTGTGCTCAACGCCGTTGATGCGATGCCGGACGGAGGTCGGATCGTCATCGCCGGCTACACCGATCCTATGCCAACCGACCAAGACGACACGCGCAGCCCTGAAAGCGTGATTATTGAGGTAGTTGATCAGGGGGCAGGTATGAGTAGCGATACAGCCCGTAGAGCGCTGGAGCCGTTTTCACCACCAAGGGCGATGGAGGAACCGGATTGGGTCTGCCGATGGTTCAGCAAGTGATGGAGCGCCATTCAGGGTCAATCGAAATTATTACCGGTGATGAAAACGGGAATAGCAGTCCGGACGGCCAGAAGGGAACCACGGTCAGGCTTTCGTTCCCGGTTGAAGGCCCACTACGCGGCCCGACACCAAAAGCAACAGCGCCGGACCCTTCTGAATTCACAGCGCTAAAAGTGCTTGTGGTAGACGATGAACCAATGCTGAGGATGGTGGTTGAGGAGATGCTCAACTCCGAGGGGCACTCGACAAGTGTTGCTTCGGGTGGCCCGGAAGCCGCTGAGATGGTTTCAGCAGCTCACAAAGCCAGTGAAGCCTTCGATGTAGTGATATCAGATATCGAAATGCCGGTGCTCAACGGCAGAATGCTTGCCGAAATTATTGAGACGCAATCACCCGATACGGAGGTGATTCTGATGACGGGCTGGGTTGATACTCGTCTCGATCTCGATACGATTTCGACCCGAGTAGTTGGTCTACTCAAAAAGCCACCTCGCCTCGCCGACATAACGGCGCTTTTATCGGTTGTTGCCAGGAACTCAGTCCCGGTGATTCCAAACGATAAGTAGCCGGTTCAGTGGAATTGGCGATCGCGAGCAGCCCTAGACGCCGACAATCGTTTTCGCTTTTAAGCATCGGCGCGCTGTGTTCAATCCAAGTATCCCTCAGACCACATTCCATTGTGCCTACTAGGTACTTTTACTGATGTGGCTAAGAGTGAGTGGCCGTAGATTGAACAACATTGAACGGGATAGATGTGATGCATTCACCAATTCCGTAATCCTGTCACCAACAGACGTAGGCGACACAGAAAATCTCAAACAAGGGCAAGGTTCTGACTCATGCGGCAAGAGTTTGTAAACCCATTCCTCGGTCCAGCCCAGATGGTATGGATGAAGGAATTCGGCGTTCCGCTAGAAATCGCCGGTGCAGAGGCTGTTTCGTTCCAGTACACAACTGACGATATAACGGCGATCATCGGTGTTAGCGGAAAATTAGAAGGCAACGTACTTTACGGTTTCAGCGACGAAGTATCGACGGAAGTTGTAAGACGAATGATCGGCGAAGACATGGATGCTCGTGATCCGATGGCACTTTCTGCTCTCGGTGAAATTGCGAACGTGATCACTGGTAACGCAGCCACTGAACTGGCATCAAACGGTTTCACCTGCGACATTAGCCCGCCGGTAATCATCGAACCTCGTGGATCGACGTTGACCTCAACGGTGCCGAAGCAGATTCTCGTAACGTTCAAGAGCGATCTTGGCATACTTACAGTCAGGATTGGTCTTTCGGAGAACGCTCGATACAAAGAGCGCACTGCTTAGTAACTAATCGCAAAAATCCTGAAAAGTCCTAGTCAGAAGATACTCGCATTATTGCGGGCCTTCGCTAGGATTTTTCGATTTAAGGTTTCGGAGGGCAAAATTGCTGGCTCGAGTCTGACTGGCTACCCGACTATTCCGTAGACACTGCCCATTGCCCTCGGTACGATGACTTGCGGCTCTACATTAATGAGCACTCCCCGCACTGCGAATTTTCAGAAATATCTGCGGGGTCGCGACAAGCCAGAAGCGAGTAATCGTTCGTGAATATCCACGAGTATCAAGCGAAGCAAATCCTCGATGACTTCGGTGTTCCAACACCGCATGCAGAGGTAGCCTCAACGGCCGCAGAAGCGAAAGAAATCGCCTCCCGCATTGGCGGGCGAGTTGTGGTCAAAGCCCAAGTTCATGCCGGAGGCAGAGGCAAGGTTGGCGGCGTAAAGCTGGTCAACAGCCCAGAGGAGGCCGAACAGGTGGCGGCATCGCTGCTTGGCACTCGACTGGTAACCAACCAGACTGGCGCCAACGGCGTTCCGGTTGAAAAGGTGATGATCGCCGAGACGCTCGATATCAAAGATGAGCTGTATATCTCGATCGTGATCGATGGCGATCTTGGTGCGCCGGTTGTTATGGCCAGCACCGAGGGTGGCATGGATATCGAAGAGGTCGCTGAGCATTCTCCCGAGAAGATATTCCGGGTCGCTGGCGATCCGCTGATCGGCCTCACCACGTACCACGCCCGTGACATCGCCCTGGCACTCGAAGTTCCCGCCAAGGCATTGCGAGCGACTACCAAGCTGATTACTGATTTGTACAGGGTGTTCATCGAAAACGATTGTTCGTTGGTCGAGATCAACCCGCTGGTCATCACTGAAGACGATCAGATCATCGCCCTCGACGCCAAGATCAATCTCGAAGACGATGCGCTATTCCGTCACCCCGAACTTGCCAAACTACGTGACCCTAACCAGCAGGATCCACTTGAGCAGCGCGCCGACAAGGCCGACCTTGCTTACGTGAAGCTTGATGGTGGTCGCGTTGGTTGCATGGTGAACGGTGCCGGGCTCGCAATGGCAACCATGGATATCGCAAACGCCGCTGGAGCACCTCCGGCCAACTTCCTGGACATTGGCGGATCGGCCGATCAGGGTCGAATTGAAGAAGCGTTCAAGATCATCATGGCCGACGATGACGTCGAGATGATTCTGGTGAATCTGTTTGCGGGGATCGCACGCTCCGACATTGTCGCTCAGGGCATCGTCGCTGCCGCTAATGAAACCAACGCCACGCTGCCAATAGTTGTTGCGATGCGTGGAACAAACTCTGAAGAGGGAATTAAAATTCTCGCCGATTCAGGTTTGAACATCACGGGTGCGCCCGATCTTGCTGGAGCAGCCGTGGCGATAAAACGGAAATTACAAGAAATGGGAAATTCCAACTAATGGCTATTCTTGTTGGATCAGATACCCGACTTCTTGTACAGGGACTTGGGCGAGACGGAAGTTTCCAGGCGAGTCGAACCCGCGAATACGGCACCAACATGGTCGCCGCTGTTCACCCGGGTCGAGACGGCCAGAAATTCGAAGACGCAGTTCCTTACTTCTCAACGGTTGCAAAAGCAGTTGAAGAAACCGGTGCGAACACCGGAGTGATATTCGTTCCTGCACCGTTCGCTATGGACGCAATTATTGAGCAGGTTGACGCTGGCATGGAACTGGTGGTCTGCATCACCGAGGGCGTTCCTGTTCTCGATATGGTCAAAGTAATGGAGTACATCAAGGACAAGCCGACCCGATTGATCGGTTCGAACTGCCCTGGTCTGCTCAGCCCGGGCTCGAAGGCGAAGGTCGGAATTGTTCCCGGCAACATCGTTCGCCCCGGCAACGTTGGAGTTGTCTCACGCTCGGGCACGCTGACGTACGAAGCAATTGCGCAGCTAGTGCAGTACGGCATGGGTCAGTCGACCTGTGTCGGCATTGGTGGCGACCCGGTTCACGGAACAACGTTCACTGATGTGTTGGAATTGTTCGAGGCCGACGACGAAACCGAAGCGATCGTATTGATCGGTGAAATCGGTGGAATTCGAGAGCAGCTTGCAGCCGATTACATCAAGGAACACGTAACCAAGCCAGTTGTTGCGGCAATTGCCGGGCAGTCGGCTCCTGCTGGCAAGCGCATGGGTCACGCCGGTGCGATCGTCACGGGCAAGGCTGCGTTGGCTTCCGAGAAGAACAAGGCGCTCGCCGAGGCTGGAGTTCACGTTGTGGAATCGCCAGCACTGATCGGTGCCAAGATGAAGGAAGTGCTCGGCTCTTAGGCCGGGCGATTTCCCGAAGATGACGTTTACCGAACGCTACGTTCATACCGGCAATATCGCGCTGAACGTGGCGGAATGGCCAGCGCCGTCGCCCGATTCACAGGTCATGGTTATGATTCATGGCTACGGATCGAACTGGCACACGTGGGGTCGCGTGGTCGACAAGCTTTCAGCAGAGTTTCATCTGTTTGCGCTCGACCTGCGGGCTATGGGCAGGTCGGGTCGGCTTGGGCAGAAATCGGAGCGCCAGATTTGGGCCGACGATCTGACTACTGCCTTGCCTCTTATCATCGATAAGCCTGCGATTCTGGCAGGTCACTCACTTGGTGGTTGGGTTACAGCTGCGGTGGCTTCGGAGCATCCTGATCTGGTTTCTCGTGTGATTCTTGTGGAGCCGTACTCTGGTTCGAGTTCCGAGGCTGGAAAAAAGGAACGCCAGCAGAGACACGAGGAACGCATGGAGCGGGCGGATTTGATCAGGCAAGCCCGAACGCCTGATGATCTAATTCCGATGGTTACTGCTCGGTACGCCGGCGCTTCTGAAGGCAGTATTGGGTACGTCACTCGTATGTACTTCGAGCTGGATCCTGCGCTTGAAGAGGGTCGAATGAGTCCGTCCAAAGATGTCGATTTATTCGAGGATCTGTTCAGGGCGATCCAGTGCCCAACTCTGCTCATTCAGGGCAACGTAGAAAAGGGCGGAATCATGTCGGATGAAGAAGCCGCAAGGGTGATCGGCCTAATCCCCAATTCACGTCTGCTGAGCTGGCCCAAAGTTGGCCACTCCCCGCACATAGCCCGCAACCACGATTTCATCAGGGCGGCAAAGCGTTTCGCGGCTGAATGAAGTGGGTGCCATTGGCACTTATTCTGGGTGGGCGCGCGTTTTTTGTCATTGCGAGGAACCTGCCCAACCAATCATTGGGCGACTGGTAACCTCTGCCGCAGGAGATTTCATGTCTGATTACGTTGAGAAGAAGTTTGCGGCGACTGCCATTGAGATGAACTATGCCGAGGGGCCGGACAACGGGCCGCCACTGGTTTTGATCCACGGGTTGAGCGGCCACTGGGCACAGTGGGAGACGGTTATCGACCAGTTCTCTACCAGCTGGCATGTGTATGCAATCGACCTTCGCGGCCACGGCGACTCAGGACGAGTACCGGGCGATTACCAGTGGGACAAGTACGCGATCGAGGTCATCGAATTTTTGAATAGCGTCGTGAAGCAACCGGCGTTTGTTATCGGGCATTCAATGGGTGGCGTAACGGCCGGAGTAGTGTGTGCTGCAGCGCCTGGTCTTGTTACCGCGGCCGCGTTAGAAGACCCTCCGCTGTACACCAACGAATGGTTTACTGAGTCGACTTTTGCGCCATCGTTTCAGGCGGCGCTTGATATTCGGAACAAGAATTTGGGCGTAAAAGACACAGCTATCGAAATCCGCAAGATCGATGATGTTTCTTCCGACGAACAGGTTGTAATGAGGGCATTTTCCATCACCAAGACCGATCCTAACGTGTGGGCGACCGTGATAGAAGGTCGTGAGGTGGGTTCGTTGAGCGCCGATGACATCCTGAGTTCTATTACAACCCCTGTGCTTTTACTACAGGGGAGCCCGGACATGGGTGGAGCGCTCAGAGATGTGGAAGCGACTCGGGCGATAGATCTTCTGGATAATGGACGCCACGTGAAGTGGGAAGACGTTGGGCACATGATGCACATGGCTGAGCCCGAACGCTTCGTTCAGCTGGTCAACGCATTCTTCAGGCAGGTGCTGCGGAAGGGCTAGTGGCGGGGGTGGTTTTACTTCGCTTAAAGTCCTCTCCATTAGGGAGAGGATTTAGGTGAGGGGGAATGAGGGTGCGGGGCTTCGGTGCACGGTTGCTGGTGGGTTCATCGTTGGCATGCCCCCTCAACCTAACCTTCTCCCTCAGGGAGAAGGGATTAGGGGTGAAGAACGCTCAGAACAGCATCTGGCTAATACATAAAGTAATGACGATTGCACGTGATTGCCACCCATTCAGATTCGCTCAGGGCAGGCTAAGTTCCTCCTCGCAATGACAGAGGGGCGGAGCACACGCTCCGAGAGCGACACGCCCTCTAAGCGAAGAAGGTCAGCCGCACCGCATTTAGGATCACTGCGCCAATTACGCCGGCTGCGATGTCGTCGAACATGATGCCCCATCCACCGGGCCACGCCTCGATCTTTCGCACGCCTAACGGCTTGAAAATATCCAGTGCCCTGAAAACGAAGAACCCGGCGATCATCCACGGCCACGTAACCGGCAAAAACAGGACCGTCACCCACACGCCAACCCACTCGTCGATCACGCTTCGAGAAGGATCGTGGTCCTCTTCGGTATCCATGTAGTCGGTAGCCCAAATTCCGACTGCTGTAACGACTGCGATCAACGCGAAGAACCAGATCGAATCGCCTTCACTCTCGAATACATAAAAGTCGAGCAGCCAGTAGACAACCAGCGCCGCAAACGTGCCTACGGTCGCCGGGGCCACGAACGGCCATCGCCCTGAGCCGAGTCCAGTGCCAATTGCTTCAGCAACGAACGACACGGCCGGGTTCTTTTTACGTGGTTGAGGGTTTGCGGGAGTCGACAAATCGTTATCCGGTGTTCTTTAGCCCGGCTGCAACACCGTTTATCGATAGCAATAAAGCACGCTCAACAGAGGAATCGTTTTCCTCTGTTGAGCGACGTCTGGCGAGTAGTGAAACTTGCAGATAGTTGAGAGGATCGACGTAGTACTCACGAACCGCCAGCGTTCGTTTGAGCACCGGTTGGTGATCCAGCAGGTTGTCCTGCCCGGTGATTTTCAGCAGTTCCTGAACAGAACGATTCCGTTCGGCTTTGATGTCTTCGAAAATGTGGTGAAGGCTCGGATCGACCAGTGTGTCGACGTAGCGACCGGCGATCTCCATGCTCGATTTCACCAGCGTCATCTCCACGTTCGAAATAAACGTTTTGAAGAACGACCACTCCTCGAACATCTCGGCGAGAACCTCTTCCATCCCGGCTTCACTAGCCTCTCGCAGCGCCTGACCGACGCCGTAGTAGCCCGGAACGACCTGGCGGCTCTGCATCCAGCCGAACACCCACGGAATCGCACGAAGATCGTCGATGCTGCGGGATCCGTCGGCCGATTTTCGCCGTGCAGGTCTTGAACCAATGTTCATACCGGCAAGCTCTTCGACAGGAGTCGAATCCATGAAGTAATCAACGAAGCCTTCGGTTTCTATCAGGCTGCGATATTTCGAATAAGCCTTCTCTGAAATCCAGTCCATCGCTGCGAACCACTGCTCGAGTTTTTCATCAGAATAAAGCGGTTCGGAATGGAGAAGCGAGGCTTCTATTACTGCGGCCACTGAAAGTTCCAAGTGATTGCGCGCCAGTTCAGGTAGACCGTACTTGTCGGAGATGACTTCACCCTGCTCGGTGATCTTGATTCGCCCGTCAACCGTCGCATACGGCTGAGCCATAATCGCGTCCTTTGTCGGACCACCGCCACGACCTACCGTTCCACCTCGACCGTGGAATAGTCGAATCGATACCCCGTGCTTCTGGGCCACAGTTCGTAGCTCACGCTGAGCCTTGTAAAGCTCCCACTGCGAAGTGGTAATGCCGCCGTCTTTATTGGAGTCGGAATAGCCGAGCATGACCTCGACGATGCCGCCAGAGGTCGTTACTAGCGATTTGATTTCAGGAATCGACAGGTAGGCGTCCATCACCTCGTGGCTGCGTCTCAGATCTTCGATCTCTTCAAATAGCGGAACGACCGATATTCGTGAAATGCCTTCTCCTGGAACGACGAGTCCTGCTTCTTTCGCAAGCACAAGTACTGCGAGCAGATCGTCGATGTCGCGGGTCATTGCGACAATCCAGCTTTCGATTACCGGCTGGCCATATTCATCCTGAGCCGCTCGAACGGTCTCTACAAGATCAAGAATTTCTGTCGTCGCTGGCGAAAACGAGGCTGCTCTCGAACTCAGCACACGCTTCGAGTTTAGTTCTTGGACGAGTCGTTTCGAGCGCTCTTCCATCGAAAGACTGCCAAAACCGCCCTCGATGGTTTCCACGCGATCAATCAGTTCGTTGACCGCGGCTCCGGTGACTTCGGTGTGCTGGCGAATGTCCATCGTGGCGAGGGTCATTCCGAACGCTGAGATGCGCTGCATCAGTCGACGAACTTCACCGTTTGCCGAAGCAAAACTCTGGTTTGCTTCCAGCGAGTCGAGCATCAACTGCAGATCGGCAAGTAGCGGCTCTACGTCTGAATATCGTGGCTTGCTGCTGTTGGTGTTGCCTTCAGCAGCTGCGATACCGTTTTTTAGCCGTTCATAGATGAACGCACACTTCAGGCGGTACGGCTCTTCCGCATCGAGGTTGCCGAACTCATCCCAAACCCCCGGGAGTTCGGCACGATCTTGTTCGAGCGATTTCGAGAGGTCGTCACTTATGTCGACGATCCGAGTCGATTGGCTGAGAGTTCTTGCAAGAGCTGCGACAGCCGGAGCGAACATTTTCAGTGCACGCTCGTGCTGGAGGTCGAGAATCTCACGAGTTAACTCGTGTGTGACGTTCGGGTTTCCGTCTCTATCGCCTCCGACCCAAGTACCAAATCTAAGCGAGCGGGTTGTTGGCGATTTCGTTATACCGAACGTGTCGAGCTGGTCATCGAGGGCTTCTTCGACCTCGGCGATCGCAAAGGAGAACATGTCCTCCATGTAGTACATGATGTTGCGGGCTTCATCGACCGGTTGCGGTCGCTGGTGCCGCAGTTCGTCGGTGAGAAGAACCTCTTCGATAACTTCCGACAGCCGACGGTCGATTCTTCGTAGTTCCGATTCAAGCAGCTTTGGGTTCGACCGCTCGTTTAGCATTTCACCCGTGCGACGTAACTTGTCGAGAATCGAACGGCGGGCGGCTTCCGTTGGGTGGGCCGTGTAGACGGGTCGAACCTCAAGACGATCGATAACTTCGCTAATTTCGCTTGCTGGAATATTAGCGTCACGAATTCGGTCAAACGCTTCTTCGAGCCACTCCCGCCGTGCCCCGGCAACGCCCTTGAATTCGATTCGGTGATGCTGTTCAGCGACGTTTGCCAGATGGAAATAGCTGGTGAACGCTCGCACGGTGCGAATTACGCTCCAGAGTTCGGATTCATCGAGTTTCTTGAATAGTTCTTCTCGAAGTTCTGGATTCGGTGACTCCCTTAGCGTGCGAGTCGACGATCGAACATACTCAACCAACTCGTACAGATCCTCGCCCCAGAGTGCACGTAGAGTCTCGCCAAGCATGTCGCCCATGCGTCGAATATCCGCACGAAGATCAGCGTCTTCACTATCGAACTGAGTTATCTCTTGAGTGCTCAATTGGTTTCCTTGGGGGATCCTAATTAAAGTTGCCAGCCGGATGCTTAGTTAGAGCCAGGCAGACGCCCAGCCGAGTGTCTCTTCGGTATTTCCGCTCGGACCATATTCGCAGCCGACCCATCCTTCGTACCCGATTTTATCGAGATGTCTGAGGATGTGATCGTAGTTGATTTCGCCGGTTCCCGGTTCGTGGCGACCGGGGTTGTCTGCGATCTGAATGTGCTTGATCGAAGGCAGAATATTCTGAACGGTCAGAGTAAGTTCGCCTTCCATAATTTGCATGTGATAAAAGTCGTACAGCAGAGCCAGATTCGGGTGGTTTGCTTCGGCTATAGCGTCGAGCCCACCTTGTGAAGTGTTCACGAAAAAACCGGGTTGGTCTCTGGTGTTTATTGGCTCGACCAGAGCTATAACGCCCACCTTGCCAAACTCTTCGGCGGCGTAACGGATGTTGGCAATGTATGTTTCATGCGCTTCGTCAGGATCAACATCGCCGATCGGACCGCAACCGATGTTCACCCCGATGCAGCCGAGACCGGAAGCATATTCAGCCGCCTGCGCAGTTCGTTCCTTGTACAAATCCATTCGATCGCTTCGTAATGGGATGTTGTTGATGCCGCTGTCGGGATCGCTAACAGGCGAGTTGATGATTACGTGCTTTAGCGAGTTTCGTTCGAGTCGCTCAACGATCTGGTCGATTTCCAGCGAATACGGTGCCTGAAGCTCCACACCTTTGAACCCGGCACGAGCCGCGGCGTCATAGCGATCGATCAGATCGTACTCATTGAACATCCACTGCAAGTTAGCTTCGAGCTTGGGCATCGGGTTTCTTTATCTCGTGTGCGAACGTTTTCGTAAGTGAACTAATTAGAGATACTTCGCGGCCCAGCCGAGACCGGCAACGGTATCGCCAGCGGGGGCGTATTCACAGCCAACCCAGCCGTCGTAGCCCTTGGAATCGATGTAGGGAAGGAGGAAATCGTAGTTGATTTCGCCGGTGCGAGGCTCGTGGCGACCCGGGTTGTCGGCGAGCTGGAAGTGGCCGATAACGTCCATGTTGGCATCGATAGCCCGAGTGATGTCACCTTCCATTATTTGCATGTGGTAGATGTCGTACTGCACCTTCACGTTCGATGCTTCAGATGCCTCGACCGCCGATCGGCTCTGGTTGGTGCGGAACACTGCATAGCCGGGGATGTCGATGGTGTTGATGGCTTCGAGCAGAATCGTGATGTCAGTACCGGCAACGGCGTTAGATGCGAATTTGAGGTTGTCGATCAGGGTCTCGTGCATTTTCATGGCGCTTACGCCTGAAGTTGCCTTGCCTGCGAGAACCGTTAGCCGTTCGCAACCGAGCACTTTGGCGTACTCAACAGCCTTGCCAACTCCGTCTTGAAATTCACCAACACGATCAGGGAAAGAAGCGCAGCCGCGATCGCCAGCTTCCCAGTCACCAGCAGGGAAGTCGAAGAGAACCTGAGTTAGGTTGTGTGCATCAAGCTTTTCTTTGATCTGCTCTGCCGGAAAGTCGTAAGGGAACAAATATTCAACACCTTTGAACCCGGCATTTGCCGCGGCTTCAAAGCGATCGAGAAAGTCGACCTCGTTGAACATCATCGAAAGGTTTGCGGCGAGCTTGGTCATCTGGCGTGAATCTCCGTGCGGGGTACCTCTAGATTTTGTAGAGGCGACTTGATCAGTAATTTTGGGGCGTTTATTGGCGACTAAAAGTCAGCGCCACACAATCATACTTGCAGATTGCGGGTGAGAGGCATTCAGGCAGGCTGCTTCGGCGTTCGGAGTAGGCTTCCAGCTAGTAGTAGATCGCAGTTCCAACGCCGCCGCCAGCTGCGATGACGTCGCCGTTGATCGCTATCGAAAGTGGAGATGCCAGCATCGTTACGACGTAGGCGATGTCGGACGCATCGATGAACGTTCGTGACGAGTTGCCTTCAGCCATTTGCCGTTCGACCACTTCTTCGCTTTGACCGGTTGCTTCAGCCCTGCGCGCTATGACGCCTTCGGTCGCCTCGGTACGGGTCATCCCGGGGTGAACAACCGTTACGTTGATGCCGCTTGGGCCGAGTTCAACTGCGAGGTTCTTGGTCATGGCGGTAACGGCCACGTTTCGCATTGAGCCAACTACGGTTCCGGTGTTTCTGGATGCCATTCCGGAGATGTTGATGATGCGTCCCCACCCCTGCTCGGTCATGACTGGTGCAACGTCACGAGCGCATCTGAGGTAGCCCATGACTTTGACGTTCATGTGGTCGTTGAACTCTTCGGTGGTGACTCCCGCGAGGGTTGGGACAGTGCTCTGGCCGCCTGGGCGAGCTGCGCAGTTAACTAGGATATCGATGCCACCCATGATGCCTTTTGCTTCAACGATGAGGTTGGCGACACTTTCATCGGAGCCGGTGTCGGTCACGACTCCCGTTACAGTGGAGCCGGTTTCGTTGGTGAGTTCTTCGGCGGTGGCATCGAGTGCTTCTTTGCCGCGTGATGCGATGACGACGGTCACGCCTTCTTCGGCGAGCGTGCGTGCTATCGCTTTGCCGATGCCTTTGCTGCCGCCTGTGACGATGGCTCGTTTGCCCTGAAGTTTGAGATCCATGTTCGCCCCCTGAATGGTTTGTTAGCTAACTACGCCCGGTCGTTGTTTCCAGTAGTTTGTTTCGCCTTCGAATGCGCTTGCCAGTTGCAGCAGACCCATTTCGTCACGAGGCCTACCAACCAGCTGCAAGCCAACCGGCAGACCGTCCTTAGTGAAGCCTGCTGGCACCGACATTGCTGGCAGGCCAGTTACCGAAATCGCGTAGCACGGCCACATCCAGTCGAGATACGTTTCGGGTTCGATGCCGTTGATATCGGTCGGGTATTCGAGGTCGATAGAAAACGGTGGCACCGAAGTAACGGGCAGCGCCAGAAATTCGTACTTGTCGAAGAACGTCATCAGCTGCTCCCAGAGTCGGGTGCGCAGACGTTCGGCGTGAGCCACTTCGATAGCCGACATCTTTAGGCCTTGCTCGGCATTCCAGATAACCGTTTCTTTCAGCTTGTCGCGGTGATCACGCATGTGAGTTTCGTGCTTGATACCGAAGCTGTAGGCACGCAGAGCCTGGAATATCTCATCGGTGGTAGAAAGATCGGGTTCATCGTCTTCAACGATGCATCCGAGGTTTTCAAATACGTGCTTTTGGGCTTCGGTTACCCGGCTGTTTTCGGCGTCAATGGGCCGACCGCCAAGGTCTTTGCTCCAGGCGATTCTTACGCCTTTAAAGTCGCGTTCCAGCGAGCCTGAAAAGTTTTCGCCAGAGCCGCGAATCGACAGCGGTGATCTGTCATCGTGCCCTGCCATGACGCTGAGTTGAAGTGCGACATCGTCGACCGTACGTCCCATCGGGCCGTCTGTCGAAAGTGTTGACCAGCCCAGATCTCCACCAATGGCTGGTACACGTCCGGGGCCGGGTCGAATGCCGACCACGTTCGACCATGCGGCAGGATTTCTTAGCGATCCACCGAGATCGGAGCCTGTTGCGATCGACACCATGCCGGTAGCGAGCGCCACGCCAGCGCCTCCCGAGCTGCCGCCACAGGTTTTGCTGATGTCATAAGGGTTCTTTGTTGAACCGAACACGGGATTGAAAGTCTGTGACCCTGCGCCAAATTCCGGAGTGTTCGACTTGCCGATTACGATCGCCCCGGCTCGCTTGACCCGCTCGACGATCAGCGCATCGCTCGTTGGAATGTGATCCTTGTAGATCGGTGAGCCCTGGGTGGTGAGAATTCCCTTGGTGTTCTGGAGATCTTTGATGGCGATCGGCAGACCATGCAGGGGACCAAGTCTTTCGCCGTTCATTTGGGCCATATCGGCCTCGCACGCCCGATCCAACGCATCGTCGGCGACCATCGTCACCATTGCGTTCACGGCTGGGTTCACTCGTTCGATCTGTGCCAGATGTGCGTTTACTAATTCTTCCGACGAAATCTCGCCAGTGGCGATCAGCTTCGCCTGCTCGCGAGCGGTCTTGAAAATCAACTCAGAACCTGAGGAACTATCTGGCAATGTCTGCGACTCCAAGAAAATGTGCCAGTGGCACAAAACGACCCGCAGCCAAAAATCGGCTGCGGGTCGTGATACTAACTCTAAATTTGGTTATCTGGGGGGCTAGTCGCCTACCACCAGGTTTTGCCTTCGATCTCTGACTGTTTGAACTTGAAGTATTCACCATAAATGCCGGTTGAAAGATACTTCCAGCCGCCGTCGGCGAACATTGCGACGATCTTGCCTTCACGTCCTTCTTTCGACCATTTCTGTGCGATTTTTCGAGCCGTGGCAAACGTTGCGCCTGAAGAAACTCCAACGAATACGCCGGCGTCGGTAAGTAGGCGCCTGGTCCAGTAGAACGCTTCTTCGCCATCTACGAGGATTCGACTATCGAGCTTGTCGAGATCGAGGATCGGCGGGATGAAGCCGTGTTCGATCGAACGCAAGCCCTGCACCTTGTCGTCGGGATGCGGAGCCGTAGCGACGATCTCGATTTTAGGGTTGTGCTCGCGAAGCGCCTTACCGACACCCATCAGTGTTCCGCCGGTTCCGAGACCAGCAACGAACGCATCGACATCCGGGAGATCACGAGCGATCTCGGGCCCGGTGGTCGTGTAGTGAGCGAGCGGGTTGGCAAGATTGCCGTACTGATAAGGCATGTAGTACGAAGGATTTTCGCTGGCGATTTGCTTCGCCATGAGAATCGATTCGTTGGTGCCCTTGTCTTTGTGCGACAGAATGACTTCCGCCCCAAAAGCTTCCAGCAAGTGAACACGTTCGGGCGGCACGCTGGCGGGCATAACAACTTTCACGTTGTAACCCCTGATCTTTCCAATCATCGCCAGTCCGAGTCCGGTGTTACCCGAGGTCGGTTCTAAAATCGTGTCGCCGGGCTTTATCAGCCCTTCTTTCTCTGCTGTAAGAATCAACGATCGCGCAGCGCGGTCTTTCACCGAACCGGTTGGGTTCACCGATTCCAGCTTGCCGTAGATCTTGATCTTAGGATCTGGGCTTAGAACTGACACATCTACCAGAGGCGTATTGCCAATGGCTTGTAGTGCGTCCTTTTTTATCGCCGTTGATGGCGCGACAAAAGTTGAGGCCAAGAAATTTCTTTCGTGAGTTTTCTAATCTCTTAGGGTTGTGACCAGATTGCGATTCGGGTTTTCAGTGCAACGCCGAGCGGCGTGACGCCGGCCGATTAATCGGCCGACACCATCTGCTCTTCGATAGTTGCTGGAGGTAGGATTCCGCAGAAAATCTCGTAATCGATTAATTCTGTGACTTCCGGGTTAGCTCCGCAAAGTTTGCAATCCGGGTTCTGGCGAATTTTTATCTCTCGGAAATCCATCGTCAGAGCGTCGATAAGCAGCATGCGGCTGGTGAGAGTTTCACCAACACCCATTGCCAACTTGATGACTTCCAACGCTTGAATTGAACCGACGAGGCCCGGAAGCGCGCCAATGACGCCAGCTTCTGAACAGTTCGGAACTTCACCTGGGGGAGGGGGCTCTGGGAACATGCAACGGTAGCAACCGTGACCCGGCTGATACGTGGTCGCCTGACCATCGAACACCAAAATGGCGCCATCTACGAGTGGCTTGCCAGCAAGGAACGATGCGTCGTTTACAAGATATCGAGTTGCGAAGTTATCGGCCCCGTTTACGATGATGTCGTAGTTGGGAATGATGTCCATCGCGTTGTCGGAGTTAATCGGCTCCTCATGGAGGATGACGTTTACTTCCGGGTTGTGCGCGTTGATCGTCTCTTTGGCGGAAACAACCTTCGGGCGCCCAACGTCTGCATCGGTGTGCAGAATTTGGCGTTGAAGGTTCGAAACGTCAACAGTGTCGAAGTCGACAATGCCAAGCGTTCCAACTCCGGCCAGTGCCAGATACAGCGCTACGGGTGAACCAAGTCCACCAGCACCGATGATCAGCACCTTCGAATCGATCAGTTTTCGCTGGCCTACGCTGCCAACACCATCCATGATCAGGTGGCGGCTGTATCGCTGTACTTGTCCGGGCGTAAGTGGCGTGAAGCCGTTGGTCTGTGCCATGTCCCTAATAATTCCTCTATCTATTCTCAACCCGATTGATGCAGACGCTTTTTGACGTCCATTCCAAGTTCAATCAAGGCACTACCTTTGAATTCTACTCCGCAGTTCGACGTAAATCGCCATATCAGTACAGGCAGGCGCGTTGAACCATGGATTGAAGCAGCTAATTGTTCAGTTAGATTCAGTTCTGGCGAACCGGATGCAGTTAGTTTTCAGGTTTAGTTGCCGAATTCGGCCCTAAAAACTCACTTTTACCGGTACTGCTGCAGCAGTCATCACCAATTGCTGGCTCATCAGCTCGCTGATCTTAACTTTGCTCAAGTGCTCTAGCAGCATGTTCTCGATGTCACTCCAGAGCTCGCGCTGCGAACAAGCCCCAGAGAGCCTACAGCCCTCCGGCTCTTCGACACAGTCGATTGGTGCTAGGGAGTAGTCGACCGAGTTCACGACGTCACTCACCGAGATGGTGTCACTGGATTTCGCCAGTTTGTGACCACCCTGTGGACCTCGTCGAGATTCTATGAGCCCGGATTTTTGCAATTCCGAGCAGATTCTCAGTAAGTAAGGTTCCGGGATGTGCTGCGCACTAGCAATATCGGACGTGGAAGTAAATTCGGGAGCGTTTTGATCTTCTGAATCACTATCGGCTGATTTTCTGAGAGCCGCATCCTCTTGGAGCGCGAGATAAACCAGGGTTCTAACCCCGTAATCCACCTTCATTGGCACCAGCATGATGATATCTCCAGAAACCGGTTCAGGATCGGTTATTTGAGGGGCGAATAGAAGATTCAGCAGCCTCAATTACCAATACAACCCGTATTCGAAATGAGTTCAGTTCAAATTGAACTTTTCAGCCTTCTAATGATAGCACCGGTGCAGGATTCCTGACCTGATATGTCGACATTTGGTCGGTCCAGCCCCAACGCTGGGTGAATCTGCTCAGGATTTCATTACGAAATGTCTACTTGGTGGTACGATTAGTAGCTGTGCGAGATAGGAATCTGAATTCTGATCGCACATTTATTGTTTATTTTTGCTCTTGGTAAGACCCGTTTTTGGTCCCCAACCCGCATATTCATTCGGAGAAGATCGTTATGGATAACGTTTCGCTAAGCGTCGATGTTCGCACAGCCTTTGGTAAGAAAAACCGAGCGCTAAGGCGACTGGGAATTACTCCCGTTCACATGTACGGTCTGAATCTCGATTCCGAGTCGCTTCAGGCAGATGAGGCCGAGCTTCGGTCCACACTCCGAACAGCGGGTCGAACCACTCCCGTTACTCTGAAGGTTGGTGGCGGAAAAGAAACTGTCACTATCGTTCGTGAAATTGCACGACACGCAGTGACCGGCGCCATTCAGCACGTAGATTTCCAACGTGTCGACGTACAGCAGGAAGTTGAAACTCCGGTACCAGTGGTTCTGACTGGTCAGGAAGAAGCCCCTGGTACTGCCGGTGGTGCGGGTGTTGTTACCCAGGGTGCGTTCGAGATTCTGGTTCGAGCAAAGCCGTTCGATGTACCGAACGAAATCGTTATCGATTGCTCAGGCCTGATGGAAATCGACTCTGCGATTCTTGCAAGCGAAGTGAAGCTTCCACCTGGCGTTACTCTTGCCGGCCCAGAAGAAGATCGAATCGCATGGATCCAGCCGCCTCGTGTAACCGCTGAAGAAGACCTCGTACCTGCCGAAGAAGGCGAAGAGGGTGCCGAGGGCGAAGAAGTCGATGGCGACAGCGAAGATGCAGTCGACGGAGACAGCGAAGACGGAGTTTCCGAAGAGGAGTAACCCTCCTTCTTATTTGGAAAAATTCGAAAGAACTCACAAAAACGCCGCAGCCTTATGGTTGCGGCGTTTTTTATTGCTTCGGAACTACCTTTGTAGAACTCAATTACAAGTTTGTTTCCTTGCGTGAATGCAATTGCGAACTTACTATTCAGTTGTGCGCGGGCATTCAGCCGTGTTTTACGCACAGAAAATAACTGAAACTAAAACAGAATAACCAATGGCTCAGGAGGGCAAGGATGGACACCATCCTCATAGCCGTCCTGGTAGCCCTAGTTGCGGTTGTGGTTGGAAGCTTAGTGGGCTTCCGTCTCCACAACATCCTTTCGGCAAAATCACAGCGAGCAGTAGAAGAAGCATCGGCGCAGCAAATGCGCAGGTCCAACGCTCGCAGCAAGGAGATTCTTCTCGACGCAAAAGAGCAGGCACTTCAAGTACGCAGCGATGCGGAAGGCAAGCTCAACAAACAGAAGTTAGAAATACAACGCCAGCAGAGTCGTCTCGAAGCACGAGAAAAGACGCTTCAGAGCAAGACAGATTCACTCAACGAACAGGAATCTGGGCTCAAAGACCAACGATCCGAATTGGCCGATGATAAATCGGCTGTCGATGAGTTGAGAGAACAAGCTGGTGAACGACTCGAAACTATTTCGGGTCTTTCAATGGCAGATGCCAGACAACAACTGTTTGATCAGGCTGAAGAAGATATCCAGTTCGAGTTAGCACGCCGATATAGGGATGCTGAACTAGAGGCACAGGACGAGGCAGACGACAAGGCACGCGTAATTCTTGCTGCGAGCATGCAGCGACTTGCGGCTGAAGTCGTATCAGAAGCGACAGTAACCACCATTCCGTTGCCAAACGACGAAATGAAGGGAAGGCTGATCGGTCGAGAAGGTCGAAATATCAGAGCTATCGAAGCAGCTACGGGAGTCGATCTAATAATCGACGATGTTCCCGAGGCGATAACGATTTCCTGCTTTGACCCGATACGCCGTGAAGTTGCACGGATTGCACTTGATCAGCTCATTAAAGATGGTCGGATTCACCCGGCTCGCATCGAAGAATCGGTCGAGAAAGCACGCACTGAGGTCGACGAAACGGTTCGCAAAGCGGGTCAGAAAGCTATGTTCGATGCCGACGTAAAAGGTCTGCATCCCGAACTGGTGAAGCTGATAGGTCGCCTGAAGTTTCGATACAGCTACGGCGAAAACGTTCTTCAACATTCGGTTGAAGTCGGGCTTGTGGCTGGGATTCTTGCTGCACAGATCGGGGCTAATCCTCAGATCGCCAAGACAGCAGGGTTCTTGCACGATATCGGTAAGGCACTAACTCACGAGGTCGATGGACCTCACGCCGAAATCGGTGCCGACGTTGCAAAGCGATATGGTCAGAATGAACGTGTTGTCGCGGGCATTCGGGAACATCATGATCGAGAAATGACAACGGTGGAATCGTTCCTTGTTGCTGCGGCCGACGCTATTAGTGCGGCTCGACCAGGTGCGAGGTACGACACTATAGAGAACTACATCCAGAGGCTTGAGGCGCTTGAAGAAGTGGCACGAGGGTTCGAGGGTGTTGAGCGTGTTTACGCTATTCAGGCAGGTCGTGAAGTGCGGGTTCTGGTCGATCCAGAAAACGTGAACGACGTGACTGCTGCGGCGCTGGCACGAGACATCGTGGCCAAGATAGAGGAGACTCTCGCCTACCCCGGCCAAATCCGGGTGGTGGTTATAAGGGAGTCGAGATCGATTGAGGTTGCGCAGTAGCGCTGGGGCTTGTTGATCGGATACGAAATTAGGGAGGCCCGGCGATAGTTCGTCGGGCCTCTGCTACTTTGCCAATCGGGCACAGTCAATCTAAGACCTTTCGTAACGTCGTTCTAGGTAATTAACGCTGGAGAGTTGGTTATGGCAGCTAAGGTTTTGGTGTGGCGTTTCGACCACATTGGTGATTGCAATCGGTACGGAAATTGCGTTGATCATCCCTACTACGAGAGACCGACGATGGCCGAACTCGAGAGCTACCCAGATCGACTCCCGAACGGTGCGAACGGCTTGCTGCATGTGGGCGACGATATGGTGACTTCGGACGGCACGTATGAACAGGATCAGGAATCTGGATACGAGTTGCTTAGGGAAAGATCGAACGTACTCCGGGCGGCCGTTGGGGAAGCAATTCATCAGCTTCATCACGAACACCCAGAACGGGTGCTCGAAATCTTGGATTCAGCAATCTCGGGTTTCGATCGTTAGTTTTACATTTCGGTCCAAGCTTGAATTCGCCCGCCACTTCCCGCATTGTTGAACGCGCAGTGTGAGCAACCTCATGTTGGTGCCGTGAATTTGAACGGAAATGCGAAAGGCTTTTATGCGGATATTGATGATCGGTGATGTTGTTGGCAGCGGCGGCCGGAAAGCCGTTGGTGGCCTGCTGAAAAATCTGAAATCCGAACTCGATATCGATTTCGTGACGCTGCAGGGCGAGAACCTCGCAGCGGGCATCGGGCTCACTATCGACACCGCAACCGAGATGGTCGAAGCCGGAGCCGACGTTATCACCACAGGCAACCACGTCTGGGACAAACGAGAGTTCATCGAGCATCTCGACGATCCGTATTTACCAGTTTTACGCCCACTGAACTACCCGCTCGGCACGCCCGGCAGAGGCGCAACAGATGATTCAGGCCCGGTAGCTGTTATCAACCTGATCGGTCGAGTATGGGTTGGTGAGTTCGATTCGCCGTTCGCAGTAGTCGATGATCTGCTTGCCGGTGGATTCGGACAGGGCAAGCCCATCGTCGTCGATTTCCACGCCGAAGCAACGTCAGAAAAAGCAGCACTCGCATGGCATCTCGATGGCAGAGTAGCTGCTGTTGTCGGCACGCATACCCACGTACCAACCTCCGATTGCAAAGTACTTCCAGAAGGCACCGGATTCGTGACTGATCTCGGGATGGTCGGCGCTGTCGATTCCATACTCGGCGTAGAGCCTGAAGGATCGCTCGCTCGATTCCTTTCGGGTCGTCGCCAGCGGATGCAGCCTGTGCGCAGCGGGTTGATCAACTTCAACTCGGTGCTTATTGACGTCGATAGCTCCACGGGATTGGCGACTTCGGTTGAGCGTGTCGACAGGCAGATCGAAGTTTGAGCGACTCGCAAGACCAAAATGCCGAGGGCAGTCGCTACGACCAAACTTCGCCAGCGGTTCGTCCTGAATGGCCCGTCGAAATCGATCTGCACCTGCACACAACGGCCTCCGACGGCACGCTCACTCCACGGCAGCTTATCGACCAGGTGGCCACAACATCCCTGCGTGTCGTTGCCGTAACCGACCACGACTCAACAAACGGCCTCAACGAAGCAATCGAAGCGTCGGCAGCCCACCCGCAGTTGACCGTTATACCCGGAATCGAACTCGGTACCTCCGATGAAGAATCGGAACTGCACCTGCTCGGATATTTCATAGATCCCGACAATACCGTGATGCAATCGAAGCTGGAGCAGTTCAGGGTTGAGCGGGTTGAAGCAGCCCGTGCGATGGTGAATCGGCTCGCTGAAATAAAACGTCCCGTGTCGTGGGAGCGGGTAGTTGAAATGGCGAGTGGATCAGTTGGCAGGCCACATATTGCACGAGCAATGGTCGAAGCTGGACACGTCGAAACCGTTGCCGAGGCGTTCGATAGGTATATCGGTGAAAAGGGTGTAGCGCGAGTTCCTCGACCCAAGCTACATCCGGTCGCAGCGCTTGAGATGATTCATGCAGCAGGCGGCATCGGCGTAATCGCTCACCCTCGAACCGTGAACAAGCTCGACAATCTCGTAAAACAGTTGGTCGATGTGGGGCTGGCGGGCATCGAGGTGTACGCCGAAAAATATGCAAGCGACCGACGTGACGAGTACCTCGATATCGCCACTCGGTACGATCTTGTGCCAAGCGGTGGAACCGACTATCACGCTCTCGGAGCCAAGAACGAAACCACTCCCGGCACCAACGGACCACCGCCCGACACCGTTTCGAAGTTGCTGGCAAAGGCACGAGCGACGCATGGTTCGAAAATCGGGAGCGTCCCGGCGGGATTAGGCTGATCGACATGCATCCCCTACTGATCATCGCCGTAATTGTAGGAGCCTACATAGTTGGGTCGATTCCAACTTCGTATCTCGTAGGACGAATCGCTAGCGGGGTCGATATTCGAGAGCGCGGTACAGGGAACATTGGCTCATCGAATCTCACCGCTCAAGTAGGAGCGAAATGGGCGGCTCCAGTGGTGATTTTCGACATTGGCGTAAAGGGATTACTGCCGGTAGTGATCGCATCCGACAGGGTACTCGGTCTTGGAATTGGTGTAGAGGCGGCTGCCGGAATTACCGGTGTGATAGGTCACAACTGGTCGATATTTTCTAAATTTCACGGTGGTCGTGGAATGGCGACAATGCTGGGCGCAACGCTTGGCCTCAACCTGCCGTTGCTGATCATTTACGGATCGGTGCCCGCGATTGGAGTGCTGTTTACACCCTGGAAAGACTCGGCTGTCTGGTTCTTGATAGCCGTGATTCTGATGCCGATATGGGCTGCTCTTTTGAACCTTCCGATTGAGTTGGTCTGGTTCTCGGTGGCGTTCGCACTTGTAACCGCAGCCAAGCGGATGACATCTAACTCTCTGCGAGACAATGCAGGCGTCATTTCTGGTCACCTTCTGTGGACTCGTCTCGTTTTTGATCGCGACATCGCCGATAGAGAAGACTGGATCAAGCGGTAGCCAATATCGAGTTTATTTCGATATATATCCACAATTTGTGGGTATCCTGTTTCGCCAATGACTAACGACACATTCGACACATTCTGCCTTCGCGATCCCGAGGTAGCTTCTAATCTGCGCTGCGGACGATGCGACGATCTGATTTGCCCACAATGCATGGTGCAGTCTCCGGTGGGGGCTCGCTGCCCCGATTGTGCGACCATCGGTCAGTCACCGATATTTCGATCAACTCCTATCGAGCTGACATCGGCTATTGCGGTTTCGTTTGGCGGAGCGTTCGTTTTCGGAATCATCTACGCCGTAATGGTTTGGGTTCTCTGGGTGTTGCCGCTTGGTTTCCAGATTGGCAACGTTGCCGCCGCATTCGTAATCGCTTTTGGCGGCGCACCGGTTGGTAGTTTCGTCAGGCGGGCGGGCAAGAATAAGCTCGATGCCCGATTACGGATTGTCGCAGCGTTCACGATGTTCGTGATTTGGATCGTGGGATTCACGGTGGCATCGATGCTCGGGGTTTGGAACGGCGTGTTCCTAAACGTCGTTGCGTACATCGGGCTCGGCATTGGCATTTATGTAGCGATGAACAAGGTCCGTCCGTCGTAGATCTGGCGTTGGGGGCCTAAACGCTCGTCGGAATAATTCCGCCGCCGCCTTCGGCGTTGTAGCGAATTGCCTCGTCGACCATCTCGAACAGCGAGAGGCTTGGCGAGTAGCCAAAGTCGTTGCGTGCTGCCGATAGATCGTATTCGTAGAAAGTCGGGTTCGTCGGCAGATCGACGGTCGAGTACGGCATCCCGGTCTTTTCTGAAATGTACGGAATCAATACGTCCCACGTGAACGGCTCTTTGGAACCCAGCTGGTAGACGTTGCCGAACGTGTTTGGATTGCCTACCGCCTGCTCGTAGGCATGAACGATATCTCGCACCTCGATCTGATGCTTTTTCCAAGGTCGACTGTTCGCATCTCGAGCCACGATCAGCCTGGGAACACCACCGTCTTTGGCAGCTTCGGCCTGCAAAATCTCGTAAGTAGCTTTACCTGCGTCGTCGGTTCGACCTTCGAATTGCTGTAGGAAGTGATTCAGCTGGAACTGCTTGAAGTTCAATATTTCGCCAGCACCCCAGACGTTGGCGAATCGAATGATGGTGGCGCGGAGATCGTGCTGAGCGCGGTAACGATTCAGCAGGCTTTCGCACAAAACCTTTGAGTATCCGTACCAATCGGTGGTCGAAAGCGGGAGGGAGTCTTCGGCAATTGGTTCGTCTATCCCGCCTTCGGGGTACTTGAACATCGTCGCATCGGTACTCGTGATGAATACGTGCTTCAGCCGATCACCAAGACCCAGCGCCGCTTCGAGAACGTTGAACGTGCCCTTCACGTTCGTGTCGAAATACTGCTCGGGAGTGAACGGACCTCCCGCCTGAAACGCTGCACCCAAATGCAGAATAACTTCCTGCCCATCGACGGCCGCATTTACATCAGCTGAACTCGCAAGATCACCCTGCACAATGTCGGCGCCTACGGCCTTCATTTTCTCGGCCTGAGGATCGCCCAGCCAAACGAATCCACGCACGTCGTGACCCCGCTCCATAAAGTTCTGGGCGACGTTAGCGCCGACACGACCTGTGATTCCGGTGATTAGGACTTTCATCGTTATTGTTGTTCCTGAGTTCTTTTGCCTTGCAAAGCCTAGCTAATTAGCGTTTCGTGCTGCTTATAGACACGATCGTATAGATCCTGATCGATGCTCACCGCCAACCCCGGCGAACTAGGCACGGCGTACTTGCCGTTTTCGAAGACGTATTCGGGACCTTGATACAACTCGAAATCGAGTGTTGAATCTTCTGCGATTACGAATCTTTGTGTGGCTGCGCCGAACTGGATGTCTGCGCGCAGGCCGAGATACGCAGCGTTGTAGTTGTGCGGGGCGATCAGCGTGTCGTAACCGGAATTTTCTATCTTCTGGGCGAGCCGGTGGAACTGCCAGAATCCCATATCCAGCATGTCGGGCTGGATAGCGTCGAGCAGACCCTGTTCCATCAACTGCCAGTAGATCGTATTGCGGCCCTTATAGCTTTCGCCATCGACGATCATCGTGTTGGGCGTGTACTTGTCACGCCATTCGTTCAGCTTTTGGTACCCGGCGATATCTTCAGTGATCATCTCCTCCATCCACATCACGTTGAGATCGCTGATTCCACGCACGAAGTCTTCGAGAAGATCGAGTCGGCCATCGTAGCCGTTGTTGGCGTCGACGAGGATTTTGATGTCGTCGCCTACCGTAGCTCGCACCGATTCCACAACTTCAATATCACGACGAGTACCGGCGTTTGGCTCGAACCACTTGCCGGGTCGGCCCAGCTTGAGCTTCATCGCACGCCAGCCTTTTTCGACGGCCTCGGCCGCTTCTATGGCGACGGCGTTGGCACCTTCTGCGGGGTTTACGAGGTCCTGGAAGTAGAGGCTTGAGTCGTAGCCTTCGACTTCGTCACGAACCTTGTTGCCAAGCAGGGAATACGCGGGTTGGCTAAGTGCCTGACCGATGAGATCGAACAGAGCGACATCCAGAAATCCGTAGCGGTCGATCAAATCTGCCCATCGAGGGTTGATGTCGGTTACACGCCCGCCGGAAACGCTAAAGAATCCGGAAAGTTTTCGGCCGATCAAATCCTGGAAATCGTTGCACAGCCCCTCCACTGAACCCTTGTTCATGGCTGGTCGAGCGTTGCTCAGGCCGGTAAGGCCGGAATCGGTTGTTATTTGCAGCAGCCACTCTCGCTGATTGGCGCCGTAGTTTTCCATCTTGGCGTTACGACCAACGATGCGGCCTTTACCCGGCGACCCGAAGTAGGTTTCAACGGGTGTAAGGCGAATTTCTTTGATGATGTGTGTCTCTAGTCCGGCCATAATTACGCCTCCATCCTGTTCTCGTGCTTGGCGTGCGGAGCGTATCCGGCCTCGTCGATATCCATGCTCAATCCCGGACCCGTTGGCAGCGCATAGGCTCCGTTGGTGAACTCGGGTAGGGGCGTCAGATAGTGCGGAATTACTCGTTCGTCTTCGAGCGAAACGTAAGTTTCAGAGGCTGCGCCCCAAACAATGCTCGCGTAGCTGCCGAACGAGCCGTTGCCGAAATTATGCGGAATGGTTTTGACTCCGGTGCCTTTCAGCTGGCGTTCGAGTTCCATCCACCCAAGATAGCCATGGCCAACGATATCGGGCTGGTAGCCGTCGATCAGGCCATCGTCGATTAGATCCTGGAACACCTCGGATATCGGATCTTGATCGACCTCACCGCAGGTCAACAATGCATCAGAACCGTGCTTCGCCAGCATCTCTCGCATCGCCTTGTAGCCGTCTACGTTGTGGGTAATCATTTCTTCGAACCAGAAGATATCGGCCGGAGTAACTTCTTTGATGAACTGGTCGAGAAGATCGAGATGATTATCGTAGCCGAAGTTGGCGTCGACGTAGATTTTCATATCGGGAGCCGTTGATTCTCGAACCGAAAGTACAACGTCGATATCTCGCTGCATGCCCACTTCTGGCAGCATCCAGCGTCCGCCTCTGCCCGTCTTGATCTTCACAGCTCGCCAGCCATCAGCGTAAGCCTGCGCAGCTTCGTCGCCTACCTGCTGAGCGCCTTTTTCGGGGTTCAGGAAATCTTGAAAATAGAGTGTGGTGTCGTAGGCGGGGACTGAATCGTGCCTCTTGCCGCCGAGCAGATCGATTGCCGAAACACCTCGAGATTTGCCAACAAGGTCAAACGCGAGAACGGTCATCCAGCCGTTTCGTCGATACCAGCGATCCATGTCGGGTCCGGCGCCGGTCACTACGCCATCGGAAACCTGCAGCAACTCGTCGACTTCCCGCCCAAGCAGTGCGCCCTTGATGTGGGCAAGCATGCTTTCGACCGTGCCATCGCCGCGCATCATTCGGTTGGCAATGGAAATGCCTTCGGCACCGCTTGTGCTGCGCGCCCGCACGACCCATTCGAGCCGCTGTGTGCCAGCGTTGTCGAGTTTTGCGTTTTTGCCAAGTTCTTTTTGATAGCTCGACGGGATCGGGGTAACTGTTACCGATTCGATTCGTTCTGACATAAGACTCCCTGAAATCGCTCGATGTGCGGGCATGGTGCGGGCGCAGTCTACTCCCCTTGTTCGAATAATCTTGGGGTGCAGCCGCCCTGATTAGAAATTGATCCTCTAAATACCTTTGCGAAGGGCTCGACCTGAACGTGATCCTGCGTGCTTGCCGTCTCGCACAGCAAACTGGCCGTTCACGATCACATGCGGAATTCCGACCGGCCCGACACGCGAGTTTTCGTATGTTGCGCCGTCGATAACGGTGTCGGGATCGAATAAAACGAGATCGGCAAAGTTGCCTTCTTTTACGAGCCCTCTGTTGGCGATTCCGAACTTGGTGGCAGGCATGCCTGTCATCTTGTAGATAGCGTTTTCGAGCGATATGACGCCCTCTTCACGAACGTACTTACCAAGAACCCTCGGATACGTGCCCCACGCCCTTGGATGAGGCTTTGAGCCGCGGTCTAGGCCATCGGTGCCGATCATCGTTGACGAGTGAGCCATGACCATCCGCACGTCGCCCTCGTCCATGCCAAACGCTGCCACCAAAATCTCGCCTGAGTAGTCGCTCAGCAGCTTATTCGCCGCTTCTTCACCGGGTAGATCGAACTCTTCGACAAAGCTTTGAAGCGTGCGACCTTCGAAATCGCTATGGCCGGGAACCGAGCACAGCAGAACCTCGGACGGATCCGACTTGCCCATGGCCCCGCCTTCTCCAGCCGAGAACGTGCCGTTTTGAACAAGTGCGAACAGCATCGTACTGCGGGCGGTGTACGGGTATTGATCGGCAGTTACGTCACGACCCTGCGCAATGGCTTCTTCGATCATTTCCAGCGACTGAACGACCTTTCCCCAGTTGGTTTTACCTACAGCTTTGTGGTGCGAAATTTCTACGGCACACCCGCTGGCTTCACCGATGTGGAGCGTTTCTTTTATGGAATCGAGTAGCCCGGCCGCCTCGTCTCGCATGTGTGAAACGTAAATGCCTTCGTGTCTGCCGACTACGTTTGCCAAGCTGACGACCTCTTGGGTGCTGGCGTATCGTCCCGGCTCGTAGACCAGTCCGGTCGACATTCCAACTGCTCCGGCCTCCATACCCTCTTCAACATTCGCCAGCATATCGGCGAGTTCGACGTCGGTTGGAGGTCGATTTTCTACGCCGCCCATCGCCTGCCGACGCGCCGTGTGGTGACCGATCAGAGCAGCTACATTCAAAATAGGCGAGGCTTTATCTACCTCTTCCAGATACCCGGCATATCCCGACCAACTAGGCAGTTCGGCGGTGGGCTCGTTGATCGCCGTCATCTGCTCCTTGCCGGCCTCGGAACCAGCAGCACCAAATCCGCAATTACCAACGATGACGGTCGTGATGCCCTGCAAAATATTGTGTCGAACTTCTGGCTCGATAAGAACGTGGAAATCATCGTGCGAATGAACGTCGATGAACCCGGGCGAAAGCACCAGATCCGCAGCGTTCAGCGTTTCGGCCGATTCGGCTTCGATACTCGTTGCAATCGCAACAATTCGGTCGCCCTCGATCCCCACGTCAAGCACAACGCCCTCGGCACCCGAACCGTCGATAACGGTTGCGCCTTTGATTACAAGGTCGAGCAAATTCTTAGTTCCTAAATATGGCGAATACGAAATGGTGTTCTCTGGGGTCGTTATACCCGTGACTGTTGACCAACACAATTCGATTCGATCTTGTAACGGCGGCATTTTAGGTCTACCTTCTCGGCAGCACACCCAATTCGCCGCGGCGCATCACTAGAAATCGGATCTGAAGAAAACATGCCAGCATCTACAAAAATCGAACGCGTGGAAACTATTCTGTGGGAACGCTGGTTGTTGATTCGCATCCATTGCGAAGATGGCACGGTCGGCATCGGCGAAGGCGGGGTACACGGGTGGCAGCGACCGACCAAGACGATGGTCGATACGATGTCCGATTATCTGGTTGGCAAGGATCCCAGCCTGATCGAGCACCACTACCAGTGGCTGTACCGATCGTCTCACTTCATGGGTTCGGTTGTTCAGGGCGCGTTGTCGGCAATCGACATCGCCTTGTGGGACATCAAGGGCAAGCGACTCGAAGTACCGATTTACGATCTTATGGGCGGCAAGACCCGGGACAAACTGCGCTGCTACATGCACGTTGGCGGCGATACAACGGACGATCTGGTGGCGAGTGCTGTTGCAGCCGCCAAAAATGGTTATACGGCCGTGCGCTTCACGCCATACGCCAAGGACTACTACCTGCACAAGTCATATACGGCGTGGGCAGACGATGCCGTGGACCGCGTGGGAGCGGTGAAAGAGGCCGTTGGTGGCGACGTGGATCTTTGTGTGGAGCTCCACCGCCAGATGTCACCTGCAGAAAGTATCTCGCTGGGTCGACGCCTTGAGCAGTTCAATCCGTTCTTCTACGAAGATCCCATGCTGCCCGACAGCCCGGCGAAAATGGCCGACGTTGCCGAGAAGTGCAACATTCCTATTGCGACTGGCGAGCGGTTCACCACGATATTTGAATACCAGCAGCTACTAGAGAACACGGCTGTATCGTATGTTCGGCCGGATCTCTGCCTCTGTGGCGGTCTGAGCGGATCGAAGAAGGTTGCTGCCATGGCCGAGGCGCAGCATGTGAAGGTCATTCCGCACAACCCGCTTTCGCCAGTGAGCACTGCGGCATGTGTACAGCTCGGCGCTGCGATTCCGAACTTTGCTCTGCAGGAATTCACGGGTGAGTCGGAGCCGCCCAAAAGCGACTTAATCGTGAACCCGCTGAAGATGGTTGATGGCTACTTGATCGTGCCAGAGGGACCGGGTCTTGGCGTTGAGCTGAATCTGGACACTATCTACAACGGCGAAGACCCGAAAATTCTCGACACACCGATTGGGTTCGATGGCAGCGTGCAGGACCGGTAGCCGGCGGTGCCGGGTTTTGGGGAGGCATTGCTCGTGATTGTCATTGCGAGGAGCCTGCCCTGAGGCGACGTGGCAATAACGAACATTCGTATCGAACTATCAATCAAAGCAACTGGCGTTTTCGAAAGAAGATCGACAGCCCGATACAACACTGTCGGCTAATTCGAACACACATGGCGATTGTCCATGATTGCCACGTCGTTCGTTCCTCACTTCTCGCAATGACAATGTTGGCGCTTATCACCCCATCCACCCCTGCAATGGTGTAAAACTGCGGTCGCGCCTGATTCGGAATCGGTTGGACGCTAAATTCTGGGAGCCAAGTCGTGGTCAATATTCCAATTGCAATAGTCGGTGCTGGTGGCATGGGCGGTCGCCATCTGCGGGCGCTTGGCGCTCTTTACGAGAGCGGTATGGCGAATGTCGAACTGGTAGCGGTTTGTGACACCCGGGAAGAAAACGCCATTCATCTTGCCGACAATGCCGAAGAAATGCTCGGTAGTCGCCCGGAAGTCTTCACTTCGATGGAGGATATGAAGAAGAAGCGACCCGACATCGAAGCGGTCGATATCACCACCGATTCGGGGTCGCATCATTTAGTCGCCGAAATGGCGTTCGATCTTGGCTACAACGTGCTTTGCGAGAAGCCGCTTTCTTTAACGATTCGAGGCTGCAACCGGGTTATCGACGCCTGGAAACGCAGTGGCAAGGTGCTGAGCGTCGGTGAGCAGGAACGTCGTGATCCGATGTGCCGACTCAACAAAGCAGTGCTCGATTCCGGTGCGATTGGCGATCCGTACAGCTTCCTGCTGGGATCGGCACGTGGCGGGAACGACATCATCATCTGGCCGTGGCGACACTACAAGAACATCGGCGGGATTTTTGTTGACGCCGGAGTTCATGCAGTCGACCAAATGATGTACTACATGGGCGATGTTGAAGAGGTTTACGCGGTCTCGAAAGTATGGGAGCCGAAACGCTATCGAGGCGAAAAAATTGGCGTTGCGAACTTCTACGATCACTGGGCTGCCGAAGTGCCAGATGAGATCGACGCCGACGCCGAAGACATGGTGATTTCAACGCTGAAATTCAAGAGCGGGGCCGTTGGACAGTGGACGTCGATGTTCGCAGCTCACGGCGAGCCGATGCAGTACGCAATGATCTACGGCAGTAAGGGCTCTATGGCACCGGCGAAGCAGCGTCGGGGCGATCCACTAACGGTGACGATCGACGGGGTTGGAGCTGTAACCGGAGACGAGGTTCTTGAGCTAGTTCCCGACTTCCACCTCGACGAACTACCCGCCCGATTGTTCGGTAGCGACCGGCTTGGTTCATACACAACTCCGTTCGAAGATGCCGACCGATTTCTGGTCGCACTCGAGTACTACGAACTCGGGCAATGCATCGCCGATGGAACGAAACCCGAGGTTGATGCCTACGTGGGTCGAAAGGACCTCGCAGTGTGCAATGCAGCGCTCGAATCTTCGGTACTAGGTCGGGCGGTGACCATCGAAGAGATCGAGAAGGAAGAGACTGCTGAGTACGAAGCGAGCATCAATAAGCACTGGAATATCTAGGCGTCCGGCTGAAACTACCTCAAACTCTCTATCTGATCATCACAGGGCAAATCGCCCCAAACTGAAATTAAAATATGAAAATCGAACTTATTGAAACGTTCTTTGTCGACCGCTACCTGATCGTCCGAGTAACGACGGAAGACGGAATCCAGGGCATCGGCGAGTCGTGTTACTGGGGCTATCCGAAGGCCGCTGAAGCGACGATTCACGGCTTCGCAGACGCGATTATCGGCATGGAAGCTGGTGATATCGAGCATATCTGGACCTATCTCTGGCGGTACAACTCGGCGTTTCGCGGCAACAGCATCGGCGGTGCAGTAAGCGCCATCGATATGGCGTTGTGGGACATCAAGGGCAAGCGTTTGCAGGCGCCGGTGTGGGATTTGCTTGGCGGCAAGGTTCGCCAGAAAGTTCGTGCTATTGCGCAGGGCATCGGCGGCGACACTCCCGAAGAGTGCGCAGTTGGCGCAAAAAGGGTGCTCGACGAGGGATTTTCGGCATTAAAATTTACGCCCATGCCTAAGAACTGGGCCGAGCTGACCTATACGAAATTGATTGGCACTGCGATCGAAATGGTTGAGGCGGTACGTGAAACCGTGGGCTGGGATTTCGATATTGGACTCGAACTTCATCGCAACATGCAGCCTCACGAAGCGATAGCGTTTTGCGATGAGGTTGCCAAGCTTCGGCCTTATTTCATCGAGGATCCGATCGTCCCCGACTCCGTAGTTGCGATGGGAGACACAGCGGCGAAAATGCGCGTTCCACTGGCCGTTGGCGAGCGAAACATGGGTATCTGGGAGTTCCGCGAGTACGCCCAGTTGGCAAAACCGGCGTTCTTCAAGCCCGACATTGCTGTCGCAGGCGGAATTACGGCAACGAAGAAGATCGCCACGATTGCGGAAGCGCACCACGTGAAGATCTGCCCACACAATTTCCAGACGCCAATCGCAACCGCCGCCTGTATTGCTGTGGCGATTTCATCGCCTTCATGGGACGTTCAGGAATCGGTCCAAGAAGAAATTTCACCTCGACGCGACGTCACCGACGAGATTATGAAGCTCGAAAACGGGTGGTACACACCATCGGAAAAGCCGGGACTCGGAGTAATTTTCAACGAAGATGCCCCGGCAATGCACCCGTTCGACCCGGCGCACTCTCCGCCACCTATCCGAGAAGACGGCAGTGTTGCGTTGAAGTAGCTATGACT
>Ga0209403_10000175_pt1 | contig 101307 bp, 95 predicted proteins | sample ArcticOcean_MG_C_8_FD_187440 | JGI IMG/M metagenome (GOLD analysis project Ga0209403, IMG submission 187440) | Marine microbial communities from western Arctic Ocean - ArcticOcean_MG_CB11_86 (SPAdes) (version 2) | ecosystem: Environmental > Aquatic > Marine > Oceanic | place: Arctic Ocean...
AATTAAGGACTATACCAGCGACCTTGCCATTCATTTCCAGTATTATCAATATGGACAAATAAGTTTAGGGATATCCATACTAAGGTATTGAAACCATTACCTAGTTCATCTTCTCCACCGGCTTTAGTCACCATAAAATCGAGATTATCGGTACCAGAATGCCATTCTTGCCAGAATGATATATCTCCACCCGCAGAAAAGAAATTGAAAGTAGCATAATCACTACTAAAGAACGAACAGTGATCAGATGCACAGGATTCAGCAGATTGCCAATAAATTCGATTATCGTCTACATAGTTCATTGAAAGTTCATCATCAACGGTAAGTCTGATCCATTCATTCATTATTGTCAAATTATCCTCGTATGCACCTGCTGTGGCTATTGAAAGGTCATAAGGCCCATAGCCTGGTGGAGGCATAATTGGATAATTTAGAGAAACCATGTCAAAATTCATGTATGCCTTAACTGCATGCCCTTCAGGTATATGATTAACAAAGGCTGCACTACCGAGAAGACCTTCTTCTTCACAGGCCCATAATGCAGCAACAACGGTATGATCCCATTCACGACTTCCTAAGGCCTGAGCCATTTCCATACTTACAGTCGAACCACTAGTGTCGTCATTAGCGCCCTCACTAGTTCCACCGCCAGGAGGTGTAAATGCATAAGCCACATCGAAATGCCCGCCAATGACGATATATTGTTCGGGATAAAGACGCCCATACTTGTACCCTACAACATTAAGTTGATCGGGATCATCATCATATCGAGTTACTTCAACGAGATCAAAACCATAGCCTTCCCATTGTGTTTTCATTGCTTCAGCAGCGGACTCATAACTTGATCCACCCTCATGAATTGAAGCAGAGGCACACCATCGATTATTGTAACTTGTAGTTAACATATCAATTGTATCGAAGGCGCGACGTCCGTCGACTAACATCATCTCTTGACTGTCTTGAAGAGTCAAAGTAGTATTCCAAATTTCGTCTCCTGCTTCGATCATCAATTCAATACTGGATAATTCAGTATCTAGAATCAGTAACTCGACAGAATTTTGTTCTGGCTCAAAAGTCATATTTATTGAATCGCGAAATACACCAAATTCATCGATAAAAAATGCTCCTTCGGTATGATGAACGGTCCATGGCACGTTAGACTTAGCAGTCAAGGTATAGATTTGTCCTCGTGTAGCAATTGTAGGATTATCTTCATCAGAGATTTCTAGCATTGTAGTGACTTTTGAATCATTATTACCAAAGCATCCAGACAAAGGCATAGTAATGAAAAGGAGTACAATAAGCAATGCCCTGCCCTGATTCATAGTAGGGTGTAGCAGGTGAAGTATTTGGAAATGGTGGTGCCGGGAGCGGGACTTGAACCCGCGACCTTCGGATGTCTCAGACACTCAAAGCAGGCTGTTGCGCTCACGACTAGTTTCAGCAAAAATTAAATTTCCACAAAAAATTACCCTATGAGTCCGACGCGCTACCAACTACGCCACCCCGGCAGTAAGCCGCACGACTGACAACAACCATTTGAGTATAACCATCTTACAAATGACAATTTTAGAGAACCTAATACACCCACACCCTTGATGAGTAGTTCGGCATCGGCAACACGTGGTCGACGTAGATACTGCCCTGCGTGCTAGCGCTTACAACGAACGTAAACGTAAGTCAAGTGGCGACAAAGAAAGTGGTAAAACAACGTCAAAAAAGATTGAGGCATTCGATCCAGTAGCTCATGCCATAAAGGAACTTGCAGATGCTTATTCAATGTGGCTTGTAATTATCTATGGCATTTTAGTAGCTGCGGGAATGCGTTATTTGTTGATGCCAGAAATGGAGGAACCGGGGGCCATATTATATCTTTTACCATTATTATTATCTGCAACAGTAATCCCATTACACAAGATTATACTACCTAGTAAATATAATGAATTATATACAAAAGGAAATTGGTTTAGAGCTGCGTTCTTATTTGTATTTACTTGGTTAGCATTATCATTTATAATATCAAATCCTCCACTTGCAGATATAGCACCGCCAACACTAGCAGGAGGAATAGATATCGAACAAACAGAAGGAGTTGAAGATGCCACCTGGAAGAATGGCATCTATACTATCGACCTCAATCAGGACACAGTAGATGTGGTGTTAGGAATGGCAGTAAGAGACAATGTGGATGCTGACTCGGTGCAAATAAATGCAGCAATATATTATCGAGGAGAAATGAAACAAGAATTAGCAAACGGTACTGCTATATCACATACTGGAGATATAGAAATGTTCGATTCGGTAACTAACTGGACTAGAGGAAATGCCATAGGACAACATGAAAGTGATGTAGGAATGGCTTGGAACTTAGGAACTCTTGATCCAGGTGAATATACACTTGAGATTACAATGACTGAACAAGGTAATCCTTGGGAAAATACATCAGAATTAGTTTATACAATTTTAATCGCACAGACTACTGTGCTTTAATCTGCGAACAAATTTTTGCAGTCATAGCATCTAATTGGAGTGACTCTCCGCCACCTTCGACCATCCTAAAATCAGTTTCAGCCATTACTTCTGTAACTTTGAGTTTTTGAGCTTCGTCGAAGAATGTCACGCTACCTAATTCTCTATGTAACTGGTTTACTAAATCAGTTCCAGCCAAGCCAAATCTATCTAAAAGTTCTCGCAATCTTCTCCGGGCGGGTTGGAACCCATCTTGCTGACAAGCAAGGAAATAACCATGTAATTCTTCAGGGGGAGCAGTTGCAGTTGTCTCGTAAATTAATTCACGTGTGACATTAGTATCTAATGAGGCCGCTACCTGCAAAGAAGTAATGGCTTTTCTCAAATCTCCAAGTGAGACATGGACAATAGCATCCGCTGCTTCTGGGTGTAGTTCAATATTTTCCCTTGTTGCCACATTAACTATCATTTCTCTAACTTGGTCTTCGGCTAATGGGCGAAATCTAAATACTGCACACCGTGATTGAATGGGTTCAATAATTTTAGATGAATAATTACAAGAAAGGATGAATCGGCAAGTTGCGGCATATTGTTCCATTATTCTCCTAAGTGCGCCTTGAGCATCTGGAGTTAATGCATCCGCTTCATCGAGGAAAATAACCTTGAATGTGGTTCCTGGTACTGGTGCAGTTCTTGCGAAAGACTTCACTTTGGTCCTAATTGACTCCAATTTTCGCTCATCACTAGCATTCATCTCTAACATATTCGTACGATATCCTTCACCAAATATATCCCTAGCAAGAGCAATTGCTGCAGTAGTTTTACCAGTCCCAGGAGGTCCTGCAAACAAAAGATGTGGAAAGGTGCGTTTCTGTGCATATGCCTTGAGCCTTTCAACTACAGCGCGCTGTCCTTTGATGTCACCAACTGTGCGCGGGCGATGGCGCTCGACCCAAAGTTCACTCATAGCAATCTTATCTATGCAAAGGCGGCTGTCCTTGAAGGTTTGGAGTGATGAATGCTAAAGAATTAGTAGCCTTCATCAGCATTTGGGAATTCTTTGCCACGTACATCTTCGATGTACTGCTTGACTGCTCCATCAATAATTTCGCTCAAATCTGCATATCTTCTTAAGAAACTTGGGCTGAAATCTTTTGTGATTCCAAGCATGTCATGAAGAACCAAAACTTGACCGTCGCAATCAACTCCTGCGCCTATACCGATTGTGGGGATCGTGAGAGACTTACTGACTTTCTTAGCCAATTCCGCAGGTATCTTTTCAAAAACTATCGAGAAGCAACCCGCCTCTTCTAGAGCCTTAGCATCTTCAAGTAATTTTGTTGCTTCATCCTGCTCCGTAGCTCTAACGCTATAGGTTCCAAACTTGTATATTGATTGAGGAGTCAATCCAAGATGTCCCATTACTGGAATTCCTGCTTGTTGAATACGTTTTACCGATTCAACTACTTCAGAACCACCTTCAAGCTTAACTGCGTGACCACCTGATTCTTTCATAATGCGAATCGCAGAATCGAGTGCAGTTTTTGAATCACCCTGATAAGTGCCGAATGGCATATCAACTACTACTAACGCTCGATCGACACCATTAATCACACATTGAGCGTGATAAATCATATGTTCCAAAGTAATTGGAAGCGTTGTTTCGTTACCTGCCATGACGTTAGAAGCAGAATCGCCCACTAAAATTACATCTATACCTGCTGCATCGACAAGTCTTGCTAAGGAATAATCATATGAGGTTAACATAGTGATTTTTTCTCCAGCACTTTTCATCTCCTGAAGAGTATGAGTAGTGACCTTTTTGGCTCGACTAGATATTGCCACATACTCACTTCCGGTATGCTCCGAGCAACATTCATACCTTCAATTAAACGCTTACTCAATCACTAATCAAAGTCTAATTCTTCGACTCCACGTAAAAATTCATCAATTTCTAATATTCCATCTTGATTATCATCAGCAGAATGGAAGTATTCCCTCAAAGCATCATGGCCTTCCCCTGAGAATCCAAGAGACTCCATTGCGGAAATGAATTCATGTAAATTCAAGTGATTGTTTCGTTCGATATCAGCAGCATGAAATGCTGACCAGCGACGGCGATGTTCAACCTCATTAGGATTTGTAAATGTCAAACGGAATGTTTCCCACGGGGTAATCTTTGGATTAATATGATTTTTACCATATCCATAATAAATCACACCACCTACTATGAAAGCAGTTGCCGCACCAAAAACTGCTTCCATACCCATAAAATACAATAAAGCACTACCAGATATAATGCCAAATAATTGTAAAAAAGGATATAAGGGTGAATTATAACTTGGTTCATACCATGCATGAGAAGAATTAGATCTACGCATAATTATAACTCCCATACACATCAAAATATAGGCCATGATTTGGAAACCTGAAGCATATTCTGCAACTGCATGGACATCGATACTGACTAGAGCGAGGGCCATGGTTATAGCGGTCAAGATAATTGCCAAATGAGGTGTCTCAAATCTCCCGTGAACATCCTCTAATGCTTCTGGTAGAAGATCGTCACGAGACATGGCAAAAAGATACCTAGATGCAGCCAGAATCCCAGCTAATGACATTGAAGTCATGGTTAATATCGCAATAATGGCAGCGACCACTGACACATTATAGCCAGCAACCTCCTGAGCAAATACTCTGACTGGATCTTCTATTGTGTGTCCGTGTGAATTAACAAATAATTCTGGGGGTATAGCTGCAGTCATTGTAGCAACTACAATTGCGTAAAGAAATGCCCCTATTACTAGTGAAGTCAATATTCCACCAGGTAGGTTTCGACCAGGATTTTTTATTTCACCACCTATTGCTGCTACTTTAGTTACCCCTGCATAAGATACCAATACTAGAGCTGCAGTCTCACCCATGCCAATCCAATCTGATTTGGTTTGAAGATCAGGTTCAATACGAGTCCATTCGGTATCACCATTAACAATTGCCATAATTGTAAGCCCAATTAATAGCACTAAAGAAAGAGCGACTATCGGTGTTTGGACTGCTTTAACACGCTTGATTCCGGTTATATTAATCAGAGAAACGACAACTAACATCCCCAAAGCGGCTTCAATACCTGTTACGTAATTACCAAACTCAGACTGAACAAACATCAGGTAAGCCGAGAAACCGATTAGCGCAAAGGCTGCCTTTAACAGAAAAGAGGCCCATAGAGAGAGGCCCATCATAGTCCCAAAGGCAGGGCCGAAAACTCTCTCAATGTAAACATACGAACCGCCTGAAGTAGGCATTGCTGATGCTAACTCACTCTTACTAACCGCACCGGGCATCACTACTAATGCAGCAAGTAAGTATGCTAACCACGCACCACCACCTACTTCTGCATACGCAAGAGAAGGTAAAACAAAAAGACCACTCCCAATCATAGCAGATAGGGAGATTATCACTACAGAAAATAGACCTAATTTTCTTTCTAAAGTATCAGATACTTTTTCAATAGGTTGAAGAACTATACCAATAACTTCGCTAGGAGATAGTTTACTCATAATTCTCGGGACGAATGCACCTTGTTGAAGGTTTGGCCACCCCAATTATTAATGTTCAATGGCGTTCTTCGGCAAACAATATGAGAGCGCTACTCGTTATGACTGCCTGGATTTTACTAACTAGTTCAGTTAGTGGATGCCTCGAAAAAAGTGAGGGAGAAACAGATATTATCGATGAAGAATTAACGCCTCTAAGGATAAATCATATTCAAATGAAAGGGACTCATAATTCCTATCACTTGGCCCCTTTAGGACCTACAGTAAGAGCTTATGATTACTCCCACCAACCATTAGATATGCAGGCTGAAGAACAAGGAGTAAGGCAGTTTGAGATAGACGTCTGGTGGGATGCAAGAGGGCAACTATATGTTTATCATAATCAGTATGATGTACGAACCACTTGTATAACTTTTGAAGAGTGCCTAACTACACTTCTAAATTGGTCTAACGAAAATTCAGAACATGTACCTCTAATGATATGGATTGAACCGAAAGAATGGGTGGAACAGAGTACAGATAACACAATCGTTGTAGATTTACAAAATATGTTAGATAATATTGAAAATGAGATAATCCAGTTTTGGCCGCGAAATAAAACAATTACTCCTGATGACGTTAGAGGAGATTCGGAAACACTTTCTCTGGCAATAATGGAAAAAGGTTGGCCGTTACTTGATGAATCGAGAGGAAAAGCAATATTTATCCTCCTATCAAGTGGAGATTTAAGAGAAGATTATTATGATAAATTCCCTAGACTTAACGGATCAAGAATGTTTACACTATCAGAGCCAGGTAGTCCAGAAGCCGCAATATTTTCGAATACTGACCCCATAGGAAATGGTGATGAAATATCGGCATTGGTGAAAGATGGTTACATTGTTAGATCAAGGGCAGATAATGCAGAAGATGGAGAAGCAGACAACAATGATACGAGCCGTTTAGACGCAGCGATCTCTGTTGGTGCACACTCAATATCCACCGACTACCCCGCTGAAGTCGATGGGATTGATTATTGGGTAGAGATACCTAACGGAAACCCAGTAGCATGTAATCCAATTTCCGCACCGATTGATTGCACATCAGAAAGAATTGAATCATTAAACTAACAAATCAGGCTTTAGCTATAACTTTCAATTCTACTGCTATCGGAGTTGGTAAAGATAATACTGCGCAAGTAGTTCTTGATGGCATAATTTCAGAGAAATATTCTGCATATACTTCGTTATACCCTACAAAATCTCTATCCATATCTACGAGCATGGAATAGACATCTACTACTTTTTCTAAACTCGAACCATATTCTTCAAGAATTATTCCAATATTATCGATTACAGAACGAGTTTGGGCTTTAATATCATAGTCTAAAGGGTTGCCTTCTTCATCTTTTATAGGACCACCTGGTATTTCATTCGTGATTGGTTTTCTTGGACCAATGCCACTAACAAAAATCAGTCCACCTACTCGATGTAAGTGAGGATAGGTTCCGACTGCTGAAGGACCTTGAGTAGATATGAATGGCCCCTCTTCTGTGATTAATTTACCAGCTGTCCTCTTGCCAACAACGCCACCAAGAATCCCCCCTACTGGCCCACCAACTGCTACCCCCGCAGCAGCACCCAAAGCACCACCTGCTGAACTAACTAATGACTTACCATAGTCAGCATACATCTTTTCAACAAATTCATCAGGAGCAGATACAATGCCTTCAAGGAGCTTGCGGCGTCTTTCAAAGTCCGTTAACTCCTCATCCGACATTAAAAATTCCCCTTATTTAGTACACTTCGATCTCCTTGATAGTACTCTACATCATCTTCATCAAACTCTTTGTCTCCAAAAGAACCTGTGGAAGGAGTTAGTTGAATTACAGCACCACCTGAACCATGTAATGCTTCGTAAGCCAATACTTCACCTTGGTAATTATTATGCTGACCCATCGTTGCTGCCAACCACCAAGCCGGCTTGTATGCAACTACTTTTTGAACTCTGATTTGACCATGAATTTCACGGCTTAATTGACTCAAATCTTCAAGTCTACCGTCTGCAAAGAACTCTAGAATTTTTTCATTCCATTCATTGTCCTTAGAACTGTGAATTCTATCATCAGCAGGATCTATATGTTCAGTAAACATCCTATTTGATAAACTAGAAACAACAACTATGACGGCTTTTTTACCCTGAGCAATTAAAGCATCGTTAGCAGATTTACCAAGAACTATAGTTTCTGAACGATTTGCATACATATTACTAGATACAATACATGCAGGTATGCGGTTATCTGGATTTAGTAAACTAAGTGCAACTACCGAACCTGTGTCTATTGGGAAGCCCTCATATTCTACTGTACGAGCATGTAATCCTCTTTTTTTTGCTGCCGCGCAATATTCTTGAGCAAACTCATCATCAATTTGAAAATTATATGGCATGCTTCCAAGATAATGAAAATCATCATCAACATGAGTCCAAATTGACTCTTTCAATGCTTGGATTTGATGTCCTACAACACTTGGCCATGTAGTTGAATAAACTAATATTAAATCTGCTTCGCTTTCTTCAATTCTTTTACGGCAAGTTTCGAAAGCAGCACGCAGATTAGCATAGCCTTGGTTAGCATCTGGACTAAGAAGAGGTTGCGGATGAGGTGGGACGTAAAGTCCAAATAAAATAGATGATTCTTCAGTCATTAAATCACCTCAAAGAACTAACTCCCTAGTGTTTGCATTTGGATCCCAGCATGCAATACAATTACCAGTACCTATCACAGATTGATATCCATAAATTTCTGCAGCATAGCTTGGAACTTCCATAGCAGCCATCATCCAAATTAAGCCGCCAGCTTCGGTCTCTGCTATTGTTTGCTCAGTATATTCTGGCATAATATCAACTACTTCTTGCATCTTACCTTCCCTAAACATGTCAATTATTTTCATATCCCAGACATACTGGCTATGGTTGTATATATGCTCTCGGCTCATATCTTCAGGAAGAGGTGCTTCTGTAACAAAATGTCGATGACTTAGACTATTACTGCTTACTAGAACTACTTTCTTACCGCTCTTTTCGATAGCCTTCAGGCAGGCATTTCCCAATGCTTTTGCTTGTTCAATCATGACTTCATTAGAATAGTAATGCGAGTTACGATTACTGGAAATTGTGACTATTGGTTTATCCCAATCTGGATTTAAAAGATGACACGAGGTAATTGTACCATAATCAACTCTAAAATCAGGATTTCTCATCATTTTAGTGATAATTCCTGCCTTAGCAGTTTCTTCATGCATGGCTTCAGCTAACTCAACGTCTACTTTAAGATCATAATTATATCGGAATAAATTAGGAAATACTGGATCAACCGATTTTGATTTGAATTCGGGAAGACCAAGGAAATGAGTTCCGATGTAAGTTTGCCAGTGAGGGGTGAAAATTACAATTGCATCATAATCAATTGTTTTTAATTTCCTAGCAAGTTTAGCATACCCCCAACGAAGTGTTTCCCAGCCACCTTCACTAAAGGCCTCATTTTGAGGAGGATTCTCAGCATAAACAAGGTGTGGAGGGTGTGGAGCAAGACAACCAAGTACAATTTCGCCTTTCTTCATATTAGGCCGGAGACTCTTCTTATTGATGAATGAAACGTATGGGGCAATTCAGAATATTATATGTTAGATACTAAGCCGAAGATACATGAAGTGGGAGTCTGCTCCACTATGGCCGGTGGCTATACCATCAATAATTGGCTTGTTACTATCATTTATTCCATATCTATCCGATATAGAATATTTCAGTACAAGAAATCTTATTGCACCGATATTAATTTTAGCGGTATTGGGACTTTCTTGTATGTTATTACCTGAAAGATATGGAAGTAAAATTGAATTATATAACGGATATATCTTGGCACTATTCTTGGCTTATTCGTTCAGGTTTTTTTTCGGATTCTACGGGATTGTTGTTATAATTCTTATTTGGATAGGTCAATCAACATATATTTGGCAGTATAATTTCCCTCCATTTCGGATTGGAATATGGATGGCTTTAGGTGCAATCTCAGGGTTATATATTGGTGGAATAATGGCTTATAATTTATTTTGACTTTTACGTAAATTTATCATTCCTTCTAAAACTATACCTGTAATGATGAAGGCAGGAAGGCTTGCTATAAGACCTGTCCATAGTAATTCATCATCGACATAATGAGGAGTTATGCGAACTTCGCCAAGAGCGTCCGAATCAAGAATATTAGATTCTGAAATTCTAATAAGGATTACATAAACATCAAACAAGCCGTCGGGAGTTATTTCTAATTCTACAGAATTATTGTTTTCAAGAATTATTAGTTCACCATTAGAAACAATAGAATCCCAGTCGAAAATTCCCTTTTCAACGTGCTGATCCACATGAACTCTCTGGATTAAGAGCACGTCTACATCATTTTCACCTACGTTTAAGATGTCCACGTACACTGGATCCCATAGGCTGTGAACTTCAATAGTATCTAGATTAACATCGCCTACTCCTACTCGCATGTTAGCTTCTCTTTCATCTGTCCCGGGACCATCAACAACACCCACTATTAGCCATGAAGATAAAATAAAGACTGCAAAGACTGCTGCAATAAATTGATTCTTATTGGGTAATAATGACATCAAACCATTTTCTGTTCTAGCACGGACAATTGGTTGGACTGAATGAACAAAAGATGAAGTAATTATTGCTAATAATATCCCAGGGATAATATCAATAAACCAATGAATGCCCAAATATTGAATTGAGAAAAGGTAAATAACTACATTAAAACAAACAAACATATCAAATTCTTTATGGCGCCAATCCTTGAAACTTATTCCTAGTTGCCTACAGTGTAATCGATTAATGAGGAGGAGGCTAATAGGTAGTCCAACATGTAAACTAGGTATTGCATTATCCATTGGATCTTGACTTATGAAAAATCCTAGAGTAAATGTATCATGATAGAGCAGTGCGTCCATATCTGCAATATATGTAGAAGTTACTTCCACATTAAAAAATAAGTATAAGGGAACACTAAGGAGATAAATCACAAAGTAATTCAAAGCTGCTTTATCAGCCATTACCTCGTCACTACATAAGATGTAATATATTGGAGAAAACCAAATCATGAATAAATACATGAATAAATAATGACCAGAAAGCACATTTGTCAAAGTATCGTTCAAGAAGAACTCTTGAAGATGATTTGTCCAATCCCCTTCTATCGCATAAACCCAATGAGTAAAACCTCCAACTTTGGCTTTAATAGGTTCGTTATGGTAATCAATTATTGCTTTGTAAATAAACATAAGGATATACAAAAGAATGTGCCACCAATAGCCTTTCTCTCGTATTTCATTGGGAATATCTCTCAGAGCCACCCTCTTCTCTTTTTCATCTCTAGTCAGAAAGTAATGTATGGGCAATGTAAGCAGTAACAAGGCACCCATAGAAGTCTCATACGGACCAAGCGGCCAATCCATCAAGTCTTTCGCGGCCGACTATGGGTCATCAATCATGCGGAAGGAGAAACAACTTTTATTCTAAACCTTACATCAACAAACATGGACGGGCATCGGATATGGATGACGGAATGCAAAAAAATTAATTATGCAGCCAAACCAAGACACTTTGAAGAAGGAACAAGGACTTCTGAGGATGCGGCTAATCAATTAGGATGCGATATTTCACATATTGCTAAATCAATAGTTTTTTGTGGAGAGAAGGGAGCTATCATTGTAATTACTTCGGGATCAAACAGAGTTGATAGAAAAAAGAAACTGAAAAAAATACTCGGGTACAAGCCAGGTCAAGCATCACCAGACTATGTATTAGAGAACACAGGATATGCTATCGGAGGAGTACCTCCTTTTGGACATTTGAAACATACTGAAATAATCATGGATGAAGATTTGTTTAACTATAAATTAATTTGGGGAGCAAGTGGTACAGCAGATACTGTATTTCCAATAACTCCTGAAGAGTTACAGGAAATTAGTGGAGCTTCTGTAAAAGATGTGAAACAATAGTGATATTATGACAATAAATGCACTCATTGAGGCTGCTTCTAAACTTAGAGACGAAGTAGATTTAATTGGAGATAGGTTGGTGCGTGAGGGGACTGTAGATTGCGTTTATAACCCTCTAATGTATGCATGGGAGCCTCATAAGGCATTCATCGAATTAGGAGGCGATAAGGGGGCGAAAACTCTCCTTCTAGGAATGAACCCGGGTCCTCATGGCATGGGTCAAATGGGGATTCCTTTTTCAGCTACAAGCGTGGTTAGAGATTTACTGAAAATAAGAAACCTAGAGGTGAAACAGCCTCGAAACCTACATCCAAAGAGACCGGTTACTGGACTAGATTGGCATAAAGAAGAAATCTCAGGAACTAGATTGTGGAATTTACTGGAAGGGCATTACAATAGTGTTGAGAATATATTTTCTAATGTATTCATAGTAAATCATTGCCCATTGATGTTGTTTAATGGCGATAGGGCGACAAATATCACGCCAGACAAAATATCTGGGAAAAATACTAGAGAGTTAATTGATAAATGTGATCAGCATCTAAGAGAAGTTGTAAACATAATGGGAATAAAGAAGGTAGTAGGTGTTGGTAAGTATGCTGAAAAAAGGGCCACTGTGGCGCTTAAAGAAATTAATGTTGAAATTACAAGTTGTTGGCATCCGTCTCCTGCATCACCTTTAGCTAACCGTAATAATGGCGAAGATTGGAGAGAAAATATCAGATCTGTTTTGCCATGAAACCTTGAATTGGAGTATATTAATCATATTAAATGCCTATTAGTACACTAGTAAACAATTAAGGCGAAACATAGACTGTCAAGTCATATGTCGGCGATGACTACCCCCGAATACCTGATGGCGAACGCAAAGAATTATGGAAACGAAAAAGCAGTTTCCACAAAGAATTCAGATGGTGATTGGAATCACATTAATTGGAGTGACTTTCATGATCAAACAGCAGCAGTCGCTAAATCATTAATCGCTATGGGTTTTGAAGAGGGGGATAAATTAAGTATTTATTCTTATAATAGAGTTGAATGGTATACCTCTTATCATGCTGCAAATATGTGTAATGGAGCAGCAGTTGGAGTTTACCATACTTGCTCTCCAGAGGAAGTCGAATGGGTTGTAGGTAATTCTGACTCGAAATTTATATTTGTTGGAGACAACCCCATGGATGGAGGGAATCCTGCAAAAATGTGTGCACATAGATTGCATGACATAATGGATAAATTAGACAAAGTAGAGACTGTAGTTGTAATGGATGGAGTCGATATGCCAGAACATACGAAGTGTATGTCTTGGTCAGACTTCATAGGAAAGGGAGTAGATGTCGATTACTCAGAGATAGAAAAAAGAGTGGCGAATATAACACCCGAAGACACTTTTTCTTTGATTTATACTTCAGGTACAACAGGTAATCCAAAAGGAGTGGAATTGAGCCATGACAATATAGATTTTGAACTTGCAGAAGTCTGGAAATTACAAGAATTTGAGAGAGGGTGGGGCTATGTTTCCTGGTTACCTTGTGCACATGTTTTCGGACAATTAGTAGATTGCCACGCACATATTAGATGGGGACTTCATATGACAGTAGTTGATGCCCCATTAAATGTCATAGATTATGCCAAAGAAGTACAACCTCACTTATTCATAGGAGTACCTAGAATCTATGAGAAAGTTTACAGCAATCTAGTCGCAAAGCTAGGAAGTAAGATGAAACTAGTAGGTATTCCAATACTTGGTGGCATCATTAAGAAAAAAGCTAAGGAGGCTATTGGAATGTCTAATTGTGTGTATGCAATAACTGGAGCAGCACCGATTAATCCAGATATTCTCAAACTATTTCACAATCTTGACATCCCATTGTATGAAGGATATGGGATGACAGAAACTACCGCTGGAGCAAGTCTTGGTTACAAAAATAATAATAAAATTGGAACTGTAGGAAAGCCATTTAGTGGAACCGAACTAATGATTTCAGACTCAGGTGAAATCCTCTTCAGAGGAAGGCATGTCATGAAAGGATACTATAAAAATCCTGAAGCAACTGCTGATACGATTGATTCTGAAGGATGGCTACATTCAGGCGATAAAGGTGAATTGGATTCAGATGGGTATGTGAAAATTACTGGCAGGATCAAAGAATTATACGTAAGTTCTGGTGGTAAAAACATCGCACCATTAGTTATTGAAGAAACAATGAAGTCAATACCTATGGTGTCGCAATGCATGTTGATTGGCGACGGAAGAAAATACTGTAGCGCATTATTCACATTAGATGTTGGTGCAATATTAAGAGATAAACATGGAATGGATCCAGCAAAAATTCCGAAAGACCCTACTGTACAAATCACAACTTTGGAAGATTTCGGGAAAAAATTATCAGACTATACAGATAGTGAAGAAATACACAATGAAATGTTAAAATCGGTAACTGAATTGAATGGCCGATTTAGTAACCCTGAACAAATTAAGAAATTTAAGATTCTACCCCGAGACTTAAATGTAGATTTTGGGGAATTAACCCCTACTCTGAAAATTAGAAGAATACAGATTAGAGAAAATTGGGCCGCTGAAATTGAAGCAATGTATGAAGGCGCTTGAAAAGCGGTGGCTCTATGACACCTGAGGCATGGGTTGCTCTAGCGACAGTGTTCTGCCTAGGAGCAATGAGTCCTGGGCCCTCTCTAGCAGTTATTCTCCGTAATACCTTAGCAGGGGGAAGAAAACAAGGAGTAATGACTGGAATTGGTCATGGAATCGGCTTTGGAGTATATGCGTTCCTCGCTGCAGGGGCATTTGCAACTGCTATTTCAATTCATGAAACTGCTGAAACAGGATTAAAGTGGGCTGGAGTCAGTATTCTTGTTTGGTTAGGATACGTTTTCCTTAACCATGCAAGAAAAGGACCATCGGAATCTTCTGATGAAAATAATCATGGCCCGCAGAACAGACAAGGATTTGTACAAGGTTTTTCAATTGCACTTTTAAACCCAAAAATCCTAGCCTGGATGTTAGCACTTTACACGCCTTTTATCGAAGAAAATGTAAGCCTCGAAACTCTTCTTGGTATGGGAGCATTGGGAATGACAATAGATGGAACTTGGTATGTGACTGTAGCATTGGTACTAACTAGTGGAGGTAGAGTTGAGAAATTAAGATCTATATCACACCTCATAGATGGAGCAATGGGTGTATTGATGTTTGTATTTGCAGGACTTATAATTGGCGGAGTTATTTGACTACAAATCCAAGAATATTAAAAGAAAAGCCATCGAAAAACAAAAAGAAATTGGAGCTACTAAAATCCCACCTAAAAGACCATAACCTAGAGATTGTTTCTTCTTAATAAAACTCCAAATTATTATTAATATATAGAAAATTGGGAGAAGGAAAGAGATGAAACTTAGAAGTATTGAATCAAGAGAAAAATCTGTATCTCCATTCACGTATGCAGAAGAAGGACTTGATTCATAGTCTGTTGCATAAGTGAAAGTTTGACCATTGATTTGGAAAAAAGCAGTAGTATCTTGAAGGTCGCCATCACAATACATAGGATACCAAAAACTCCCCTCTTCGTCTTCAACTTGAATATTATTTATCATATCCATATCAAAAAAGCAAGCCCCCCAGTCCGAAGGAACTACAGAAAACTGTGTTGAGAACCAATAGTCATTCTTGTCAATATCATATAAATCAACTTCAGGGATGTCGAAAATTACGTCCCATGTATTGTATTCATCACCTGAAATAAGTATAGATCCTGAATCAGAGAAGGAGTGATGAGAATCAGAATACCAAGTATCATTATTCGCATCTTCGGCTACTAATGTGGTTACTGACATTATAACTCCAGCAAAAATTGGAATAAGAAACAGTCCAATGAAAAATTGAGACCATATGAATTTATTCGGATCCACTGGCGTAATAGATAGAGGGGATGATGACCCAGATATACTACCTACGTTGCCAGTAAATAAATTCACTCGATTAGAAGATTTTGGGGGAGGAGATGTGTCATTACCTCCATCTTTTTCCCACCAAGGTTCATCATTATCAACCATAATTCTCCATCCTTGATGACATATATATGAGGGTTCTTAGTGATAAATGATTGTTAAGCTTCATATGAAAACTAATGGAAGATGGAAGAGTAAATCGAATACTATAGCGAGGGTTCCTGCTTCGGAAGAGGGGGGGGATTCCATATTATTGCCACCAGGAGGGGACAAGCGTTGAAGTTCCCCCGCATCGAGCCAAAATGATGAACAATTTGGGCAACCATCGATTTCAATTAATTCAGTAAGTGAGCCGTCTATCTTTCTAAATGCAAAATCACGAACTTTCATGCCAGTCTGACAAAATGGGCAAGAAATGCCAACAGGAGTCCCCTCATCTTTGAAACTATCATGCATCATTTCTAATTTATTACTACAAATCTCAGACGAAGCTACATTGGAATTTAATGCAAGGCCAGCACAAGTAGGACAGTGAGAAATACCGTTGCGCGCGAAAACAGATTTCAGGGCACTATCTGGAGCCACTAAAGTTGAGCCATCTCTAGGGCAACTCATTTTATTAGATGCCATGAAACGTTCGAACGAATCATGCCTATTCAATACTTAGCCGGATTGATATAAATCTCATACTAATTTGCACTGTTTATAACATATCGAGGGATTATTAATTTTGATGCGTAAGTATTGCAATTGGTGTGAAGGCAAAATACCTGAAGAATTGAAATTATGTTCAGGTTGTCTATTATTATCATCTGAATTTATCGGCACCGACATCAGGCCTTTCTTATCGGAAAAAAGGAATAAAGAAACTAATAATTATCTAAAACCAGGTAGAGGTCTGACTACTGAACAGAGAATTAAGCATTTAACTCAAGAAATTGAAATACCTGCCTCCACCTTACCTCTCCTTAGATCAAAAAGAAGAAATTCTGCTGCGCATTGGATGTATAACTCGGAAGAATGGGATGAATTGGTGGACTATTGGAGAAGGTTTGGTTATTTGCGACCTGGTAATTACTGGTTTCCAGATGGTTCGCCATTGAGTGTTGAATCTAATCAGAAGATATTCATCAATGGATTTAATGTTAGTAATTTACCTATCCTCGATATTGCCGAATGGTTATCTAATCCCTTACGAATTAATGCAATAAAAGAGTGGGGTGATTTTATATTATTATTGGATTGTATTCTAACAACCCTACCAAATATTGTCAACGAAGAGGCATGGGCTGGTTGGATTAAAGAAAACTCGTGGAGGGGGGTTGATAGTCCATTCGAAGACGTTAGACCACACAGCATCGAAATAGGAAGAATGCCGCCTTTTTTAGAATTCATCGGAAGAAAATATAGGGAAGAAGGAGTTGATAGAACAATTTCTGAAGTGATGAGGGAGCATATTAAAGAAATGGCTATTCATGGAGAAATTGGGACTTCGTGGGCAAAAATGTTTGATGGGAATAATGATTTATTTGATGAATATAGAAAGAAAAATGTGCCTGTGTTAGTAACACATAATCATAGATTGAAACTACTCGTAATTGATGGAAAGAAACCTGCTACCTGCCAAATAGGTAACGACCCTAGAGATTGGAGAAAATTAATGACATGGGCAATACTACCTTCTGGAAGTGAGGGTTCAGAATTTGTACAAGGATTATTCATGAACTGGACAACAGAGTACTGTCTCTGGGAACCCAGCTTGAGACAAATAAGGTCTGCAAGGCTCTTACATGATGAGATTGAAAAACTAGATAACAAATCGTCTTTGATACCTATTGATTATAGTGAGGAATACTCTGGAATATTAGTCGTAGGGAATTCTGGCATAAGTTATGTCATATCTGCTTGGGAAATGAAATTGAAAGTCGATGCAATTCCGAGTATCGGCGATAAGAATAGAGCGCAAAGTTTGGGAATTGATCTGTGTATTGACCCTCTGACCTCTGAAGATTTACCTTTTGGAGACATTGCAGTAGGTTATTTACTTGCATTACATAATGACGAGAATTCTAGAAAGCAGATATTTACTCTAGATCTCTTCTTACAAGCTCTAGATGAAACAGTAGGAATATTGGGTGAAGAAAAATATTGGGACACCGTAGAAGAAAATTATGAATTATTATTAGAGTCAATGGATATTAGACAGGGTTTGGATGTTGAAGATATGAGAAATAGAATCGCTGAACTTGAAAATGAGCAAGAGATGTTAAGGCAGCAAGTAGAGATAGAGGCACAAGCTGAAGCGGTTCTTGAAGCAACAGAAATCAACATAGATGAAATTCAATTTCAAAGTTTCTTGGAAAGATTAGAAGAATCTGCACATGGTGATTATTATGAGTGAATGTTCGGGATGTGGTGATGAGATTGAATCCGATTCATGGTGCGAAGTGTGTGCACTTCTAGTTCCAAAAATTACCGAATATAGCTTAAGTGCAATACCCGATAATAAGAAAGCAGAAAATCTCAGGAAAAGACTCAAAAATCCCTCATCAAAAATTAAAGAAGTTTGGAAATCATTCGAAAATATCAATTGCGAGGGTGGAAGTTGGACACAGAAAAAAAGAATTACTTCAGATCAAAAAAGAATTTTTGATTATAATAGTGAAGATAATGCACATTCAACAATATTCTTGGAAGATGATGACGCAATATTTAATGAAGTTACAAACTGGGAATACGAAATTGAGAAAATAAATGACCGGAGGAGGTTACAGAGAGGAGGGGCATTACCAGATGGAAGCCATCTCTCCTGGGCCTCAGGTAGTTTCTTTCTGGACGGAGAGTGCATCAATGTACCATATAGAGACTTAAGAGAAATTCTAGAAAATCATACCGAAGATAAAGAATTTAGTTGGAAAGTCTTGCTATATTCAGTTGCTTTGGCTACAGAAAATAAAATAGCCAGAGAAAGAGCTTTGTCTCTTCAACATGCTAGACATTTGGCTAGGCAGGTCGAAGGAAAACAGATGGTCAAACATCCCATAAACACTCTAGATTTGTCAAGGAATAGTAGAATTTATCAATTCATAAAAGACATATTCCCTAAAGATGCAAACAATGGACTAGGGATGTTAATCAATTACCTAGAAAGAAATCCATTTCAAGAAGAAGTTTGGATAAGAGAGTGGTTGAGAGTGTTGTCAGATAAATCCACTCTTTGCACTAGGAAATATACGGTACCTATTTCATTAATTATTGACAAAGGGCGCCTTATGCTAAGAGTTAGAAGAAATGATACTTGGAGAAAAATAAGAGTTCCCAGAGATCTAAAAATATGGTCTATCTTGATTAATTGGAGCCTTAGTATTCCAGGGAGTCAGAATAGAATGAATCTCGAATGTTTACAATATTACTTGTTCTGTGACTCCGATAGAAAAATTATATCTGATGCAGATATTAATGGTATTAATTTTCTTAAAGGAATAATAGAAAATTCATATGGCAGAATAAGTTTGGATGGGAAAAAAGGATTGAGTATTGAAGGAGAATCTGGTATGAAGTATACTGTAATACCAGGTAAAGGGCCACATTTATCTAGATTTAGAGTAATGGCAGATGTGCTTTCACCCAGGGAGAAAAGAGAAGAGCGGATTAATAGATGGAGGTTCTGCAGAGAACTGTGTATTGTGGAAGAACCACACCTACGTAAATTAGTGATTGGAGATGCTATTGGGAGCATTGTACTGGCCTTATTGAATGACAATAAATCTAGGAAAAATATAAACACATTAGACGGGTATCTTTCACGATTTGAAAGAGGAAGATTAGAGGAATTAAATAATCTAGAACGACTAAATGAATTAAGGAGACAGAGGGAAGCCACAGAACATCAGATTCTGGGAACAAATGATGAACGTCAATTAATATTACTACAACAAGAATTACGGATGGTACTAGATAGAATTACAAACCTTCAACGAGAGTTTGACGATAGGCACCTAGTCTAGAATTAACCCACTTCATTCCAGAAACTGGCGTCTTTGCATATAGAGATTGAATTAGGGTAAAATTGAAATTTAAAACAACCATAGAGTACACGATTGATTCCATAGCCGCCCTTTGAGATGTACGATTTCTAAATTCACCATCAATGTTGTCAGAGAAGGAGTTTCCAATTGGCTCACCATTTTCGGAAAGCTTTTCGATAGCACAGTCAATTATCTGCCTAGCAGAAGTGAAATCTATGATTTCAGAAAGATGATCCCTGAAAAAATCAAGGTGGAACTCTAATTCGTTGTACCTCACTACACTTGGATTATCAGCGGAACATAAATTATTTGAAGAGAAATTATAATTTTCAGATAATAATATTTTCTTAATGACTTTAATTCCCTTGGAGATGTCGTTTTTGTGAACCTTCCAAGATGCTGCAATAATTAGAACCTGATTGGGGTGTAAAGTACGATTCAATATCTCCAATGCGGCGACAGCATATACTCTGCGTCTATACTGAGATTTATCCTCAGCTTCTGATAAAGTACTCAGGCCAACCATGCCATCTCTATTGTGGGTCAGTTTGTTTCTTAGATTAGCAGCATCAATCAGGTCGGCTAATTCGAGTAAAACTATACCAGATACACCCGCCATTTCGGCTTCTTTAATTATCTTATCCGCATAACTAACTTTGCGCTTAGATATCCTATTCTGAAGAATAGATAGTTTTCGAGTAAAAGATGACCTATCATTGTTGATTTGACTACCTAAATCTGAAATCGTGTTCGTGCGTCTGGAGCCCTTAACTTCACTAGGGAACTTATATCCTGTATCATAGGCTAGTGATTTAATTTGCATACCACAGTTAACACAATGATGATATGAATTACCTTCTTCGGTGATACTACTACCGCATTCCTTACAATTTTCTTCGTTATTTCTTTGTTCATTCACTCTATCTAAATTACACATTTTGGGCACCTTCAACGCCCGGAAAGTGAGAATTTCCCTGTCCCATATAGGTAGGTCTTCTTGCCGGACTTACTAGGTTAGTTCGAAGGCTTTTAAATTAGAGGGCTTCCTGCATCATCCATTACCCCGATAACGTATGAAAAGAGCATTTCCAGATTTTTTATTATTATACTAAAAGTAATTCTTCTACATGATAAATTAACAAATTATGGCGCCTTAACAGAGTTTTTCCCGCCACTTGTATAAATTGATAATACCTTCCGCAAGATCTCTCAAAGAAATACCTTCTTCTAGAGATTCTAAAGCTGTTTTTACTAGTTCTTTTATTTCTTCATCTGAATCATCGCCGATCAATGCATTAATTATCAAATCGACATCTAGGGTGGTACCGTCAGAATCTAAAATTAATTTATTTAGACGCTTTACCGAATCTTCGTCGCCTATTGGCATTCTGAAACCTCTGAATACTCATAATAAAGAATTTGTTCATCACTCCAATTACTTAATGGCCCAGTTTTATCTAAAGTGTGGGGAGAAAAATTATCTAACTTTACTGTCCTTTTGAAGTGGTCATGTCCAAGGACGAGTGCCTCATCCAAAATTTCAGAATATGCAGCTATCGTGTCCTTATCTGTAGATGACCAATAAGCATCCAAGGGGTGTGTATGTATCCATAATTTGTAAGGAGTGAAAGAACCTATTGGTGGAGATAATTCAACTCTTCCAGAAGTACCAATATCCACCCAAATAGTTGAATTTTTATCATATAATACACTAACTTCTCGACCTAAGCTATCTGCTAGATTCCATAGAGAGATCCAATCTTTCTCCTGGGCAAAACCGGCAAGTGTTTCTTTGATTATTATGGAATCATGATATCCAGATGAGACTGCTTCATCAACCTTAAATTCAGTATGGATTCGTGGAGATATTGATTTCCCGAAATCCTCTGAATTGAATGGTTCGTCTCTTTGTTCTAGCCTAGTAGCGGTACCAAAAGTGATATTCGAAATCTGAGGTAATGGCCTTTGTACATTTTCTTCTCCAGAAATAATACGCAATGATTGGATTATCCATTGAGCGCCATGAGCTGCTGCTGAGATGTATCCAAATTGGATATTGCCTGACTCAATAGCCCCCTTAAACTGACAAGATTGTGAGTCTTGATTAGGAGTTAATTGGGAAACTATGGAATTATCTACAGAATTGTCTATCGCAATATAACCATCACCTAAACATCGTAAATCTAACCAAAAATCACAATTCTCATGCACTACTTTACGCGCCTGATGCGAATCTACAGCTACGACGACCAGATCGCATTCGCGTAAATCATTCTTTGATCTAATATCCCAAGGTGAAGGGTCTAAGATAATATTGGGACCATTTGTATATTTGTCTATATTAGACCATAATTGATTGCATAAACTGATTACTTTCAATCCACCTATATCTGAGATACTAAATTTTTGATGGGGAAGATTATTTCTTTCGACCGTGTCTGAATCATAGATGCATATTCTTATGTCACCTATTTTTTTAACTAAATTACCTTGTTGTAAAGCAGGATAAAGAATTGATGTTAAGTTGGAACCAATGCCTCCTGCTCCTATAATTCCTATTACTAATTCACTATTTTGTTTCATATTATTTCCTTTCCCTTGATACTGTTTGGCTTTGCACCAAAATGGTAGTCATTATTCTATACTACTAAGATAATGAATGGGTGACCCACTCACCTTCTTTGAAGGTCCGACTTATACATAATTGTATTTTTAGAGCCCACCAGTTAGACCCGGCATTATTCGAATAGTACCAACATCAGCCCAATTGGCATCAGCAATATCTTTTGCTTGTACCATTTGATTATTTTGATATATCCAAGATCCCTGATTGCCCGCGATGAGATCTAATGTCTCTTGCTTCGTAAGCGAAAGGGATGAATGCCCAGTTCTGTCGGCGATTTCTACATTTGTTTTGATATCGTCCATTGACTGTTCCTCCATTAATTCTTGACTTCTACTTGTTTCCCTATTTATATGTCCGGGCGCAGACTGAAAAATATTAGTGCTAAGAGTATATGAACTGTACAAAATAATTTCTTTAAGGTGAAGTGGTCAATGCATATCTAGATAACGAGTTGAAATATCGTTAAGACGATTCAAATGGTAGCGGATGAGGCACTGACCTTAGATGAAGCCTACAGGATAACGGTTGATGGACTACGTGATTTGGGTTGGAAAGATCTAGAATTGGATTCTAAAAAGAGGGGAATTAATGCTAGTTTTAGAAGTTCAAAAAATACTTGGGAAATTTTACTTGACTTTTGTTCACAGGAATCATATGAAGTTCGCTCTAGATCTTCTTGGAAAGTTCAACATCAGACTTCGGACATAGTTCAACATTTGGTTGATAAGATCAACAAAGGGAACCCTAAGCATGATTTTAGAATGAATGATAAAGGTTCTTTCGAAGTTAAGACAACTATGAATATTCCTGAAAAAAATGGATTTATGGATGGCATTAAAAAAACTATGATTAGTAACATTCGGGCATACGAGTCATATGCTGGAATGATGGAAAGATTTGTCAATACAGGGGCCGAAAATTTGGAAACTGAAACTGAAGGATTTAGAGAGTTGATGAATACTAAATTATCTCCAATAAAAAATCAAGAAAGGCATTTTATTCGTGTAGAACTGCAAAAGTAGTCAATCGGCGGATTAAATGGGACACGTAGTGTCCCGAGTTCATGCAAAAGTCTGCCGAGACAGGTGGAACACCGCTGAGAATCATTACTGCAGCAGCTATCTTTGATGGCCATGATGCTGCAATTGGTATCTTTAGGCGCATATTCCAATCTATGGGTTGTGAAGTCATCCACTTAGGTCACGATAGGGGTGCAGATGAAGTAGCGAGGGCTGCTATCCAAGAAGATGTACATTGTGTTGCTATCACCTCATATCAGGGTGGAGCCGTGGAAATGTTCACTCATACTAAACAAATTCTAGATGCTGCTGGTTTTGGTCATGTCAAACTAGTTGGAGGCGGGGGTGGAACTATTCTTCCGAGTGAAATAAAACATTTACTTGATTCTAATATCGCTAAGATATATTCTCCTGAAGATGGGAGAGAATTAGGACTCACAGGTATGGTATCTGATGCTATAGAGAGAGCCTCACAAAATAACCTACTTGATGCTTCAAGATTTGATTCATTAAATGAACCAATAACTGCAGACAACCAGGGATCAGTATCAAAATTACTCACATTAGCAGAAAATGCAGATGAGAAAATGTTTAATGAAATTCTAGATAAAGTTCGCTCAACTGATGGTTCATCTTGTCCAGTAGTTGGTTTGACAGGCACAGGTGGTGCTGGGAAATCAAGCCTTACTGACGAATTAATGTTAAGGATACAAAGAGATAATCCTGGAACTAAGATAGCATTACTTGCTACTGACCCAACTCGTAAGAGAACTGGTGGAGCACTACTAGGTGATAGAATTAGAATGAATTCATTATCTGATGAGAACTTGTTCATGCGTTCATTTGCTAGTAGAGATAGTGGCAGAGAAATTGCAGATTGTATAGGTCGTTCTATTGAAGCCTGTAAGGCCGTTGGATTTGACCTCGTAGTTGTTGAGACGAGTGGAATAGGTCAAGGTAACGATGCAATAACAGAGGTGGCAGATATTTCATTATATGTTACAACAAGAGAATACGGAGCTCCGAGTCAGTTAGAAAAACTGGAGATGTTAGATTCAGCAGATATTGTAGTTTTGAATAAATTCGATAGACCAGGTGCTGAAGATGCATTGGCAGAAATTCGTAAACAATTCAAAAGAAATAGAGAGATGTGGGAAGCAACAAATGCAGAATTACCTGTAGTTCCTACTATTGCTAGTCAATTCGCTGATGCAGGTGTTGACCAACTTTGGCAAAAATTATGTTCTTTACTAAATGATAAATTCACTCAATCATTTACAGCAGCAGAAGCAAGAATGGGACCTGACGGACTCCCACATAGATCGTCACCAATACCACCAGAGAGGCAAGGATATCTTGCTGAAGTTGCAAGTTCCATCAGAAATTATCATTCAAGAACTGAAGAAGTAACTTCCAAAATACGACTAGTTCAACAATTGGAAGCTGCTGCTGAACAAATGAAATCAAAGAATAATAAAACTGCAGCAAAAGGACTCAAGAAAGAAATTGAGGCTATTCGCTCTGAAATACAAGACAGTGCTTGGGAAAGTTTAGAACATTTCAGAACTAAAGCAGAAGAATATCGTTCAGGAGTAACTAGCTATACTGTTCGAAACAAAGTTATTCCTGTAAAAACAACCAGGACTACACTTTCAGGCTTAGATATGCCAAGAGTTGCTCTACCAGATTATAGTGACTGGGGAGATACCCTAGAGTGGATTAGGAAAGAGAATATGCCTGGCTCATTCCCCTACACAGGGGGAGTGTTCCCCTTCAAGAGGCAGGATGAATTACCTGTCAGAATGTTTGCGGGAGAAGGTAGTGCAGAGAGAACAAATAAGAGATATCATTTCCTTTCTAAGGATCAAAACTTCAATAGGCTTTCAGTAGCATTTGATTCTCCAAGTTTGTATGGTAATGACCCTCAAGAAAGACTAGATATCTTTGGTAAGGTTTGTGAAAGTGGTGTATCAATAAGTACTATAGATGAAATGGAAAAATTATTCGAAGGATTTGACTTGTCCGCCACTAATACTTCTGTCTCAAAGACAATTAACGGCAATTATTGGTGGCATCTTGCTGCTTTCTTCAATGTAGCAATCAGACAACAAGCAAAGAAGTTCGAAGAAGAGAATGGACGTAAGCCAGATGAGAAAGAACATGCCGAGATTAAAGCTAGAACTCTAAGTACAGTTAGAGGAACCGTGCAAGCAGACCAATTGAAAGAATCAATGGGTCAGAATACACTAGTATTCAATCTTGATACTGCTTTGAGAATGATGGGTGACGTTGCAGAGTTTTATGTTGATAATGAAGTTCGTAATCACTACTTCGTTTCAATTTCAGGATACCATATTGCAGAAGCTGGAGCAAATCCAATTTCACAAGCTGCTCTTACATTGTCTAATGGTTTGACATATGTTGAGTTATTCAATTCAAGAGGATTAGATGCAAATAAATTCTTGAGAAACTTCAGTTGGTTCTTCTCTAATGGTATGGATCCGGAATATGCCGTTATTGGTAGAGTTTGTAGAAGAATCTGGGCTATTGCTATGCGTGACATGTATGGAGTTAATGAGCGTGGTCAGAAACTGAAGTACCACATACAGAGTAGCGGTAGATCATTACACGCTCAAGAATATACTTGGAATGATTATCGAACTACATTACAAGCATTGTACGCCCTTGCAGATAATGCAAATTCATTACATACAAATTCTCGTGATGAAGCATTTGGAACACCTACAGAAGATACTGTAAGAGATGCAGTAGCGATTCAACTAATTCTTTCGAAAGAATATGGTTGGTTACAAAATGAAAATCCACTACAAGGATCTCATGTAGCAAACTGGTTAACTGATTCTGTTGAAGAAGAGATTCTGAAAATATTCGAAGAAATGCATAGACGTGGCGGAGTTTTGGGTGCTCTAGAAGTCAATTATCAAAGAAATCGTATACAAGATGAGTCAATGATTTACGAACATAGAAAACATTCTGGAGAGTTACCAATTATTGGAGTAAATACTTTCGAAGAAGGAGTAGATAATTCATTATCTGTAGAAGAATTCAATATCGAAGTTACACGTTCTGATAAAACTGAAAGGATGATGGTTATAGACAGAAATAGGGCATTCAAAGAAGCTCATGCCAAAGAAGCAGAAGAAGGACTAGCAAGACTCAAACAAGTAGCAAGAGAAGGTGGTAATCTATTTGAAGTAATGATGGATATTGTTGAACATTGTACAGTCGGTCAAGTAACACAAGCATTGTTTGAAACTGGTGGGAAATTTCGCAGGAATATGTAAATTAAATCAAGTAACACTTACTCTTCTTCATTTTGAGAAATACGATGTAATCTGATATGCCAACAAGGCCCTCTATTATGAGTGCTAAAACCCAATGGATTGGCTCTAAAATCCCACATTTCTTCTTTTATTTCATTATTGACTAATTCGATAAGACCTATCTGATCACCAATCGTTTGTAATGACTTAGAATAGAAAATCTTAGTTTCTCCAGAGTAAGATTGCCTCTCGTTTGTCTTAGGAATAAGAAATATTTCCTGAGCCCAAACTTCAGAACCATCTTCAATTCCATGTACTAAAGAAGAGTTGACCCTTAGAGCCCATTCACTATCTTTGATCTTCGCTGAAACTAGTGTATTCAACCCAAGACATGTGTTGCTACCTTTGAAGTTCCAATTAAAAATTCCTAAGTCTTCATTTTGGTCTTCAATTGATTTAGATATTATTACATTCCATTGCATAATCATAGTTTATCTTGACGGTATATAAACGAAACTAAAATTTCGATACTGAATGAGAGTTATGAACTATTTCATTGAGTTGACTTGTAAACATATGCTGCTAAAACTGCTCCAATGAATTGAGGAATAAAATGCATCCATGAATCTGCAAGACTTACTTTTCCAGATACTATTAGTGCACTAGTTACTGCAGGATTAAATGAAGCAAGAGAGATACTGCCCACAGTTATCGCACCTGCAAGTACAACAAAAGCAATTGCAGCACCATAATAACCATTATCAGATGTTGATTCAGTTGTTGCAACATTCAAGATTACATATGCTAGTGCGAAAGTGAAGAGAAGTTCTGCAACTATTGCCTCAGTACCTAAATCAGTCATTTCGGGAGATAATGCATCAGGCAATAAAAGTCTCTCTACAACAAAAGCTGCAGAAACTGCAGCTATTATTTGTGAAGCGATATATGGTAGAACCTCATCTTTGTCACAAGCACCTCGAAGATAAATCGAAACCGTGACTGCAGGGTTATAATGTGCACCAGATATATGTCCTCCAGCATAGATCATCACCATGAGAGTTGAGGCTATTGCAAAGGGGGCATAATCACCCGCTGTACCGTATACTGCTGCAGTACATATTGTAAGAGAGAGAAAAAATGTACCAATAAACTCAGTAGTCAATTTCTGTTGTATAGTGTATGTCATAATAGCGCTGGTCAATTGAATACACATGAATGTTATTGTAATTATTCTTTGTCAAAGAAGTTGTATGGCAGTTCAGGAGGAGGCGGGAGACGCAAATATTCAACAGGTTTGGGATTACTAATCTCTAAATTAGAAAAATCATGAAGAGTTTTTTGTTCATTTTCATCACCACAAAGAAGGTTTTTCTGAGAAAGAATCCATGCTAAAGTTCTATCATCAAGTACACTAACTCTAACCCACAACTGACTAGGCATAGAATCAGACCAAGGGAAAGTCCCCAATTCAAAAGTATCATAACCATCATCAACTGAAAAGACTGCTCTTAGAGAAGTTCCTAGGGGGCACGTGGATTTGGGTTTTACAGAAATAATCTGTTCAAATTTAAACCAATCATTTTGACTTAGAGGTTTAGACGAGATTTCTAAAAAAAATCCGGTTTCAAGTGCATCATCTTGTAAATTCGTTCTTTTCAACAAATTTACTAAACCAGTAGGCAGTCTAGATTTTGGAAAATGTTCTACTTCGTCGGAAGTTCGACCGAATGCAAATAGAGCATCTTCTAATTCATTGTTTATTTTGTATCCTCCGGACCTAACTAAAGTTAAACTCCAAAGGTGCTTATTTCTTGTTTTTCTAACTATTTTCTCACTTCCTTATCTTTAATTCTCTAAACATATATAAATGGAGCAAAACTTAGAGAAAGTTATGAATTTGCCATTCGCATATGCGTGATTAACTTATTGAATTTGAAAGAATATAAACTAAACATCATATTATATGAAACTCTGGACGATAAACAGATTATGATGGGGACGACGAGAGAGATTGCTTTGGTTACTGGGGCATCCAGTGGCATAGGGATGGAAATTGCAAAGATTCTAGCATCACAGAATTGCGACTTAGTAATTTGTGCTAGAAGGAAAAGGGAATTAGATGATTTATCTAAAGAATTAACTAAGAAACACAACATTAATTGTGAAGTTATTGTGGCTGATTTGACAACAGAAAAGGGAATTAATACAGTAATTAAAAAGGTGAAAAAAATAGATATTTTAGTAAATAATGCAGGTTTTGGTATACTAGGACACCATACTGAGATGCCAATAGATAGGCAATTAGAAATGATTGACCTAAATATTCATGCACTAACAAAATTATCTCATGAATTCGGAAATCAAATGGTAAAAAAAGGGAAAGGGCGTATCATGAATGTTGCATCCATTGCAGCATATATTTCTGGACCAGGGTTTGCAGTTTATTGTGCAACTAAGGCATATGTATTATCTTACTCACGAGCCTTACACAAAGAACTCAAAGGTAAAGGAGTAACAGTAACTGCACTTTGTCCTGGTTATGTAAATACAGGATTCCAAGAAGTTGCTGGAATGGAACTTAGTAAAATGGAAAGATACACAGCAATTCCTACCAATAGAGTAGCAGAAATTGCAATTAAATCAATGAGAAAAGGAAAAAGAGAAGTTATAGCGGGTATAATCAACAAGCCATTACCTTTGGTAACAAAAATTACACCCATGTGGTTACAATTAGCGATTGTCGATCAAATGCTCAAATAATTTTAGCGTTGACATGTTGGGCAGTAAAAGGTTGAGCGGCCTGACTGAACTATTCTCAAAATTATTCCCTTGCAAGATTCAGTCACACATTCTTCACCTTCACGATTGAATACTCGGAACTGTTGTGCAAAGTAACCCAAATCCGAATCCCCGGATACACCTCTAAAATCTGAAATAGTTGAACCTCCAACCATTATTGCTTCGGCAATAACTTGATTCGTATGCTCAAAAATACGTTGTACTTTGATACTGGCTCTCTGGTTCTTACCTGCAATCTCTGCTGCTGTATTTAGAGGAGATATTTTACTTCTAAAGAGAATCTCACTAACATAGATATTTCCAAGTCCTGATACAACTCTTTGATCTAATAATGCACTTTTAATTGGAGAACGTTTACCTCGAAGATTAGAATTCAAAATTTCAATAGTGAATTCTTCAGTAAGAGGTTCGGGTCCAAGATTTGCTAACCATTTCTGTTCAGATTCTTCGGAAGTGAGAAAAGTATCCATGAACCCAAATCTTCTATGGTCTGTATATGTAGCAGTCTTTGCACCATCATCAAATTCAAAATATACATGATCATGTTTCCCTGAACCGTCTCCTTCAATGGTCCATACTCCAGTCATTCCAAGATGACTCATCCAAGTATAGTCATTTGATAAACGGAATAAAAGATACTTGGAACGCCTATCAATTCTTTCAATTTGAGATCCGGTTAATATTTCTTCGAAATCTTTAGGGAATGGAAAACGAAGATTCGGCCGACGTAAATCAACAAAGCTGATTGTTGAACCGACCAAATGTGGTACAAGGCCTCTACGGACTGTTTCAACCTCTGGCATTTCAGGCACGCTCAGACCATGAACTGCAATTACATTACATTGTCTGAAAGGATTTGTCAGTTAGATTGAATGAATAACTGTTAAAAAAAGAATTGGTGTGCGGTGATTAATGAGTGAAGAAAGTGAGATACCATGGGCTAACCCTGGAAAGAATGCAGGTAGTACTGTACAAGTTAGTGGACATCCAATAGGACAATATACAACAACTAACGCTACTCTAGCGCTTGTCCTTGCAGCTGTGTCATGGTTCATCTGTGGAATCTGTACCTCGATTCCAGCAGTCATTCTGGCTCATGGTGCATTGGCAATAACAAATAGTCAACCAGGTCATCCTGATCAAGGACTAGCTAAAGCAGCACAGATTGTGGGTTGGGTAAATATTGTAGTGTTTGGAATTTTCATTATATTCTACATCGTGATGATAGCATTAATAGTTATGGCGGAAGCAGGTAATTCCGGTTATTGATAATACAATTAATTATCATCTCTTTCAATAACAAATACTCTGTGTTGACCCTCAAAGTATGAGATGTCAATAATCTCTAATAAAACTATTTTTTTGTTGGATTCTATTAATTTCTTTGCTACTGCAAATCTAGAGTCATCACCTCCCTCCAACCATCTTTCACTAGCGGCCTTGAGAGATAATAAGCCAATTCCTCCGACTTTAAGGAAAATTTCAGATATCTTCAGAAATGAATTTGTTTGATCCGCTATACTAATATCTTGATGAATCCAGTCAACTTTACTTCTGAGATACGGAGATATAACTAAAGGATCTCTAGCGTCTCCCAAAACAGGAATTAAGCCAGGCCTTAATTCAGATAGTTTACTCAAATCTCTCATCATTCTCGGGGCTATTTCTACTGCCACAACCTGCCCATTATGGTGATTCCCTGAACCACAGACATGGTCATGAATATGACTAACTGTAGTCCCTGAAGATGCGCCTAGATAGAGGCAGGTTGTACCTTCTCTAGGAAGCATTAAACTAGGTTCTCTTTGAGTTTTTAGTAAACTAGCGGCCACTTTAGATTTTGTGGGATCCCAGTGTCGCCATTCTATTCGGCTATCTTTCTTTCTTCTTTCTCCTCTAACTGAAATACCTTTCACCGCATTTCTAGTCCACAGAGAACGTCCTTCTTTACGAATTCCCCATGCTAATTGTATGGGTTTTCTTCGGGCCATGAATTCACTTCCTCTTAGGAGGTTTAGGGAATTTGTTTTTTATTGCTTCAGCTTCCTTATGTATTTTAGAAATATCTTCTTTCGTCCATGGTGTACCATCAAAGTGATCTACTCTAACAGCAATACTGGCTTTTCCCGCCAAATATCTAGCGATTTTACCACGAACCCAGCGGGGGCTACGACTAACTGCAGGCATAGAAAATAAAACCGCTCCATGTTTAGGAGGGGGGGCACCTCTTCGATGGGCAGCCATTGCTGCATTGGCACCTAACACTTGTAAACTTCCTGATGGCATACGAGCTAATCGCTCTCTACCCCCTGCTAAAACTACTAATTTAGCAGCACCTATTGGACCGATTAATGCAGATAAACTAGGTAAATACTCATTAGCCAAAACTCGAATTGCTTCTTCATGATTTGATAGTGTCTCAGTTAAATCAACTACTGTTTGAGCATGAGATTTAAGGACAAGCCATTCATCTTCCGTAGGTTGATGAAAAGTGTCGGCTACGCCAAATTTCTCTGAAACCTCGTTAATCGATGAGGATGACGAAACTATTACAGGAATTTCTCGTCTGTCTGTGTCTAAATCGAGTTCAGATAGAAATAGACCTACCCATTCGATACACCTAGCCTCAAGAGTTGTCCATGAGGCTCTAAGTTCATTATTTGCTGATACTAACATATCTAGACGCCTGTCTATATCTCCTGAGGAATCTGCAACACCACGCTTAGCTAGACGAGTGGAAGCTTCTGTGAATTTTCGCACCTCTTCTTCGGATAACTCAGGCCAACCAGAATATGACAATACACCCAACGCATCTACTGTAGCATCTGGAAACCTTTCTTTAAGAGAACGTGCTTCAGAACTCATGCGGCCTGATTGTAAATCATAGAGGCGATTAACAAGTGCTTTTGTTGAAATTCTATTCCAATATAATTCATCGATGACCTCATTATCATCATCAATAACACGGGCTAGCTTCCAATCGTAGATGATACGCACGGGCTCTTCGACATGGACTTCATGCTTCAATCTCACGATTCCAAGCGAAGGCGTCAAAACTGGCATCCCTTGGCCGGGTTATGGAAGGTAGGCTCATGCTATTGGTTGGAGTCGGTGGAGCGATAGGGGCTATTCTAAGATATATAATTTCAGATATTATGCCCTCGGAAGGATTACCGTATGGTACTATAACTGTAAATTTACTAGGTTCTCTTTTACTCGGAGTAATGTTTGGTGCTATCGCTGCTGATGCATTGATCAGTCAAGATAATCTGTTATTATTTGGCACGGGTTTACTCGGAGCGTTCACTACAATGTCGGCTTTCGCAATGGATACGGTGAATTTATCTGAAAACGAGATGTCTACGACATTATTATACGTTAGTTTGACAATCATAGGAAGCATAGGTTTGGCATGGACTGGTTATAAAGCCGGAATCGAATTATTTTCATAAACCTAGGTTTTTTTGCAGTTCAATGATGAGTAATGTTCAATAACACAATGATTTACCACTATTCGGTTGGTTGATAGAAATCAACTGGTGGTTGAAGTTATGTTTTGTCCAGAATGTGGTACGTTAGGTTTTATGGAAGGGAATGGAAATATTAGGTGTACGAATTATTCATGCAAGTATGAAGGGCCTCTCGCAGGAAAAGATGGGAAAGGTGCAGAGTTTACTGACCCTCAGACTGGAATCACCATTGATCTATCGAAAGCAGGGACTTCTAGTGCAGCTCCGGATTTGAAACACTTGAAGGAAGTTGTACCGGTAGATGTTGCTCAAGGAACTCTGTGGGTAGGAGATTATCGGTGCCCTAAGTGCGATGAAGACAGAATATTTGTTGTACTTATGCAAACACGTTCTTCTGATGAGCCTGAGACTAAAATTTGCACCTGTGAAAGTTGTGGACACAAGTTTAGAGAATACCAATAAATTAGCAAAAAAAGTAAAGTTTTGATAAGCGAATTACTAATTGCTCAAACAGAAGCATGAATAACCAGCAGTTAAGGGTAGGATAAGTAAGAGGTGTCATGATGTTGAGAGTCACAGCAAATACGCAATTAATGAAAGAAATTGTGGATTTGCTTTCAGTGTTAACAGAAGAAGCAAAATTAGTATGGGGAGAGAATGGGCTTCATATCAATGTAGTAGATGGTTCACATGTGGCATTATTATCTGCAACAATAGGGAGTGCTTGTTTCGAAACTTATGAAGTAGAACCAGTGGAGATAGGCCTAGAGTTAGTTAAATTACGAGATTTACTAAGTCTCGCAGGACCTTCTGACTTAGTTGAATTAGATTACGATGAAGCAATAGGTGCAATAAACGTAAGAGTTGGGGCAGTACACCGAATTCTAAGGGGATTAGACACAGGTACTATGAATGAACCTAAAATGCCATCCTTGACTTTTGACAGTAAGGCAACTATTGATGCAGCTAAGTTGTCTAATGCATTGAGAGCAGCAAAATTTGTAGGCGAATTAGTGGACTTAAGTTTAGATGCAAATCAAATGAGTGTGTCAGTAACCGTGGAAGCAGGAGAATCTGTAAATGTCAGATTTGATGCAGGAGAACTTAGTGAACTTGTGGCTCCGAATCCGACTCATTCAACCTATTCACTACAATTCCTAGACCCTTTGACTCGAAAACTAGCAAGTGGACTAACTGATTCTGTGACTTTGGAATTTCAAGATAAATATCCATTACGTCTCACATGGAATAGTAATGATGGAGGAGCAAGTTGGGTATACTTCCTAGCTCCAAGAGTTACAAGTGATGCTTGATTATCCATCGATGTTATTGAAAGCGTAGGCGCTTACGCACAGCCATGAGCAATCCCTCTGTTACGGTCATCATTCCTAGCGTTAGGAATCATGAGGAACTAGATATTGTGCTCAAAGGACTGATCGATCAAACTTATTCAGGTCCTTGTAAAATAGTCGTAGTAGGCCCTACAAACGACCCTGGGAGGAAAATTTGTGAAAATAATAACATCCAATTCATAGACGATGAAGGGTCTAGAACTAGAGCAGATGCATGCAATATAGCAATTAATGCGACTAAATCAGAATTAATATTGTTCACAGACGATGACGTAATTGTCCCAAAAGATTGGGTTGAAAAATTAGTTTCATGGTTTGTTAGAGAAGAAGTTAGTGGAGTTGGAGGACCAAATTTCGCACCTGTTGAAGAATCAACAATGTGGCAGCAAGTAATAGATGTTGCATTCTGTAGTACAATATTTACAGCCGGAACAAATTATGGTAAAGCAGGGACAAAAGAACTTGAGGAGGTAACTCAATTACCGGGTGTCAATTGTGCTTACAGACGTTCAGTTCTTGAAGAGATTGGAGGATTTGACGAAGGGGCAATAGGTGCAGAAGATGTTATGCTTGATCATAAAATTAGGATGACTGGAAAAAAATTGTGGACAGATAGAACTGCAATTATGTGGCATAGAAGAAGAGATTTATCAAGAGTAAAGAAACAAATTAGGAACTATGGACTTGTAAGAACTTTAGCAAGTCACCAATATCCTGAACTAAGAGCGCCTACGCATACAGCGGTTGCATTATTTCCTCCAATAGTAATAGCTGCATTTGGATTCTTTTTCTGGGGCTTGGCGAATGAAGGATTGGCTTGGCCGGAATTTTGGGATATTAGTTTATCAACAGTACCAATGGGTCTTCCAAGACTTGGAGTGCACACATTGCCAACACTTATTCTACTATACAATCTGATAGCATGGTATGGTTCATGGAAAGGAAATTCACCAAGTAAGACGAAGAAAACTATATTCTTGTCATCGATAGCAACTTACACATTACACTGGAATTATGGAATGGGTGTTTTGACAGGATGGATAAGAATACTAAGAGGAAAATCAGGCTTGCAAATAGATGATAGAAAACGTTAGACTGGTTTCATCTTTCCACAATTAGTTCCAACCCGCCAAGAAGTTGTTTTGGGACGCCAAAAGATAACCGTAAATACACCAATAAAAAGACCACCAAAAACAAGGTTTAACCAGCCTTCAGATATATATCCGTCACTAGCGTTGAAGTAAGCCCACAAAAAAGAAGGGGCTATACCGACAACAAATGCAATAAAAAATTCTTCAGACAATAACTTATATTTGTCAGAAGACCTTGGTAATTGAGGAGAATTTGGGCTAAAAATATGATTCTTGGGTCTCTTAACTATTCGAAGATACTCTGAATTTTGTCCCCTACTGAGATGATTCATTGAAGGAATACCTGAATTCCAAGAACGAGAGGATTTCATCAGCCAATCATCTTCGAGAAAGGGCCTACCATCACAAAATTTCGACCAATAAGAACCTCGTATTCGATCCGTCAATTCTTCTACTTCATTATTTCCTGAAATTAAACCCTGTTTAAAAGCGAGTGCCCATTCAGATTCTGAGGCAATATTATACTCATTGGATAATAACATCTTAGATGCATGTTCTTTTGTGACAGGCAAGAAAGAAATTTCAAATTCGTAATCAATTTTTACCTCGTGCCTAGGCCCAATTCCTCCAAAAAGAACAGAACGATTATCGGAGCCTATGAATACTTTACCAGGATGAATCTTTATCCATTGGATATCCAAAATTATACCACCTAAGAATCAATTTCTCCGGTTTGAATTGACCATTGGGAGGCATATACATTGTCATTTTTTACCAATTCATTATGTGTCCCACGTTCTACTATAACACCGTCAACCAATGCGATTATTTCATCGGAATTTCTTATTGTTGCTAACCTATGAGCAACTGCAATAGTAATTCTTTTTTTATCTCCATTTGAATCACCGAAAAGAGATTGTTGGATTCTCTTTTCTGTCTCAGCATCTAAAGCAGCACTTGCTTCATCAAGGATGAGAAGATCAGGGTTATTGAGAAGAGCACGTGCCAGACTTATGCGCGCTCTTTGGCCACCAGAGAGCATTACACCACGATCGCCAACCATTGTGTCAATCCCTTGAGAAAGTTTAGATGTGAATTCCCACGCACCAGCAGTTTCCAAAGCAGTCTTAATTTCTTCATCTGTTGCTTCACGTGCATATGCTATATTTTCACGTAAGGTGCCGAAAAAGAGGAATGGTTCTTGGGAAACAAAACCAACCCGGTTCCTAACAGATTTAATGGAATACTCATTAATATCAATATCATTAATCAAAACTTTGCCACTCTGAGGTTCATAAAACCTCTCTAATAATTTTAGAATAGTACTCTTACCTGCACCTGTGTGCCCCATAACTCCTAGGAAATTACCTGAAGATGCTGTGAAAGAAATACCATTGAGGACATTTCCTTCGGACGTAGGGTAGGAAAATGAGACATCTTCAAAAGAGATTGAGGTAATTGGACCATCAAGTACGATTGCTCCTTCTTTATCGTAAATTGATGGTTCTAAATCAATTATAGCAAATACTCTCTTTGAAGAAGCCTCGCCTTTTTGGAGTTGATTCAGAAGCATTCCTAAAATGAACATAGGCATGGTCATTCTAGTTGAAATTAAAAGGAACGTCACAAACTGTCCGACGGTAATCTCGCCAGAAGCCATAACCCAACCACCAGCAGATACGAGAAGACCAAAAGATAATCCAGCCACTACATATATTCCAGGGATGAAACGATTTCTTACAAATGCCGCTGATATAGATTGGTCGCGATAATCACCACTTTGTCGACCAATTCTAGAGCTCTCGAAATCGGTTGCATTGTAAGCCTGAACTACTGTAATACCCGATAAGACATTCTCTAATATCGCTACAATTCCTCCTGTGCTTTCTCTGGTTTTTCTATATTTACGCTGAACTCTAGTGGAGAACCAAACGACCATGGGGACGATTAGAGTTAAAGGAGCAAATAAAATTAGAGCCAACATAGGTGACATCCAGAACATTATGCCGAAGGCAGTAGCAAAAGTCATAATTAGACGGATCATACTAGTACTGGCATCTGAAATTATATCTTCTAACTGGGCGACATCTGCAGAAAGAACTGCCATTAGATTGCCTGTTTGTCTGGTTTCAAAGTATGACGCCTCCATAGCCATTAACGAATCTGTAGCATCCATCCTAATATCATGTTGAGCCATATAAGCAGTTGACTGCCATAGTTGATTACTAATGCCTTGAAATACTGCAAGACATGAAAAACATATTAAAATTAAGAAACCAAAACCAAACTCGATTGAGTTCATAGGGCCTAATCCAGGAAGAAAATCTGAAGTTACAAATCTTTCAATAGTGCCATCTGTGAACGTTTTATCTCTATAATAATCGGCAGCCATTCCTATAGCAATGAATGGTATCAAATCAAAGGCTCTAGCTACAGCATTGGTTACTATTCCCCCCAATGCTCTCTTCCAATATCTTTTGAGATAAGGAACAATCCTCCATATTTTTCGACCAATGATCTGTTTCTCATCCAAGAGATCTGATTGATCTTTACTTATTCCAACCTCATTGGATATTTGAGTTGCTGACTCGCCAGACACAGGTCATCGGAGGGGGAAAGGTGTTTCAATATGATAGATGCAAAGATTGTAATTAATTTGGTGCGCCCGCCGGGATTTGAACCCGGGACATGAGGTTGGAAACCTCAGGTGATAACCCCTTCACTACAGGCGCGATGACCGTCCGAGTATAGGACCTTTCTAAACTAATTCGGTTACATCCGTTCAAATGATAGTAGCATATCCGAAGATTATGCTCGGACGTCAGAGATTAGGGATTATAATTATGATTTTCTTCTTACCGATAAATGGTCCACTACTGAGATGGGGTTTTGAGGAATTAAATGGTATGCCATTACCGCTAGGTGATTTTCCCTTCTTTGTTTTTTGTGTTTCCATGTTTGTTTTTGGAGGGATTATGACATTCACGCCAAAATTAAAATTGCCTGCTTAAGAATAAAGTTTTTTTGGCCAATTAAAATGAATATTTGTTAATATTTCAGAAATTTCATCTTCTGAATAACCATTCTCAATTAATTCTTTGGATAATTGGTGAGTTCTTTTGGCTATGGTTTTGGGACCAAGGACTGCCCCGGGCCTCTTAGGATCATCTAAGAAATCTGTTTCCATACCCCAATATGAATTAGATTTCGGAATAGTTTCAATAATCTTCGCAATACTACCTTTTCCTACACTTACTGTTGCACTTAAACCGTGAGTGAATTCTTCACTTATATCAGCAGGAGCATAATGCCTAATTGCAAGATATCGTGGTAGACCTGCTTTATCACAAAGCTTTGCTAAATCAGAATATGTCTTTTCACCATTATCTTCGACATGTAACTGTATGCTTATTTTTGCTTCGGCCGCTAGTGCCATTACCTCTAATAATAATTCATTAGATGCATTCCAGATACTCTCATTTACTGGATAATGAGGTCTCCCTACTTCTCCCAAACATACCGCATCACCAGCAGAAATATATTCTAATGCCATTTTGACAGCTCCAAGGTGGAGAGATGTTGATTTCTCAACTCCCATGGTATGAATTTGATGCTCCCAAGCTACAGGGTGTGGCCCGAGTATTACAGATACCGATATTCCAAATTCATCACGTACCTCTTTCGCCATTTCTAAAGTATCTTCATACGCAGTTCTATATTCAGATAATGAAATTGGAAGATTTGAAAAATCAGGTTTGTGAACCAGATTAATACTGCTCCCTCCAGAATTAACAAATTCACTAACTGCTACAAGAAAATGATTGTTACGGTCTAAGTGCATATGTTGATCTAATATTGGCCCTCTCCAACGGCCGTCTTCAAACATATTTCTCACGCCAGTGCGCCTTCATCATCTAGTTGTGACGACCAATACCTTATTGCCATCTCAGCAATTCTTTTGGATGTTTGTTTAAGGATTATCCCATGGCCGTTATTAAACAGTAAAATTGTACATTTATGTCTATCTGCATTTATTCTTAAAGCACCTATTCTAGCATCATAATCAATCTCAGAGAACCTGTCAGCAGCTAAATCCATCAATACTGCTCTTCCTATTGAAAAGCGGACAATCATTTCTCCTGAATCTAGAATTAACCATTCATCAGACATACCCAAAGTCAGTAATAACTCTTGGACCGCTAGTCTGGCAACTTCACTTCTCGATAACCCATGAACTAGAACTGACCCTTCTGGCTCAACTATAAGTGTGGCATGAGGATTATCATGAATTATAACTACATATTCACCAGATAAGACTCCTTTAGCTAAACTAACTGCTTCGTCCTGATTAATTGGTTCAGATGGAGTGAAACGGAAAGTCTGTGTTTCAACATCTAAGTTTATTTTTTTTTCATTCATATTTATTCCACCGGAATTATCAGTTCTACATCCATACAAGAACTAATTGCCTTCTTTATCGAAGGCAACCAAGCCTGATGGATAGGAACCAACAAAGTAGTCTCCTGTGCTTTAGTATCATCAACCCTACTATTGTCTAGGTCTCTTAATGCGCCTCTTATTCTTGATGCAAATCTACCGTCCCTCAAAGCAATTAATTCATCTGAAATACCACGCTGCTCCTCTATCCACCAAGTCATTGCAGATGCTGAGGCTGCACCTAAATCGGCATTGACGCCTTTAGCAGCAGATACTGACCGAATGGCTTTCTTCCTTATTTTATTCCAACGCCTTCCGGTTGTTAAAGTCAAAAATAAATTAGAATAAGTAACTTGCTGGTCTGCACTATTTATCTGCCAATCTATCCAATTTTCGTCGTCAAGATTAGGTTCAATAGCATAAATCGGCATTCCACCACGTGAGTTTTGAGCATGTAAAAGTAGGCGCATTTGCTCAGGATCAGGAATCACTGGACCATCTACTTCTAATTCATTGAGATCACTCATTAGTCTACCAAGTACTGTTCCTGATGTAATGGCAGAATCACGATGAATCCCGGGACTATCCTTCTCTTGCTCCGCCTCAACTATCCAGGATTTTAGGTCCATTGATGAAGTCAGAAAGGCTACGCCATCAAAAATGGAATGGGATCTTAATGTAGGTGGCATGCGTAAACAAGGTATATGTGGCCAAAATATGATTTTACCTCCGTCAGGATCTTGAAAATGATACTCGCCCCAAACCAATTCAGGTATCGCCATGGCTATCCGAGACAGTCCTCAGGATTGAATACAACGGTTCGAAAACTAGATATTATTACTAAAACGATATGATGGTTTCAAGTTTGATGAGGGTTTGAGAGGCTTTGATAGACATGAATGAGGCCTACTCTACAGACCCAGTAATACAACTAAATGAGGTGTTTCCAGGAGATACCAATGCTCTAGATACATTGTTTGGAGGGAAATTAATGGCGATTATGGATACTGCTGCGGGCATGGCGGCATCTAAGTTCGCTCACAGGAATTTTGTCACGGTATCAGTTGATGCTCTGAAGTTTAGAAGACCTGCCTATCAGGGAGACGTTATTCGAACTACTGCAAAAGTAGTTTGGACATCTCCAAGGACTGCTGGAATTCACGTCATTTCATGTAGGTTATCTAGGTCCGAATGGATTGGTGAAGAGATTTGTTCTGGTTTCTTTTTCATGGTGGCAATTGATAGAGACATGAAAGCAATTAATATTCCTCAATTTGAACCGGAAACCGAAGAAGAAAAGAAATTGTGGAAGTTAGCCCAGAAAGCTAGAGATGCAATGAGTTGAACATAACGATAGTTTTCATCACCGTTCCTTTCAACAAGGGATGGGGGGTCGGATATTTGTGCCTGTACTCAATATCGCCTTTGTTGGTTCAGAAAACCTCGCCAGAAGTATTGCGAAAAAGGGGGATGTAAGAGATATTGAATCGTACGTATTTAAAGAAGAAAAAGAGGGAGTTACACAAATAATATCATTATTAAGACCACTGAAGCATCCTGAAAAAATAAGACCCTTACTTTCGGTTCTAAATGTAGCTAAAGTAGGAATAGTGGAAGTTTCAAAAGTAGATGCAGCACTAGGTGAAATCTGTGTAGCCTTTGGTTGTTCTGGAATTAAAAAGGGGATCATAATAATCAATGCGGAAGTCGGAAAATGGGTGGATCCAGAACAAGTAAAAATGATTATGCAACAATCAGGATTAGGAGATTGGATGTTGTACGAAAAGGTTCCTGATGAACATAGCATTCGTGAAAAATTATTTTCTCTAATGAATGAAATTAAAGAAAATAATAAATCATTGATTATTCCTATTGATCAACACTTCAATGTTAAGGGAGTGGGTTTGGTGGCAATAGGATACGTACAATCGGGTTCAGTTTCTAAGCATGATACGATACAAGTTCTTCCGGCTGGAGAGAATGGAATTGTTCGTAGTTTACAAGTAATGGACGATGATGTAGATATTGCTGTATCGGGAGATAGAGTAGGATTAGCAATAAGGAATCTTAGAGAAGAAGCACTACATAGAGGTTGTATGATTATACATACAGATTCCGAATCTCTAATTAAGAATGTTTCATCTGCTTTTGAAATCAAAAAAGCGCCTTTTCAAAAACGGAATTTGGAGGTTGGTGATGTTATACACGCTGCAGTAGATATGCAATTTGTTGTTGGGAGAATTAAAAGTAAAGAAAATTCCACTATAACTGTAGACTGGGAAGTTCCTCTTTGGACTAGATTAACAGACAATCCACCTATAATTATCGCCCAGTTAGATGCAACTCCTATGCGCATAATTGGTACGGCTATTTTTTGAAAAACGGCATAACCAAAAACCTCCCCGAAGAGACCTGATTATATGGTTAATGAACCGAGTTATTATATCGTCAATGAGTAACTCGCGTGTTGGATGCACACGTTCGGGCGTAATGCCCGACCGGATGAGGGTGAGTCGGCACTGTTCGGCAACCTCTCTTTGGTTGGGTTAGGGGGCAAGTTTAGGGTTACCATAACTCAGCGTCAGCTAGTCTTGGCAAACAGTCTAAATAAAGGCATTAGATTAGATTTAGCATCTATTTCCAGAACAAGGAGTATTGACATACCAAAAATACCGGGTGGCATTATATTATGGGGTGGTGCAGCTTGCTATCTAGGTGCGACAATACTTATTCCACCATTAGGATATGTTGTGTCTTTATTGGGAGCAGGTTCAGTTCTTTCACATTTCATATTCAAAAATCCCGCCTTAGTTATTGAAACAAATATTGGAGATAGACATATTATCCAATCCAAATTACAAGACCAAGAAGTATTATTGAAGATACAAATGATGATTGATAAGGTGAGTAATGGTCAATCAGTAGCTGAAGCAAAGAGATGTTTGGAGAGGGAGTTCAAATTATCACAGGACTCTAAAAGGGAACCAAAGGGACTTTTGAATGCACCAAATATAGAAGAAATAAATGTAGGTATTATGAACCAGATCCAACCTCTAGAAGAGTTCTCTAATAAGCCTCAAATTGAAATGAGGGGGAGGCAACCAGAGATTAGTGTACCTTTGTTTGAAATTCAAGAACCTGTGACAAATAAGCATTTTAATTCACACATAAATGCTAATGAAAAAACACATGAGATTTCTGAAAGAACCTCAGCATATCAACACACATGGGGTAGAAATGAACCCGAGTGGTATAACGAGAGAACACACGAAAATCGTATAGAGGAAGCATTAGAGGAAGCTACAGAAACTATGAATGAAGATTCATTTGGATTTGAAGCAGGAGGCATGTTTGATTTTGAACCTGCAACTTCATCATTCACAGAACCTGTTAATTATTCGCCACCTCCTGAACAATATATCACTCAGCAAGAGAATAAAGTTGAACCAACAAGTTCAATCTTTGGATCATATAAAACAGAGCTAGGAATTCGTGATCGACCGAGGTCTAGTGCAGAAATGATCAAAACTGCTAATGGATTGAAACGTAGTCCCGTAAATAATTATTACAATAATCTGGAATTACCAGAGCCCACGGATGAGGCGGTAAGAGTCGAATGTAAACCAGGCCTAGTAAAGAGAGCAAAGGCGCAACAATCATTACACCGAAAAGCTGAGATTATGGCTGCATTACCTGCACCTACTGATTTGGGAGAATATCCTGGATTATCAAAAATTGCTGACTCATTTGGTGATGGTCGTTTAGTGCTAAGAAACCAACCGATAAGAAAAAGAAAGCTAGGACTTCTGGAAAGACTCCTAGTTCCAAAATCTCGTGATCTAGCGAAACATAATCCAAGCTATGCATCAGAGTATGGAGACCCTGATGGTATTGATGCAAATGAATCTGCAAGATTCCAGACTGAACAACATCTAAGATTAAGGAGTGATCAAGAGCATCAGGCTGACATCATAAACAGAAATAGAAACAAAAATAATGCTAAGGCACCCTCTGCACAAGATGCAATGAATCTAGTAATGAATAGAGTAGCAAGAGGAGAAGAGCATAGCCCTACCGTGTTAATTAATGATGAACCCATGTTAAGGTTTAATCAAATGCGTAGAACATCAAATAAAGATGATTCGGGCCATGTGAAAGGGATTAGAAGATTAGATTAACTACAACCCTACGATTCTCCGGTATCTATCTACTCTCGCATGATATGACCCACGCTGAATTTTGGAAAGATTGGAACACCCTAAGCCACCTATCGTAAAAGAGGCTGTTACGGTTGCATGAACCAAAGCATTACGAATAACTTCGATATCATTTAATGCCCCTACTCTACTTGAAATATTTGCTAGGAAGGCTCCAGCAAAAGAATCTCCACACCCAGTTGGATCTACAACATTACTTATTGGATAGGCAGGTAAGGCAATGAATCCAAATGAGAACTTAGCGAGGACCCCCCCACTTCCTCTCTTAACTACAATACATCGAGGACCTGGGCCTGCAGCCTCACCACCATGTAAAGCCGCACCTGATTGAAGAGAACTCATGGCACGAGGAAGAACTTCATCATTAGCTAAAGCACAAACTTCTTCTTCATTTAAAATTGCTATATCGACTTTACGGAGAGCCTCGGATAGAGTTTGCTTTTCCTCTTCTATCCACAACATGTAAGAATCAAGGGCAGTAATTACTGCACTAGGACACTGATCTAAAACTGAGACTTGAGTTATGGGATGAGTATTGGCACAAAACAATATTTCAGGCGTACGCCAAGATTCAGGAATCTCTGGATTGAAATTTTCCAGCACATTGACATCTGTGGAAATTGTATGAGCGTGCTCCATAGAACCCTGATACTTACCCGACCAACGGAACGTATCGCCGTTTCGCATCACCACACCTGCTAAATTTAACCCCGCTGATTCTAACTTTAATTGATCGGAAGTTGAAAAATCTTGACCTACTGCACTGACAATACCAATACTAGGGATATTGTGAATATCTTCAAATTTATGGAAGGCAGCAGATAGACCTGCATATGTTGCAGCACCTCCTAATAAGTCTGAACCTTCTGCTTCAGGAGTTGAAATATCATCGTAACCAATACTCCCAACAATTAGTATTTCCAAAAATATAGCCTCCTCACAACAAGTTTTTATGTTCTTCGAGATAGTGTATAGTAATATTTCTTTTACGGAAATCGTTTTCAGATAATATTGCCTGATGTAAGGGAATTAAAGTATCAACACCTATTAATTTTATCTCCGATAAAGCAGCTTTCATTTTGGCAATTGATTCATCTCTAGATGGCGCCCAAACTATTAATTTCGCTAGTAAACTATCAAATGATGCAGGCATATCATAACCAGTATAAGCATGAGTATCAATTCTTACACCTGGTCCACCCGGCCAGTGGCATTCCCATAACTTACCAGGAGAGGGGGCTAGAGTCACAGGATTCTCTGCATTAAGTCTGACCTGAATTGCATGACCATTAATAATTACATCTTCTTGTTTGATTCTTATTTCTTCACCAGATGCAACCCTTATACCCATAGAAACTAAGTCTGTACCGGTTATCATTTCAGTAACAGTATGCTCAACTTGGACTCTAGGATTAACTTCTAGAAAATAGAATTCACCTTTAGAATCTCTAAGAAATTCAAATGTAGCCAAGCCACAATAACCGACAGATTTAGCGCCTTCGACAACTTGCTTACCAATTTTCTCTCTTATTTCTTCAGTTAACCAAGGACCTTCTTCTAGTATTTTCTGATGCCTTCTTTGTATTGAACAAAATCTTTCACCAAAATGAATTGCCTGTTTACCGTCTCCTAATACTTGAAATTCAATATGTTGAGCTCCTTCTATGAATTTTTCTAAAAAGATTCTGTCATCACCAAAAGCAGAAAGTGCACGACCTTGACAGAGTTTCATTGCAGATTCGAATTCATCGGGAGAGACTACTACCTGCATTCCTATACCTCCACCCCCTGCTGCCGCTTTGATAATTACAGGGAAGCCAATATCTTCTGCAATCAAAGATGCTTCCTCGGGATTTGAAATCGGTCCAGGGGAACCTTTAGCAATTGGTAGGCCTGCTTTTGACATCATTTCTCTGGCAGTAATTTTGTCCCCTAACAGTTGTAGCACTTCCGCACTAGGTCCAATAAAAGTTATTCCTTCTTCTGAAAGCCTTTTAGCGAAAGTTGGATTTTCTGCAAGAAAACCATAACCAGGATGGACAGCATCGGCTCCAACCTTTTTAGCGGCTGCAACAATTGCTTCGATATCTAGATACGATGCCAAGGGGTCATCTCGCGGGATATATACGGCTTCATCAGCCAATCTGACAGGAGTTGAAATTCTATCTTCATTACCATATATCATTACTGATTCTATACCCAACGAATGTAGTGATCGAAGAATGCGGAGAGCAATTTCTCCACGGTTCGCAATGAGCACTCTTCGAAACATCATTCTGTGGCAATGAAAGGCACACTATGATTCCATCGGCAAAACAATGCCATATTTTACAATCAATAGACATCTCGCAAATAGCGCTTCTCTTTTTTCATCATTGTATCTTCAACGAGAGATTTGGCTTCATTTAAACTCATTCCGCCATGTTCAGAACAGATTTCAATTAATGTTTGATGAACATCTTTGGCCATACGTGATTTATCACCACAAACATAAAAATAGCCTCCACCATTAATCCATTCCCAAATTTCTGCACCGTTTTTTCTCATCAAATGTTGAACATAGACTTTCTCTGAGCCATCTCTAGACCAAGCAAGGTCATGTTTGTTAAGAATACCTCGGTCTTTCCAATCATCCATCTCTTCTTTGTAGTAATATTCTCCTTCCTCTGTCCGGTCTCCGAAGAATAGCCAATTCTTACCACTATCTCCATTCAAGTCTCTTTGTTGTAAAAATGCTCTAAATGGGGCAATTCCCGTCCCTGGACCCACCATTATACAGTTAGTATTCCCATCCTCTGGTAAAATGAATGACCGAGTAGGAGACATGAATACTCCTATTGGAGTTTCTTCGACTACGCATCTATCTGAAAGATAACCTGTGGTTAATCCTGCCCTATCTCTATCGTGATAATTATAACGAACTATTCCTACAGTTAGGTGAACAGTCCCTGGTTCAAACTCAGGGCTACTAGCTATTGAATATAGCCTTGGTTTTAATCTGTCCATACCCTCAATAAACTCTTGTGGAGAAAATGCAATATTACTAAAATCCCTAAGGGTATCGATATAATCCCTAGTCCAGATATAATCCTCCATCAACTTAGGGTCTGAAGTTAATTTATTCCAAAGTTCTTCAGCAGGATTATTTGGAGACATTATCTCAGAATAGCCAGATGGTAAATCATCTTCATTACCTGAGCCCTTCCAACTCATAAGAGTTGTACCATCAGAAGTCGAAACTCTATTACGGCTAACTATTCTAATCTCTATAGGACCATCGCCGCTAACCACTCTTGTACTCAAACCTTCAATCCATTTCTTTGAAACTCGATGAACTTCATATCTTGTTGAAAGTGCTTCATGTAAACTACAGATTCCTAGATTCGTTTCGACTTCCTCTTCTCCAGTAAAACCACCAATTGAGAGAAGGTCGGCAACAACTTCGGGAGGACAAATTGGTATGACTCCTAACGCATCGCCTGCCTTATATTCTAATCCAGAATCACCTAAATCAAATACTATATGTCGGGTTTCTTTTCTTGAACCCTCGCCATTAAGAACGTAGTTCTGGGTTAATTTAGAGGCATAAGGGTTCTTTGCGCTCCAATCAGTCATTATAACACGTCAACCTATTATACTGTCCGAGTTGAAACCCATTTATGAATAGATGCTGAAGAAGAGTTGTTTCGACTCATCTTCGAAGCGATTAAGTCAAGTCTTAGACACCTAGTCGAAAGCCGTGACTCGCATTGACTTCTTAGGCACCGGCAATGCATTCGCACCCTTTGGAAGACTTCATGCCCTAGCAATTATCGATAGGAAAATACTGATTGATGCTCCTCCATCATTAATTCCACAACTTCGAAGATCGGGGATTAAAACTTCAGATATAAGCCATTTATTATTCACGCATTGGCATGCGGACCATACCTTTGGTTTCCCATTTTTTCTGCTGGAAAGAAAATATATTTCGGATACCAAAGGTAATCATGAACTAAATATTTACTTAAGACCAGGTGGTAAAAAATTCTTAACCACCCTGTGCAATATGGGTTTCCCTGGTAGCTTAGAAAATGATATTGATGACAGGGCAAATTGGAATGAAATGGAAAAAGGAGAGCTAATTGGTACGGATTGGAAATTTGAAAGATTTGCTGTATGCCACACACCTGAAACGGATCCACATGGTTATGAATTGACGCACAATAATGGATTTGTTCTATTACATTGTGGAGATTCAGGTCCCTGTGATGAAATTGACAAAAGAGCCAACAATGCAGACATAGTTATTCTAGAAATGGGAATGCCGGACATAGGAAATTTTCCTTATCATCACACACCTAAAGACGTAAGAGACTTTACCGAGAGATATCCTGATACATTGGTTCTCGTAACACATAATTATGCGCGTTCTAAAAATAGCTCAGAAGGATTTCCCATGCCAAATTTACCAAAAAATGTTCATCAATTAGAAGACGGGGATGCTATACTAATTGATGGAAATGGTAAAATTAACTTGTTAATAAAAAACGCTTAAAAATAACTTCTATTATATACCGTGAAGTTCTAATTCTCTTAAATTAGATTTTAATAGTTGGGAAATATTAAATTTTCGGAGATTATGAAAAAGATTTTATTAAAATATTATTTAGATTGTAATTCTAATTATTATGATACTAAAAGAGGTAAATTTAACACTTGAACTGATTCGGATAAAAAGACTACTGATTCGATATCACTAGAGAAAAATTAACAACAACCGCCCTTTACTATATCATAGACTGAGGGATTAAAATCTAGACCCCACACCACCTTAGTTTGGAATCACTTATTACCTCGAAGCGTTTCGTCAAGAATCCCCGTTGTTCGACCGACCATCTCAGAGTGTGGTATTAGAACATTGGAGATAACATAAGACAATGGTGATAAGAAATGGAAGGAAATATTTTCGAGAAAATCCTTGGACAAGATTCACTTTTCATCGATAGAAAAGCATTTGACCATGCATTTGAACCGAGCAACCTCCCTCACAGGGAACAAGAAGTCGAAGCATTAGTCAGGAATTTAGTTGACGCATTGAATGGACATATCCCCTCTAACATGTTACTATACGGAGTCCCTGGATCAGGAAAAACTGTAGTGACTAGATTTGTACTTGGTCAGTTACTTGAGAAAGGTAAACAAATGGGGCATCCGGTTCAAACTTATGAAGTAAATTGTAGGAACGTAGATACTAAGTATAGAGTAGTTCAAACTTTAGCCAGCCAACTTAAACAACGTGGGGACTATCTAATACCATTTACTGGTTGGCCTACAGACAGAGTATTAGAAACACTAATTGAAAGAATGGATAGAGTAGGAGGAGTTCATATCTTAGTTCTGGATGAAATTGATAACTTAGTTGCTAAGGCGGGTTCAGATTTACTTTACAGTTTGACTAATCTGAATACAACATTAAGAAATGCTAGATGCTGCATTATTGGCATCAGTAATGATTTGAATTTTACACAGGAACTTGATCCACGTGTTAGTTCTAGACTTAGCCAAGAAGATGTTGTGTTCCACCCATATGGCGCTCAAGAGATACAAGATATTTTACGAGAAAGGGTTCTAATGGGATTAAAGAGTAATTCCCTGGAAGGAGGCGTTATTCCATTATGTTCTGCTCTAGCCGCACAAGAACATGGTGATGCAAGAAGAGCTTTGGATTTACTAAGGATTTCTGTACAAAAGGCAGAACAGAGATCACAAACTAAAGTAGACCCTAAACATGTTCGTTTGGCTCAGTCTCAACTTGAACATGATCAAGTAACTCCCGTGTTAAAAACACTACCTCTGCATCAAAAATTAGTTTTGTTCAGCATAATAATAAATGAAGAAAATGGACTAAGAAATATATCAACTGGAGAAATTTTCAGAACATATTCTCAAGCATGTATGAAGATTAGTATGGAACCATTGACTCCGAGAAGAATTTCTGCACTATTGAATGAATTAGATACCTTGGGATTAATTATGGCTAGAAATGTGAGTAAAGGGAGAGGAGGGCGCAGTAAACAAGTAAATTCTGCTATACCAAAAACTATTGATACAATCAAAACATTAAGTCAAAATGAACCCCTCATTGATGAAGCTTCTCAGGGTAAATATATGCTACAAGGTAAGCTTTAAACTTCATTCCACTGATGAAAGCGTTAAACCAAAAGGGCAGGTCGCCGATTGTGATAAACATGGTTCAGACAGATTGGAATGAGGCTCTAACTAGACCAAGTAGCACGGTTTCAACTGCTGCTTTAATGCTAGGTTCTTGGGTAATACTACTATCAATCGTTAACTTGCTTGAAGGTGCTTATTCTCCAGGATACAAAGTTACTTGGATTGGTTTTCTAGGACTAGGGGGGGATGCTTTCGCTTCGAATGATACCGGATTGGTAATGGATGATGTAATTTTTGCAATATTTGGACTATTACTTATTGGAGCAGGAGATTATGGATTGAAAAAAGTGAATACAGATTCGGAAGGAGCAATTTCTTGGTTTATAGGATTACCAAAGAGTGATTTCATGAACAATCTAATCAAAGGTGAAAAGATGGCAGATGTCATTTCAAGTTGGCTTGTAGTAATAGGGATATTATTCTATGTCGTGTGGAGTATACAATACAATACATGGGTAGACCCTGGTGTATATTCAGTAATGATTTCAATGGTAGCATTCGGATTCGCATTACACATTTGGGCACTAGCAGAAAACTGAGTTCTTAGTTTTGCTTAAACAAAGATAATAGCCTCTGGCAACGATATTTACTATCTAACCCTGTTATTCTCAGAACTACACCTTGGTTTGGTTGGCCATACAATATAACGGATCTTATTGGAGCAAGAATGTGCAACAAAAGTGGCGCTAAGTCTTCTTCACCATCTACAAGGATAAGGCTTTTTTCACCATTCTCAATCCAGTTGGACATGGCTTTTTTACAAGACTCGAAGAGTGATTTTGTTAACATGCCTGGTGGATTATTGCATTCAATGATATGATCGTATAGTGATTGGTCAATATCATTAAATCCGTCCCACTTTATACGTTTTGTTTTTTTGTCAATCAACCCGATAGAAGGAATTTTACCTATATCTTGTAATGATTTTACAGTTACGTCTCCAACTCCAATTATTGGAGATTGGGTTTCTTCAATAGAATTTCGTGCAGCATTTATTGCGATGGAATAATCAGTTTCTGGGCCATGAAATAAAGTTCCGAAAGGATCTTTTAACGAACGTTCAACTTCTTTAGATAAATGAATATCAAAATTGAGGAATTCATCATTCAGCCAAAAATTTCCATCTCTATCGATTTTTCCATTTCTTATTCGTGAACTGGATATTAGGTCTCCCTCTTTAGAAAATATGCGGGGTACTTCAATAATTGATAATTCGCTCAAACCATTTTTAATACGTATTTGGTTAATCGATATGCAATTAGATACGGTTTCACTAGTACAAAAGATTACTGATGCAGTATCATGATAAATAGCTGCTCCGAACTTATCAACTAATTTGTGAAAAGACACTCTGGAATTTTCTTCTAATGAAAGATTAGATTGAATATAATCACACCTTTCCTTCCAAGAGGATGTCCTTGGATCTTTTTGTTGAGCAATTTCGTCTGAAATCACCCAAATTTCTAAATTGTCGCAATGAGAGAGGCTTGTCTCAATCAATCTTTGATGACCAATATGGAAAAATTCGAATGTCCCTCCAACGAGTCCAAGGACCACCATTAGTCCTCCAACCGTGCACATATGACTTGAGAACTGCGGAACTAAAGTGTGCCCCAGGGTGTAACGGAGCCTTTCACCACACTTTCGTGCTCTGACTCCTGACCCCACCCTAGGACGTATGTTGGATTGTGGGGTAGTCCCTAGAATCATCCCTTTCGGTCAACAGGGGACCTTATACACAATCCATACCGTCTGTATTGCGCCAGAGGTCATTCTGAAAGGAGTAATCTCTTCAATTATTCACAATAAGTCACTCTGGTCTTCGACAGACGGAGACCCATATCTGTGGTACCGAGTTTCATCCTATTACCTCCGGCTGGAGTTTTTGTCAACTCGGTGTTGCCAGTTGGGCAGATGAACCTAAACTACACCTATTCAATAACTCATCGTTTAGTGAAATTAGAAAAAAGTTCTATAATAGGTTTATTGTTGCTATATTTTCATGGAAACCTGTTTTTCTTGAAAGTAGTCTCTCACCGATAATTGCATCGCCGTTAAATGCAATATTAGGAGATATTTCAGGCCACTTCTGGAGAGGTTGGGCAAGCCAACCTGAAAGAAGATGTGTTTTTCCAGGTCCAGGTGGTATTTTTTTAATTGAGGCTTCTATTGCTTCTAAAAGATCGACTAAGGAATCTGCTGATTTAGGTAATCCTTCTCTCTCTCGACGGCCTCGGAGTCTACGTACCAATAAAGGGTAAATTTCAGGATTAAATCCAGGATGTGCAAAATTTCCAAGGCCAGGGGCATTGCCTAACTCACCTATTGGCCTCAATACAAGGGCTACCCAAGGCTTGGAGTTTGATATTGTCCATTCAGTTAATTCTTCGTTGGCTAATAATTTCAATAATATTTCAGGCGATAAAGGAGCCCACCAATCATAAGGTAGTCTTTCAATTATACGATTAAGGTCATCATTAGTTAGTTCCTTGCTCTCGATTGTATAACTAACTAATGTAGACCAAATATTCAAATCATGATCAGGGGGTAAATTTTTTCCTCGGGTGAGAATTTTATTAAGGACAGATGGGAATTCTGTACTCCTTCCTCTTTCTTTGGAATACAACCAAGATACACCCTTAAGTGCATTAAGTGAATTTTTAGGAGGAGAGGAAAGCCAAGCTTGTAACGACCATCTCACCAAATCCTCATGAAGAGTTTCTGGAATCCATGCAGCATTAGAAAGAAATTGCGCCGCTACCCAAGAGGTACCACGAGATGCATCAATAGGGTCGATTGCTGGACGTGTGCGAATTGCAGTTTCACGTTCTTCTCTTATTTTCTCCTCTAATTTTTCAGCAAAGTAATCGAGTATTTCTTCAGTAGCTTGATCGGCGAGTTCGGCGAGTTTGTCAAGAGGTATGTGGTCAATATCAAACAAAATTAACCACTCTACTGACATACGGTCTTTGAGGCGCTGCCATCTTGGCCATCTGGTCTGCTTGGGAGACGCTATCCAAGCTGCAATTGGGTAGCGTGCTTCCATTTGATTAGCCCACTCTTCATTACCAATAGGATACTGAGAAATTGCAGAATGCACCATCGAAAGATATCCCAGTTCTAACTCCTCTGGCTTAGAATCATGTAAATCACTAAGTCCTACAATTTTCCAGGGAGTTATCTCTAAATTATTCTGATTGCCTTCTATTTGCATAGTATTCGGAACATTATCTATCAACTTTAATGGAATTATTTCTCCGTTAGATGTTTGAAGTTTTAACCAAGGTAAAGGCCTGAGAATATCTGCATAAAGAAGGTTCTGAGAATTTGTAATTGATGAAAAGCTATTTTTAATAAGAATTCGTAATTTCGGATGGACGACGATTGAAGACATAATGTCTGCAGAGATGCCATCTCCGATTTCTAAAACTAATGGTGGCCTATCATCCGTAGATATTGCCCACTTGATTAATGATGCGATTGCATATTTACCGAGGCCCCTGGTATCTAACTTTCTTATCACTTCATCATCGGTCGTGAAGACTGTATTTCCCCAATCTCTCCTAAACTTGCGCCATGTGGAATCATCCGTTCGAACTTTTCGTGTAGACATTATTCTATCGCTTAATGATTGTACTCGCTTCTTTAATTCAAATTTAGGCAATCTAGGGTGAGCTTTCTGTATCCAAGATTCAAGTGCTAGTAAAGGATAAGGATCACTAACTAAATCTAAACCCCCCAAGTCTGCAATAAGTAAAGAATTAATCCTAGCAGTTCGAAGAAGCATTGTTTTTGATAGACTATCTGGAAGGACTGCTATTAGAGGGACTTTTGGTCTTATTTCCTGACTTAATTCATGAAATTCACCCAATGTCCAATCTCCGCGGTGAAATGTATTTTCATTCAAAGGAGGGGGTTGCCTTACTTTTGGCAAGTCAAACCAAGTTCCAAAGGTCATTGCTATTGGATTTCTTTCATCGATTAAGTTAGCTCTAATTATTCCAATAACAGATTTATCTCCAGAATATGTTTCTATTTTCTCTGGGTCAGTTGAGAGAGGTGGTGCAGATGATACCGTCATTGATTTTAAGTCGAACCATCGGGGATTTCTTTCTTTAAATATAGCCCAATTCCATCTAACCCCTTCATTTCCAATGGACTCAGAATCAAGAATATCTGACTCAGGGGGTCTATCGGGTATTAGGATCATTGGAGACTTTGGAATGGAAGACAAACCAATCAATATATTGCTTCCATCTTTATCTAAGATACAATACTTATTCTTTCCAGAAGGTAAAGGTAAAGCTTCTATGGCTCTAGATCTCTCATCTGATCTGATTCGATCCCAACCTAAATCTGTCAAATGTAAATGTGCGCCCCTACTTCCAGCAGTAAGGTCACTGGAGACTAGTCCCTCATTTCTTAGTTTTCTTAATTCCGCTGAAGCATGGGGAATCTGTAGGCCAATATCTCTAGCTAATGCAGTAACAGTTGCCCCTCCATCAGATAGTCTATTCAAAAGTCTTCGGCGATATCGACTACGTATCTTAATCGGTGTAGAAATAAAACCGGGAGCCGCATCAAATTCAGGACCTTTCGACACCAATGACCATCTCTGTAATCAACCACTTCAAAACTAGGTATTAAATTTTGCATTTTAGTTACATTTAGTTACACATTTCTAGTGGAAAATAACTAGTTTCATTTTAACACCGAAAAATAACAATGAAATGATACGCAATTGCGCAACGATATGTAACTAAATTGAACAATAAGTTGCAGAAGCGTTATATCACCACCCGTCACCCTACCTATATCGAACCGGTAGCCGAGTCCGATTGATTGAAGGAATGATGACCATGGATACTAATAAAATTAGAGAATTGGTTAAAAATCATCTTTCCGAAAAACCAAGGAACACTACCGAGATCAATGAATGGATTTCTAAACAAACACCCGTTAATCCAGTATTTGATTTAACTGCGATACTAGAATCAGACCCAGATATAGTAAGAATTGGCAGAGTCAGAAGAAGCGGAGTCATTGGGAAAAAATCACCTCTTTCGGAGTGGGCTACCGAAGAGTGGGTGAATCACCATGGAAGAAAACAGCCTAAAACAAAGGAGAGGAAAATATGAGAACTACTAGACTAAGACAAAAAATAAAAAAATTCCTAGACACTAGGGGCGAAGCGAACACTACTGAAATTTTAGAGCATGTAAATTCAACTATGAGGCATGGAACTACTCCTCAACAATTAGGCAATGTATTATCCAAAGATAAGGATATTATGAAAATTGCAACTACAAAGCGTGGCGGAGCACTCTCTGGCCGTTACGAAATATGCGTTTGGCAATTAAGGCCTGGTGCCCCAGACAATAAAAACTAAGACTATTAGAATTAATTATTCTAAATCTGCTATCCAATCGCCGGTTCGAGCTAGGCTATTCATTTTTGAGCGATGTAAAAATACAGACTGGCTTTTTTCAGATCCCTCATTAGCCCATGTTTTCAAGGCGTTAGCGAGTAAAGCACGACCATAAGAATACGACAATTCCCAAGGATGTTCTATATCCATTGCGTTCATCATATTCAGATGAGCAGTTGCATCTTTATCAGATTGCCCGCCAGATAAGAAAACAATACCAGGTAAATCATGAGGTACATGCTTAGTTAAACAATCGACAGTTAACCTAGCTACTTCTTCACGAGTTATCTGGTCTGAACAAGAAGAACCTGCAATAATCATATTTGGTTTCAATAAAGCACCAGGTAAGTGTACCCCCTGTACACGACATTCCTCAAACGTGGCATCAAGAATTTTTGCAGTTACCTCATAACATGTTTGAGCATTATGCCCCCCTGACATCAAAACCTCGGGCTCAATTATAGGAACAAGTCCCTGCTCCTGACAAATGGAGGCATATCGTGCCAAAGCATGAGCATTTGTCGAAATACATGCTTTACTAGGTATATTATCTCCAATTGCTATGACTGCGCGCCACTTAGCAAATCTAGCACCCATCATAAAATATTCTTCACAACGCAACCTTAAATCATCAAGACCTTCAGTAATCTTCTCGCCGTCATGATTTGCTAAGTTTTTAGCCCCTGTATCTACCTTAATCCCAGGATGAACACCAATGGAAGATAGGGCTAAAGGTATAGGCCGGCCATCTGGCATTTTCTGCCTAATTGTTTCGTCAAAAAGAATTACTCCACTTATTGCATCTTGATAACCTGTAGTCGCAAATAAATTGGTTCGATAATCCCTTCTTGCCTCAGCAGAAGGTAAAATACCCACTGCTTCCAGTCGGTTAGACATCGTGCCATTACTTTCATCCGCCGCGAGAATTCCTTTACCTGCTGCAACTAGATCGCGTGCTGTTTTCTCAAGTAGTTGAGTATCCATATGCTAACCTCATGCTTACGTGAAGGCTATAGAAAATTAAGGCATCGCTTGAACAATCCGAAATTAACTAGAGTGAGAACCACTAACAAACTTATGAATTCCGTTCGCAACATCAATTACCTCTGATTCAACTGAATATTGATTTCCATCAAGATTTACTCCTTTTATTCGTCCTGTACAAACTCCTGTGCCAATAAATAGTGCATCGTCAGATGAACACAAGTCATCCCGATCCCAAAGTCTCTCAATATCACCATCAATCATTTCTTTAGCCCTACCCCTGTGTCCTTTATTTTTGAAAACTAAACGTCCTTCAAAGGGAGCATTTAGCCCCCTTAGCGCTGTGGCGGTAATTACTCCCTCGGGAGCAGCTCCAATTCCCATCAATAAATCAATCTCTGAATTGGGGTCTGCGGCATTTAACGCAGCGGTAATATCTCCATCACCTATCAAAACTACATTCACAGATAAATCTCGTAATTCTTTAATTAAAATTTCATGTCTTGGACGATCCATAACTACAACATTGAGACTATTGATTGGTTTTCCTAAGGCGTTAGAAGTTGCCTCAATATTGTATGATGTTGATGCATCCAGAGATATCTCGCCATTCAATTTAGGCGAACCTGCAATTTTGTTCATGTAACAATCCGGAGCATGCAAAAGTTCACCTCTAGGTGCTGCAGCAAGTACTGCCATAGCATTAGGTAAATCATAAGCCACATGATTAGTGCACTCTAGTGGATCAACTGCGATATCAATGGCGGGTGATTTAGGATCTCCTTGTAAAGACCCCAATGGTTCACCAATCCATAGCATGGGTGCGTCATCTCTCTCACCTTCGCCAATAGCTACACGACCATTAAATGGAACTGTGTCAAAGACGGCTCTCATGGCTTCGACTGCAGCACCATCCGCTGCTTTGCCATCTCCTTTGCCTATCCACTTAGATGCCGCGATTGCAGCAGATTCTGTTGCTTGAAGGAAGTACGTCTCAAAATCAACTGTTGCCATGATGCCTCCGAGCGTTAATCAGCATTCAATGATGTTGGTCTCCTTTGCTCTTTTTAACAACATGAACACCATCTATTTGAGAATTAGGGTACTGGCCATGAGAATCTTTTTCTAGAGACTTGAGCATGTCCCAAGCACATAATAATCCTGCATTTACACCACATAGTGCTTCCATTTCCACTCCGGTCCGCCAGTGGGTCCTCACCGTTACTGTACAACGTAATTTATCATCTTCAATATCCCAATGAACAGAACATCCTTCTATAGGTATTATGTGGCAGTGCGGCAGTATTCGCGGAGTATCTTTCACGGCCTGAATTGAAGCAATAGTTGATATCTCGCGGACATCCCCTTTTGGAGATGAACCTCTAACCGCACTAATTCCATCTACCGATAATTTCAATGTACCTGTTGCGATTGCCTCCCGGAAAACTGTATCTTTACCGCCTATGTCAACAATTCCAGTCCATGAATTACTCAGTTCTTCGCGATCCATACGCTCTTTCGGAAGAAGCACTCATTATTCAGGCAGCCGGATGAATGTATGAAAAATGAACTTATCTTATGGAAAAAAAATTAGCCTAACCCTTTCTTCCAAATATCACCATCAGATCGAACTTCTTTTTTCCACAAAGGAGCCTGAGATTTTAATTCTGTGATTAACCAAGAACATGCATCAAATCCCTCGTTTCGATGTATAGAACCGACATGAATGCAGACTATTGGTTCAGAAGGATACACGTGGCCAATCCTATGGGCTATTACTACTGAATTAACATTAAATTGAGAAATGGAATTTTTAGCTATATTATAAAGTACAGCAGGTAATTTATTTTCCCAAGCATCAAATTCAAGTCTCTCCACAGACACCCCTTGGTCAGTACCACGAGTTAAACCAACAAATGAAACTACACTACCACATCCGTTAGTATTCAATAAAGAACGAAGTTTTTCGGGTTGAAGTTTTTCTGATTCAACACGAACAACAATCAGGCCTTCAGACATCCATATACCTCTGCACTTGGATCGTTCGAAACTAAATTGTCGGATGAACTCTTTGATTAATAATAACCAAACCTTTCAAACATCAAACCTCACACGCAAATACATGGAAGAGAGGATTGACATCCTCGGTGCGGGATTATCGGGTCTTGCTGCGGCAACAATTTTGGCTAAAGCGGGAAAAGAAGTGCACGTCCATGAAATCCGTAAAGATAGCGGAGCAAGATTCGATGGAGATTTTCAAGGAATTGAGAATTGGACAAGTGATATTGATTTTTTTGATGAGATGAGAAAATGGGGATTAAACCCAGATGAATTCAAATCAAATGCCTTCGACATAATAGATTTGATACATCCAGACGATGTCATTACAAATCCGAAAACAAATGGTGCGGCTTTCAGAGTTGTAGAAAGAGGTACTGATGAACATTGTATTGATCAAGGATTCAAAAGAATGGCTATTGCAGCCGGTGCGAATATTCACTATGAATCAAAAGTAGACCCAAATAATTGTGACATAATCGCAGCTGGTCCGAAGGACTCTAGTGCAATTGCTTTTGGAGAGATTTTTCATACCGATCACCCCAATCATGTTGCATTTCAACTAAACGATAAATTGGCACCTGGAGCCTATTCATACCTTATAGTCATAGATGGAGTTGGCCTAATTTGTACCTGCCTATGGAGGCAGCAAAAAAAATCTGGAAGATATCTAAACGAAACTATTGCTTGGTATGACGCTCATTACGAATTGAATAGGAAACCAATAAAAAGAGTCGGGGGAAAAGGTGATTTTAGCCTACCAACAAAATATATTCATGAAAATAAAATTTATGTTGGTGAAGCAGGGGGTTTGCAAGATTTCATGTGGGGTTTCGGAATGAGATATGCAATCACTAGTGGAGTGTTAGCAGCTCAGTCGATTCTTAATGAATGTGATTATGAAATTGAAGTAAGGAAAAGACTTGTCCCTTTGATTAAGGTAAGTGCAATTAACAGATTTCTTATGAATAGAATTGGGAATAGAGGATTCAAAGCGGTAGCGAGATATTGGATGATGAATCAAAAAAGAAAAGGCGATGGTTTAGAATTTATGAAATGGGTATATCAACCAGGTATTGTAAGAAAATCTCTTTGGCCTGTAGTCAAAAAATATATGCTTAGAAAGAAAATCTTAGATGATGGAAGAATGGTTCACCGTATGCCATTTAGAAAGTCTCTAAAACGCGATATTTGGGAACCCAGCCCTGAAGCATTAGAGGTAGGTGCGCAATGGAATCATATAAGAAAAGGGGGAGGAAATCTCTCTTTTACAGAATCTGATACCTAAAATTAACATTACTTTGATTCCGTTTCTTTCATTAACGGATTGTTAGTGCGAGTCACATGACTTCATGGCCAGACCTTGAGCCAATGCCCAACAATCTAGTGAATTATGGTGTTACCGAAAACGGTATTGCAATCATAGAACTTATTTCAGATACAGATGGAAAACCCCTGGAAGAAGGCAGAACTTCGGTTAATACTTATACACGCGAAATGTGGGAAGACATTGATCAGGCAATACTCAATGCAAGATTTAATGGTGATGTTTCAGTCATTTTACTAACTGGACATGGTGAAAAATTCTTTTCCGCAGGTGCCAGCATAAATTACCTAAATACGCTTTCACCAAGATACAAATATTTCTTTTGTTTGCATGCTAACGAAACACTATCTCGTCTTGAACAAACGCCTAAACTAGTGATTGCTGCTCTAAACGGCCATACAGTTGGTGGCGGCCTTGAAATCGCTATGGCTGCCGACATTCGAATTGCACACAAAGGTAACTTCCAAATTGGGTTACCTGAAGTCTCTTTAGGAGTCTTGGCGGGTACCGGAGGCACAGCACGTTTAACTCGTCTTGTTGGAAAAGCAAAGGCTATGGAAATTATGGTTACTGGACGAAAATTCTCATTTGAAGAGGCTAGAGATATGGACCTTATTCATGACATTTATGATAGTATAAATTTAGAGGGATTCAGAATGGATGTTATAGATTATGCAAGTCAATTCACTTTACCACTAGCAGCTGCAAAAGCAATAGGGAACATCAAACGTAGCGTACAAAGTGGTATTGAAATTCCATTAGAATCCCATCTTGCTCTAGAACGTGAGTTGCAATCAGACTTGTTTCAGTCAGAAGATGCTAAGGAAGGAATTGCATCATACGTTGAACGCCGTACACCTCGCTTTTCAGGCAAATAAAATCCTATGCTAATTGTACATTTATTCATATACTAATATGTTTGCCGCAATTGTATGTCAGATACCGAAATAGTGGAAGAATATACACCAAACTTTGAGGGTTGGATCAAAGATTTCAATGAATGGCAAACAAGAATTGGGTTTGATCCATCTTGGTTAGGTGATTATAGATTCGATATAAAGTTCGATTGGGACACAGCAGGGAATCAAATCGAATTTGGTGATTTCAAAGGAATGCCCAAATGGGAAAGAAGAATGCAAATACCCCAACAAAATATCAGAGATGCAATTATCACCATGGTTAGTGTTCAAGGAGATACAGAGTTTGCAAGTGTTGAACAGCAAAATCATCTGTTAACAACTGCACCGACAGAGTACGACAAGAAATCAGCTATGAGAATAATGTGTGAAGAACAAAGACATGGTTGGCAAATGGCATATCTGTTATGTACATATTTTGGAGAACAGGGAGTTAGAGAAGCAGCCAAGTTATTAGAAAGAAATGCACAAGATGGGACTAGAATTCTTGGCTCATTTAATGCCCCTATTGACCATTGGTTAGACTTTTTCTGTTTCACACATTTCATTGATAGAGATGGAAAATATCAATTAAAGATGCTTAGTACTTCTTCATTCAGGCCTCTAGCGGCTTCGATGGGGCCGATGTTAAAAGAAGAATCATTCCATCTTGGAACAGGGGCGAATGGGCTCAGAAGAATTGTGAAACAAGGAGTCATTCCATGTGAATTGCTTCAAAAATACCTCAACAAATGGATTAGTACTGGATTAGATCTGTTTGGAACTGATGATTCAACAAGTGCACAGTGGGCATATGTTTACGGTGTAAAGGGAAGATATGATGAGAGAGAGAGTGATGTCGAAGCAGATAGAGAACATCTAAACGAAGCAAGTAGAGAGTTATATTTCCAAGAACTCCGTGAAGAGATGAGAAGAATCAGTAGTGCGAGAAAAGAGGGCGAGCCAGAATTATTCATTCCGTCGGATAAATTCAATAGAGGGATCGGAAATTATGCAGGTAAAAACTATACTATAATAGGGGATAAGTTTGAAGGAACAGATGAAGAATATCAAGATTATTTGATAAGCGTACTACCTACTGATGAAGACGAAGATAAATTAATGAATGAATACATGAAACAAGATTGGATTCAGTATCGAGAGTGGAAAGGAAACTGAGTCTAAACGGTGATTTTATGCAACATGTGGCACTATTAGCTTTTGACAAAGAAAGATGTAAACCATTCTTCGACAGACTTACTGAATTATTTTATCTACATCACCATTCAGAACAACAAAATCCTGAAGAGTATGAAAAATTACTATACATGGTCAAGAGACCATATGACAACAATATGTTAGATATGATTGATCAATGGATGGGTTTAGGTAAAAGAGAATGGAGGGAAGAGACTACTAGAGAAGTAAAATTAGCATTGTATGCAATTAGATATCCCGATACTCTCTTATTAGACAGTTTTACTGAAAATCCTAGATCGGATATTAGGAGACTTTCATCATATCTTCATTTCACACACCACACATACGCAATTTGGGATGAAAATACTCGTAAAGGCTTAGAAAAACTAGGAATTAATATTCCTCAAACAGAAATGGCCGACCCTTTCATCTATGGGGCATATGTAAGTGCTATCGAATTGTTAAAAGATGTCGCACCATTTACTTGTTTCTTGGAACATGATGTTCCAAGGCAACGATTATTTCAAGCTGCACTTGCAGCATATGGAAGTGAAGATTGAGCAATGCCTATGGCCTAAAGCCATAACGACCAGCTATGCAAGTACGCACAGTTACAATCATTGGGGCTGGGACTATGGGCTCAGGAATTGCCCAAGTTTGCGCTCAGAGCGGCTGGGAAACTAAATTATTTGATGCTTTTCCTGAAAGTTTGGAAAGAGGAATGGCAAGTATCGATAAGTTTTGGAACAAAGGTATTGAAAAAGGTAAGACTACAACAGAAGAAAAAGAAGAATGGAGTTCGAATTTGAAGTTTTACACTGATTTAACCCAAGCAGTAGAGGGGACTGACCTAGTTATCGAGGCAGTTCCAGAAATTATGAAATTAAAGAAAGAAATATTTGTCCAATTGGAAAAAATAGCACCCAAAAATGCAATACTTGCTACTAATACATCCAGCCTCCCCATTTCAAGCATAGCAAATGCCACTACATGTCCTGAAAGAATAATAGGAATGCATTTTTTCAATCCTGTTCCAATAATGAAACTTCTTGAACTGGTCAGACATAAAAAGTGTTCAGAAGAAACCATTGCGGCTGCAAAATTAATTGGTGAAACTATGGGTAAAGAAACAATTCTAGTAGAAGATGTCCCCGGATTTGCAACTAGTAGACTAGGGGTAGTACTTGGAAATGAAGCAATTAGAATGTTATCAGAAGGCGTAGCTTCAGCAAGTGATATTGATTCTGCAATGAAATTGGGGTACAAACACCCAATGGGTCCATTAGAGCTCTCTGATTTAGTGGGATTAGATGTTAGAAGAGACATTCTTAACAGTCTCGCTGACTCTTTCGAAGATGAATCATACCGACCTCATCCTTTGTTAAATGCATTGGTATCAGAGGGGAGTTTGGGTAAAAAAACATCCAAAGGAATTTACAACTGGACCAGTTCTGGAAAAACTGAAAGAGAGGATTTACCGAAATGAGGATTTTTCATGCCGAGTGTATTTGTTGAATTAATTGGAATAATAGCGGGAATCCTCGGAGTAGTTGCTTGGATTCCTCAAGTAAAAGAAGTATGGATTGGAAAGAAGCATGAAGGAATTTCTTTACCTACCTTACACTTAATATGTACAGCATTGATACTTTGGTTGATTTATGGATTTATGATTAAATCCGTAGCTATTATTTTTTCAAATATTGCGGCTCTGTCATGCATATTATCATTAATAATTGGTGTAATTAAACTAAGAGACGAAGAGAAATAATCTATTCTTCGCCAAACTTAGGGTCCCTTTTTTCGAGGAAAGCAGTAACACCTTCAGCGAAATCAGGAGTTAATGATGAATTTGTAATAAGTAGTTTCTCAAATTCAAGTTGAGTTTCCATGAAGGTTGAGGTTGAGGCATCAATCAATTGTTTGGTTGAACGTCGACTTGATTCTGACCATTTACCCCATCTTTCTGCAACACTAATGGCTTTTTCAAGAAGAATCTCTGAATCTGCCAATTCGTCTACTGCTCCATATTCAAGAGCTTGTTCGCCATTCCATGTTTCGTTATTAAAGAAGAAACGTTTTGCTCGCTGAGTACCAACAAGTCTGGGCAATAGCCAGGTTGTTCCACCATCGGGTGATAAGCCTAACGAAAAGAATGCAGCAGCCAACTTTGCATTCGGATCACATACACGATAATCAGCACATAAGGCTAGACCTAAACCACCACCTGCTGCAGCACCATTTATTGCAACAACGAATACCTTCTCTGAGGCTCGAATTTTTAATTGCATAGGGTGTAAAATAGATGTTAGGCCGCTAACCATTTCTGCAATACTGCCATCATCTATTGCAGATGCAAAAGCGCTAATATCAGCTCCCGAACAGAAAAAATTTCCAGTTCCAGTCATTACTATTGAACGAATAGAAGAATTATTCAGTAAATCATCGAAGATATCTGACATTAATTCCATTGAACTCAGAGAAAAAGCATTTCTTGAGGCTTTGGCAGATAAAGTGACTAAAGCAACACTATTTGGAAGATGTTGGACCGTAATCGTCATGATTATCGGAATGGGCATCTACTATTAGACTGCGTGAATATCTAAAGTAGGTACTCCTTGCCTAGCCCATGCACACACGAGACCAACTGTATATAGATGGAAAATGGGTAGATGCTCTAGGAAAAGGAAGTATAGATGTAATTAACCCCGCAACTGAAAAAATTATAGGAAAGGTACCTGTTGGTTCCACTAAAGATGTGGATAAGGCAGTTGCTGCTGCAAAAACAGCATTTAACACTTGGTCAAAAAGTAATATTGATCAACGTATTGATTTGTTAAATGCCCTTTCTTATGCATTCAAAGAAAGAGGAGAAGAATTGGCTCAAACAATTACTGCAGAGGTTGGTACTCCAATTGGATACTCACGTGTGGCGATGGTGGGGACACCTAGAGTGGTTTCAAGAAGTTATGCGAAAATTCTTGAAGACTTTTCATGGGAAGAAGAAGTAAGGAACTCGATAGTTTGTAAAGAACCAGTAGGAGTTTGTGCTTTCATCACTCCTTGGAACTTTCCACTTCACCAAATTATTGGAAAGGTAGCTCCAGCTATTGCAGCTGGGTGCACCATGGTGCTAAAACCATCTAAAGAAGCCCCATTGAGTGCATTCATACTAGCCGAAATCTTAGATGAAATTGGTTTACCTGCTGGAGTTTTTAACTTAGTTTCAGGTCATGGTTCCGAAGTTGGAGACTATATGTCAAGCCATCCAGATGTAGATATGGTTTCATTCACAGGATCTACGGAAGCAGGCGTTTCAGTAAGTCAATCGGCAGCACCTACGATAAAGAGAGTGACGCTAGAATTGGGAGGGAAGAGTGCTAATGTAGCTCTAGATGATGCAGATCCAATAATGGTAGCTAAAAAAGCGATTGGTGCATGCCATCAAAATAGTGGCCAAACATGTTCTGCATTAACAAGATTAATAATTCCTGAAACAATGAATGAACAGGTGTGTGAAATAATTGCAGGAAAAAATGATTTATATTTGGCAGGAGACCCATTAGATGAAGCTACTAGATGTGGACCTATGGTCAGTTCAAGGCAACAATCAAGTGTTACTGAATATATAAAATCAGGAATTAATGAAGGTGCCACTTTAATTTCAGGAGGATTAGGTATGCCCGATGGATTAACAAAAGGGTTCTATGTTAAGCCAACTGTATTTGCAAATGTGACAACAAACATGAGAGTATGGAAAGAAGAAATCTTTGGTCCGGTTTTAGTTATTACAACATATAAGACAGAAGATGAAGCACTATCCTTAGCGAATGATTCAATTTATGGATTATCAGGAGGAGTGTGGTCAGAAAGTAATGAGAGAGCTATCAACTTTGCAAAAAAAATGAGAACTGGGCAAGTCAGTATTAATGGAGGTGCATTTAATGTAAGCGCTCCATTTGGAGGATATAAATTGTCAGGAAATGGCAGAGAGTTAGGGACACATGGATTAGATGAGTTTTTAGAAATAAAATCAATCCAACTATAATCTTTTGAGACGCTTAGTCGTTAATCAACGACCTACCCATTTGGGATCACTACGCTGTAAAAATGCTTTAACGCCTATTTCTTTATCTTCTGTATCAAATAAAGCGACGAATTCTGACCTCTCAGCAAGAACGCCTTCTGTAAAAGGTAAATCAAGAGACGCACGTACTGCACGCTTGGCAACTTTAGTAGTATAGGGAGATTTTTTTGCTATGTTTTCCGCTAAGGACATTGTAATATTCTTAAGTTCTTCAGGAGTTGTCACAGCATTAACTAATCCACAAGAAAAAGCTGTATCGGCATCCATCATATCTCCTGTCAAAACCATTTCTAATGCCTTACCATAACCAATAAGGCGGCATAATCGTTGTGTACCACCACCACCTGGAATCAAACCTAAATTAATTTCAGGTGTGCCAAATTTCGCTCTATCAGATGCTATTCTTAAATCACAAGATAAGGCTAATTCGATACCTCCACCAAGAGCGAAGCCATCAACCATCGCAATAGTTGGTTTGGTCAGATTCCAGATTCTTTCCCATGCATTATCTTCAAAGAAATCTCTGACCTCATCTGAGTTCTTACCTAGGAATTCAGAAATATCCGCTCCAGCAGCAAAAGAAGCGGGTTTAGGTCTCTTGCCCTCTAGAGGAGGGTTTGGAGGTGCCCCTCTAATTACAATAACTCTAATCGAATCGTTTGACTCAGCTGCTTCACAAGCCTCTTTCAGAGCTTGATGTGATGCTGCATTTAATGAATTAAGTTTATCCGGTCGATTTAAAGTCCAAACAGAAACTAAACCCCCTTGAGGATAAGTTCCTTCAATTAGCATATTTTCTATTAATAGCACTTCGCTCATATATCTTCGAAAGAGGATAGATGTTTGAACATACGGTAGAACTAATGTCATTCAGTAGGAAAACCAGGCGGAGGAGGCATAGGAGGGAAACCGGGCGGAGGAGGCATAGGAGGGAAACCGGGCGGCGGTGGCATTTCTGGTAAATCAAACGCTTCAGGTGGATTTGTAGTAGCACTTGTTTCTTGTTCCTTCTTCTTAACTTCTAGAGGGGTTTTAATTTTTAAAATTCTGGTATTATCAATTCGAATATACGAGACACCGAGAGGTTTACTTTCATCAGGGTTTTCTGGTTCATCAATAATTGTCAATCCATGATTAGGATCTGTCAAAAGTATTGCGAGATTTTCTCCGTCTTCTATTTCTGTCCATAAACGAGCTTTTGCTGCCCTTCGTTCTGCCAGAGCCATTCTTCTCTTCCTTTCTATACTAGAGCGGATCTCGGCTTGCCTAGATCGACGTTGGTCAACAAACGCCTCGATTTCAGACTCCATTTCAGATTGAGCATCTGATGTAACAACTAATTTTTTTGCAAGTTTTGTTCCATCAATTGCTTGAACTCCGAGACTTGGGAGAGGAGGAAGTGCTATTTCTGAAGAAATCGGAGGAGGAGGCATTGGTGGTAAAGGCACAGCAGGTAAAGGCATGGGAGGAAGAGGGAAATCCGGTTCCTGAGATCTTTTGCGACTTCTCTTAAGTTTCTCATCTCTTTTGTCACTAACCGTTTCTATATGATTAACTGGAGGTGGTATTTCAGCAATAGAATCAGTTGTTATACTGACTTGTGGTAAAGTCTCTTCGGAGATGCTGGGAAGGATGATTTTTTGATTTCCAGTAAACATTAAAACTGCCAAAATTGAAAGAAGTACCACACCACTAGCAATGGAAGAGACTAAATCTAATCTCCCCTGAAATATAAAGAAAAGTATAAACCCAAAAATAAGGGAAAACCAGCCCGTCATTCTCATCATAGATGGCATACTATCAGGCCTTCGACTGGGTTACCTATCTTCACTTTGACGGGGGCTTGAGTTCATCGCAAAGAATTCTAAGAGATTCTCCTCTATGAGACTTAGCATCCTTTTCGGACTGTAACATTTCTCCGAATGTCCTGCCATCACCTGAATCTGGGATGAATATTGGGTCAAAACCAAACCCATTAGAACCTAGGATTTTGGTAGATATTTCCCCTAAACATATCCCCATTGAATGCCAATAATTACCATTTTCATAGATTATAGAATAAGCACGATATTCTGCTTTGCGGTTCAGATTACCTTTGAGAATCTTAATAATCCCCTCATTCCCTATAGTTTTTGAAACATATGAAGAATAAACTCCGGGAAAATTATCTAAGCTATTAATAAACAAACCTGAATCTTCAACTAGTACCGCACAACCTTCGAATTCAGTTCCTGAAATTAATTCTAAAGATTGCTGAATTTTAGATTTAGAAATAACTTCTATATCATCTGCCTGAGGTTCAATAAAATCCGGAGCGTGCCCGTCAATAAGCAATTGTTCTACTGTATGCCCTAAGGAACCTAGTGCGGATCTTGCTTCGGCAATTTTATTTTCATTAGATGTTGCAAAAAGAATCTTCATGTTAACCACTCAAGCATGATACCTTACTCGCCCTCTAATTGCATTAAATCTTGCAATAACTTCGTTTCCTGAAGGTGCAAAGTTGCTACAAGAAGAAATATAACCGTCAATTAATGTGTCAATTGCACCTTTATACTCGTGATGACTGGCATTAAGACATTCATTTAATACCTGTAAGTCGAGACCTAATTGTTCAATTTCTGGCACTATTTTAGAAAGCCCAAAATCAATTAGAGTGAGTGCACCCTCGTCACTAATTATCACATTATGAGTTGTTAAATCACCATGAGAAATCCCTAATTCATGCATCTCACGAATTAGGCCGCCTAACTTTCTAATCTGATCTAAATCAGATTCACCACACAATAATGATTCATACAAGGTTTTACCTTCTATATAACTTAATAAAATCCAACCTTTATCAAAATCTACATCCAAGATTGAAGGTGAAGAAAAATTAGTGGAATGTAATTTGGTTAACACCCTAACTTCTACTGAAAGTCTCTGACGTGTCAATCTTCGATCTAAATCTGGATGCCTATAAGAGCGAGGATTACGGATTTTTAACACCGCTTTTTCACCCATCCAATGGCCTGAAAATACAATTGCCTCGGCCCCTTGATGGAGCATTTTGGACTGTTGCCATATTGGCAGCAACTCATTCGCCATGTGTATCGGAGGTGACATACCTTGAAAGAGGTTAAACCTAACCAATGACCGTATTCGCATGTCTATGGACCTACCTGTGGCCCCTCATCCGCGTGGAAATATAATCCCAAGGACGTATCCTAGACACCTTATTGAACAAGAGGCACTGAGGCTTAGTAATGAGATAAAACAGCCCCAAAGATGGACTCTTGAGCACTGTAAAACAATAGCTGCCTATACATTAGAAATTAATCAACTGAAAAAGGAAAAGGGGGTTTATCTTATTGCTCATTCTTATCAAACGCCAGACATAATCTATGGTGTTGCAGATGAAGTTTCAGATAGTTATTCATTATCTAAATCCGCTAGAGATGCCGAACAGGAAATAATTTTGTTTTCAAGTGTTCGATTCATGGCTGAGACGGCTAAGATCTTAAGCCCAGAAAAACTAGTTTTACACCCCTCACCGGAAGCAGGTTGCTCATTGTCAGAAAGTATAACCGCTCAGGACGTAAGAAATTTAAAAGAAAAATACCCCGGAGTTCCTGTAGCCTGCTACATCAATACTACTGCTGAAGTAAAGGCAGAAGTGGATGTATGTGTGACAAGTAGTAATTATCTAAAAATATGTGAATCTTTACCAGGAGATAAATTAATTTTTGTGCCAGATAGATTCATGGGTGAGCATTTACAAAATTATCTTCAAGGGAAAAAAGAAGTAATAATCTATGATGGAGAATGTGAAGTACACGCCTTGTTCACAGGAGAAAAAGTATTGTCTTGGAAAGAAAGAGCAAAAAAAGCAGGGATGGACCTGCAAGTTTTGAGTCACCCAGAGTGCGCTGCAGATGTATTAAAAGAAAGTGATATTATTGGAAGTAGTGAAGTATTGATTACTGAATCAATACGATTAGCGGAAGAAGGAATGACTAACATCATGTTAATTACTGAGTGTGGAACTGCTGATAGAGTGATGGCAGAAACAAATGATGATTTGAATATCATAGGAACGTGTGTAATGTGCAGACATATGAAAACAACACTATTGGAAGATATCCTACAAGCATTAAGAGAACCCAGTTCTGAACAAATTATTGAATTAGATAAAGAAGTTATAGAAAAAGCGAAATTATCATTAGATGAGATGTTCAGATACGCTGAACTTTAATCGCGCAGTCTTTTTTCTAAGGCTGATTGCTGAGACCAAACTAAGAGTAGAGGGATAAGTAGTAGTACCGCAGCCTGGAGTACAACAGATGAGTATTCTTGAAATGATTTTTCTAATTCATAAATTACTAATTCAGAGTCACCATTTTCATCAATTGTTATCCAGGTGATACCATTGCTCAGCATATATGGATCATATTGGTTGAAATCATCAAAAGTTTTCTGATCACCAGAGTCATCATCAATATCCCAAAGGAATACTTTGCTATTAAAATTGAGAGGATCTAAATTAATTGAAGGTGAGGTTATTGGTCTCTGAAGAAATGCGATATAATTTCCCTTAATACTTGGAGATTCAGCGGGCCAAAGAGGGTTTGATAGCATTGTTTGTTCACCAGTTAAAGTATCTATTAGGATAAGTCGATTTAATGGTCCGACATCGACCGTTATGACAATGAAATTCTCATCCATTTCTATATCCAATATGGTGGAATTATTATAGTCAACTGGGACTTCATACAACCTTTCCAAATATTCATCATTTAAATCATTAGAGAATGTTTCAATTAATATATTAATTTCTATACTAGGACTAAATAATGTTGTGACATTAATAATTGGACCATTCGCAGTATTAAATGCAGAGGCAATAAACGACCCCGATGCTTCAATCGCAGTAAAATTACCAATTTCATTCGAGAGTACTGTTTGATTTAGAAGAACATTAATTATTTCCATACTACCATTTGTAACCTTTACTAAATAGGGGTCGCCATGAACATTTTCTCCAATTGAGAATTTGTAAGAAGTCAGATTTTCTGTAATACTAAATATTGGTTCTATTTTATCTAAAGATATATTATCTAACTGGAAAAAATCAAGATTGAAGTTATCGAATAATATGAGGCTGTTATTTGATAATTCTATACTTGGAGGAGTCACCCAACTAATCCCTCCAATTACTGTTTCTTGCTGAGTACTAACATTCCAGAGATTTATATTGATATCAGGACCTATTTCTTCGATACCGACGACCCAACCTTCTGATCCTGCTGCTTTAGTTGGATTCACGCCCTCAATTGGAAAATCTTGATGTGTAGCATCCCATAATAGCACACTACTAGTAATGATCAATAGAGTGGCAATAAAAGCCTTGGTTTGACTTGAACTTGGAGCCTGAAGAGGATGAAATATACGCTTAACTTGGAGCCAAGATTGAGATGCCCACTTTTTCGGGTCATCTATGGCACGAGCTAAGCGCCTTGAAAACAAACGCTCATCAGCAAATTGCCAAATTGGTGCATGGGTTTTAGAAGTAATCTCAACAGCAATCATTGCTACAATAATTCCTCCAATAATGTCCGAAACCCAGTGTATCCCCAAATATAAAATTGTAAATGCAGTCATTATGATGAATAATAGTAGTAATCTCCGATAACGTAACCATCGTTCATCCGAATCCCATCTCTCCATAGTTAACCATATCGCAAATGGTAAACCAATGTGTAGGCTAGGCATTCCATTGGTGAATGGATCAATTTGTATAAACCAATTATGTATTTCGGGCGTTAAATCATAAGCTATTGTTTGCATCTCTGGGATATAATTACCAGTTACTCTCACATTGAAAAATAAATAAAACGGAATCGCCAATACATACACCCAAAACATAGACAATGATATTCTATCAGCCATGTATCTATCATCGAAAAATATCGGATAAACGAACGATGAAAATGTTACTGCCATAAATCCCATGACATAAAAATGAGTTAAGCCTATTGACAACAGAGAGTTGCTCAATGATTCTTGAATCCATAAAACGATATCTCCTTCAATAGCATATACGTAAGGAGTCATATCAAGTTGAGTATTCGCCATGATTATTCTATCTAATTGATCGAGTAAATCTTTCCATAAATAAACAGAAAATACAACGATCATATGCGCCCAATATCTTCTAAACATATCGACAAAACCTGATATGCGTATTTTAGCGTAATCAGGCTTAAAGAAAGGCATTAATGCTATACTGATTACTATAGCACCAGTAATCCAAGTTAGATAGATGCTAGTCCCTACAGCCATACTATCAATATGTCTCGGATAGACACTCCATCATCAAACTGACCCTTCTATGAAATAGAGGTTTATGAGATGCGAACCGTTGGACTGTTAGGCTGTTCTAATGTTTCAATGACCTTTTGTACAATTTTATCAAACGCTTGTGCCGTTGCTCCGTTAGGGTCGGCAACAATACGATGTACGCCATCATCCCCACCTCTAACAATTCCAGGATCAAAAGGTAAGGAACCCAAAAACGGAACTGAAAGATTTTCTGCTGCTTCTTTCCCACCACCACTCTTGAAAACATCGAGTGTGATTGACCAATTACCATCATCATCTGAAGTAGTCTCAATTAAACTACCACTAGGACCATTAATCCCAACTTTAGTGTTAGGTTCTGTATTTCCATTTATCGTGTACCCACTCATATTTTCAACCACACCGATAACTGGGATAGAAATTGTTTTGGCGAAGTTTATTGATTTACGGCTATCTAAAAGTGCAACCTCCTGAGGAGTGGTCACAATCACTACTCCATCTATTGTTGGTAAACTTTGGGAGACCGTTAATGGCTCATCACTAGTCCCTGGGGGGAAATCGATGATTAACGCATCTAATTCACCCCACTCCACATCACCAATGAATTGATTGATTGCTCCTAACTTAATTGGGCCGCGCCAAATAACTGGTTTATCCGGATCTTCAATGAGAAAAGCCATCGAAATCACTTTTATGCCATGGGCTCCAATTGCCGGATGTATTCGTCCATTCTCCACATGTAAGTCAGTTCCTTCTAAACCAAGCATCTTTGGAACGTTTGGACCAGTTATATCAATATCCATAATTCCTACTTTCTGACCCATACGAGCTAAAGAAAGAGCAAGTCCTGTTGCAACGGTTGATTTACCAACTCCGCCTTTTCCTGACAATACCATAATTTTATGTTTGATATCTTCATCAATCTTGGTAATCCTAAGTTTTCTTTGCATTTGCTGATACGCCTGTTCCATCTGAGCTTTTTGTTGAGATGATACCTCAGGTTTCTCTGCTTTTCCTTCTGAACCGCCTTGATGATGACTAATGGGGGTCTCAGACATTAACTACTGGGCAGAGTGAATCATACTTCAACCCTAGTCAACATTAGTTCTACATTAATAATCAAGAAACTATTGTGGTTTAGTTAATTAAGTCTGACTTTTTCTGAATCAACATGAAACTACTATTCGTATGTGTAGGAAATACTTGTAGAAGTCAAATGGCTGAGGCTTTAGCAAGAGACATGGGATTTGAGGCGCAGTCAGCAGGAACTCATCCCGGAGAAAAGGTGGCAGATAATGCGTTATTAGTGATTAAAGAATTGGGAATAAAAATTAAAAATCAATATCCTAAATCCATAGATGATATTGATACTGGATCGTTTGATAAAATAATTAGTATGGGTTGCGGAGTAGCATGTTCAAATTTACCTGTCTTTGCAGACTGGGGATTAGATGATCCAGTTGGAAACACAATTGATATTTATAGAAACACTAGGGAAAAAATACAATTATTGCTAGAAAATATGTCTCAAACTCAGACCGACGCTTAGAAAAGTGACTCAGGTTTCCCAATATGCATACGAGTGTAGTGTAGTGGTTATCACCGGGCGTTGCCAACGCCTGAACCCGGGTTCAAATCCCGGCACTCGTACCAATTTATTCTAATTTTGAATTGCGTAAAACTAGCATAATTCCTGTGGCAGATAAAATTAAGACAAACATTAATCCTATGGTAATTAGTAATGAATCATTGTCCACAATCCAATTTCCAGACTGGGAATCTAAGTCTACTTTTTCAATATCGATTATCACTTTTTGATCTTCTATTGATGTAGAAGAAAGATAAATGTCGGTACCTCTAATTGAAATCTCAATTTCACCGTTTGGTAAACTAGAACGGGCGAGAATCTCTAACGAATAGATGCCATCACCAGAAATGCGATCAAAACCCGCACCATCATCTTTCATTAATAACCAATTATTAGATTGCCCTATAGGTGCCAATCGACCCATTTTCACCTGTACTGAAGAAATCCCATCCGGATCATCCATGGCCACTTCTAGAACTTGGGAAATTGGATCACCCTCTTTTGGGGCAAGAATAATATTGGAAACCTCTCCATCTCTTAAAATAGTGTAATTCTTTATCATTGGAGCCTCATTTTCTATGATTAACAAGGAATCTATGACTTCATCATCAACTAAAAATTGAGTTATTAATCTAGATGAATCATAAGTATCTGTTAATCGGACTGGTACTAACCTTTCACCTGGGGCCATCCCATTAGGAACCAAGAACTGACCAACCCATTTTGAATCAGTAAAAGTCAAAGGAATAGATTCACCTCCTGCACTCATTAATTCTAATGAAACGGATACAACACCATGGGCATCATTGGCAATAACAGATATGTCAACTGTATCCCCACGTTTAACAACTTGAGGTGTAAAACTAATGAATGACATAATAGGTGCAGGATTGAGTATTTCTATATCGGCAGATACAGTAATAGTCTCCCAAATATCTTCCATTTCTATCTCTACAGTTTTGTTACCAAACTCAAGACCCTCAGCATAGATTAGTGAGGTCCAAATATTATCATGAATAATATTATCACCTGAAATCCCCTTATCGGATAATTGAATTGTTCCTAATCCAAAACCAGACATATCAACAGAGACTGAGATGACATCATTATCGATATCTTCAACAGTAATTTCTAGATGTGCCATTCCGCCTTCAGTATACAAAGCTCCTTCCCTAAATTGAAGTGTTTCTAAAGAGGGAAGAGTATTTTCTTCAGCTGTAATTATTGATGGAGAATGAATCTTATCTAGAGTTTGGGTCTCATAGAAATCAATCTCACCATCAGTAATTTTCAGAGTAACGGAACGATTGATATGATAGAAAAGTCCAGCTAATAATCCTTCATTAATTATGCTACCAGACGCTTGGCTATCATTTCCATAATCACCAATCCAATCAATCACCTTCACACTGTGTCCATCGACCATTACATCTCTAGAATTTTGAACAAGAATTGATAGGATGAAATCGATATTATTAGAAATTACAAGTTTATCACCTGGTAATAATATTTCAGGTGATGCTCCAGTTTCTTTGGTTATTGGATTAGTATCTATTGGGTTGGCTTTAGGTCTTTCAGGTTCAACTTGAATTGGTGAGACCTCAGGGTATTCATTGGAAGTTGAGCCATTATCTTCAATATACTGATATCGAATAGTTGAATTTTCCCAAGTTGATTGAGGGACTGTGTATTCATATGTGAGATTATGTTCTGCAGTAAGTTCTTGATTAATAGGGAAGTTAGAAAGAGACGATACGTTGAACCAATTCTCATTTCTAATTTTGTTAACCTCAAAGTTAACACCTGAAGAGTTTACTTGAGAACCTGTATCGTCTATGTAGCGAATCAGTCCGAAAGAACCTGATGCATCTCCGCTATATGTTCCATCTACTCGAAGAGTATCGACAAGGATCAATCCATCACGTTCTTCAAAATGCAATTTATCTACAGTTCCGTTCGTATAAATATACGGTTGTTCTTCTGAAACAATGAAATTAAAATCAGCGTTGCCTACATATTTGAATAATTGCTCATCTTGAACACCATAGACCCATAAATCGTTAAATCTAAACTCTTCTAATTCAAGTTCTATAGTTCCACCGTCAAATTGTATGAAACTTGTTGCTGAGGCTGCTAAATTTAGTTGCTGATAATCACGTAAGCCATCAGAATCAAATGATTCGAAATAGAATGTGGAAATTAGGCCACTTACGGACAGGTTTTCGTTGTCAGAATTCTCATAGAGTTCGACCATTCCGTCACCAGAGATTATCAAATGCTCAGTAAAAATTTCTTGCGATAAAGTGCGATTATACAGGGCATTCGTTACATTTACAGAAATTTCTAATCCTTGTTGAATAGTGTATAAGGACCCATCGCCTTGCATTTCAAATTCTTGCCCAACTAATTCTTCTTGAAAATAAGTTTGATTTAACCAAACTTTTTCTAAATCTAATTCTATCCTCATATTTTCAACGTTATCTAATTCAAAATTGCCGGCTCCCAATTCATTAGAAATTAGAGTTTCCCCAGTTCGTTGTTGCCAACCTCTACCTTCAAAAAAGAGATTTGAAGAACCAGTTCCTTCAGAGTCTAACACATTATTACTCCATGTTCTATTAGTCGTTATCTCATGATCTGATATGGGTTGGTTCCAATTTGTAACTCTGATATTTCGAGAACACGATGCTTCTAAAGTTTCTACTGAAATCTCTATCTCGTCTCTAAATATCGGTTCTTCGGGTAATGTAATGTCTATTACGCCACCAGCAATAATAATAGTTGAGTTGAAATTATTGCCAACTGACTGATCTTCCCTTTCATGATCAATTGAGATATTTACCAGATGAGGAGTTGACCCGTTAACAAAAGGAGGAGAAAACTCAACTACATACCTATGTACAATTGATGAGGATAATACTGAACTATTTCCTTCTGAGTCGTCTAATAACTGATACTCATAATCCCAATCTGTAAGAATAACGCATTCTATTTGGTTCTCATTTGCTGCTAGAACCATTGAAGAAAAACTACTGAATAATAATATTGAAAGAGCCAGTATGACTTTTTTACGGCTCTCCATGAATTAAATACTAGAAGTTCTTCTTATGAAGATATTGGGACGTTGTTCTTTTATTAGAACAATGGTTCTTCCCAATCGTCTTCTTCACCAGACCTTTCTTTCCAAAGATTGGCTGGCATATCATCATATATACCAGCATAAGGGTCATCATTAACCTGTTTTTTCCTTAGATCCATGGCTGCAAGAGCAAAAGCCTCTGCAGAAGATTTGAATTTCCAATAATGTATTCTCCACTCTCTACCATCCCAGAGTGTAGTTTCTTCTGATTCTGTAGTCAGTAAATCATAATCTTGCAGTTGATAGAAAAGATTTCGGTCATTAGGTTCTAATGCATTATCAATTATACGATTTGAAAACCCAAAGAATCCTAATGCGTGTTCAGCAATACCTTCTGCAACTACTTTTTCCATATCTTCGTCAACTTTGCGACGAATTGCTTGAGTTAATTGTGCTAGTGTCAAACCCATATTACCGGCTCCAGTATATATTCTATGGAAGGGCGTGACTTATCAACCATACTTCAAGAAGATCATAAATTCATTTTCTAATCCCGAAGCCGTTAATCGATAGATGGTCTTCGTAAACATCATGAAGAGCAAAGGGGTGAAGACTTTCTTGGGACTTGAAGAAAGTGACAAGGGCCCCTTTGATGTAGTAATATTACCAATTCCATACGAAATGACTACCAGTTACAAAGAAGGTACTGAATTTGGACCTAATGCATGCATTGAGGCTAGTTCTCAAGTAGAGTTATATGATAAATTATTACAGAGTGATTTGCCATGTGGATTCAAAATCCATACATCTAAACCATGGGAGGAGGAGGTATCGAGTCTTGAAGAGGCTTTGGCGAGTATAACAAAATTTATCGAACCATGGATGAATGGAAATCAATTCCCGATAGTTCTTGGTGGAGAGCATGGTTTGCTACTACCAGTTGTTGAATCAATGAAAGTTCATCCGAAAATTAGTGGTAAACTAGAAAATTTAACAATAGTCCAGATTGATGCGCATGCGGATTTAAGGGATGAATTAAATGAAGAAAAATTTTCACATGGGACCGTCATAAGAAGATCCCTAGATGCAGGTGCAGGCAAAGTCATTCAAATAGGAATTAGGACATATAGTTCAGAAGAGAAAGAAATTATGCTTAATGATAGAAGAATTAAGACATGGTTTGCCCAGGACTTAATTGATACTAATTTAGATTTGTCAAATTGGAAAAAAATGATTGAGCAAATTAAAAAAATAAGTGGGCCCGTGTGGCTAACTTTTGATATAGACGGTTTAGATGGATTGCTTGTTCCAGCCACGGGAACTCCAGTACCTGGTGGATTGTCTTATTGGGGAGCTATTGAGATTATAGAATCATTATTTTCAGCTAAAGATGCAGAAGTAATAGGGGCGGATGTAAATGAGATATGTACTTCTGAAGGAACAAATTTAACCGAATTCTCCGCAGCATTGATTGTTACAAAAATTTTAGCGTGCCATATTGCAAAAAATATTACGGAATAATAAAAATGATTTGGAACCTTAGTTAGGTGAAAGGGACACGCAAATCCGAAGTATTCAATCATGTGGACTGACTCCGAACACCATGAGTAGGTCTTTCGTCGCACGTGCAATTATTGTACTACTACTTTCGACAAGTCTGAATTCTATTATTACTGCGCAACAACCAGAACCTGTGCAAGAACATTGGTACCATACATATCCCACCTTAACTGAAGATATTCAATCATGGGAAGAAAACTATCCAGATATTGTGAAAATTGTTAGTGCTGGAGAAACTCTGTATGGCCGGCAACAATGGGTTGTACAAATATCAGATTGGACAATGGAGAATAAGAGTAATGGAGAGCCCAAAGAAATTGTGTATATAGATGGAGGTCATCATGGAAATGAACATTTGGGAACTGAGTTAGCATTTCTGACTGCAGAGTATTATATCGAAGGGTGGGGGAATAATTTAGAAGACGCCATCAGAGTTTTAGAGAATACTGAGATTCATGTTATGATTATGCTAAATGCTGATGGTAATGATGTTGATTCGAGATGGAATATGAACCAAGTGGACTTGAACAGAAACTATGATCACCATTGGTCAACCGAAGAATCTGCAAGTGGAGATGGACCATTTTCAGAGCCAGAAACAAGTAATAATGCTGCATATATGGAAGAATGGGCATCTGATGCTGATCTATATGTTACTATGCATACTGGTACGTGGATACTAGCATACCCTTGGGGATTTACTCCTAATATGCCGTCCGATTACGAATTATTTGAATTTATCAGAGACGACATACATGAAAAGATAGATTCAGAGTTACCAATTAAGAATGCCAATTCTGGGATATACCCCACACATGGGACGAGCAGGGACTATGGATATGGGATAATGGGATACCCTACTTTCACATTTGAAACTGATGATGAACAATTTCTCTTGGGTACTATTGAAACTCTTTCTAGTAGATTATCAACAGAACTTGATGTTATGAAATATCTAATTGAAAATATTTGGTACTGGAGAGCGAGACTCGAAGTCCAGTCAATGAAGATACAAGATAACGAGATTGAGATTGATGTAGTTAATCTTGGAAGAGCTAGTACATCAAATGCATCTCTGCATTATGTTGACAAAATGGGAAAGGTACTTTGGCATTCTGAGAATTTTGGCGTAAATGCAACAAATACTTCCAAAATAATTCTCGGTATCGAAAACTTAAGTATTAACTCAGAAGGGATATGGGAATTACACTATCAAAAAAGAGTTATAGATTCATCTCTTTGGGTAAATGAATTGATTCTTGAAAAACCAATTATAACATCGGGTGATTCAACATTTCTCCCCGCCCCAGGTTTCTTAGTATGTATTTTAGCCATAGCCATTGCTTCACTAAAAAATAAAAAAAATATTGAAAAAGAGCCACTAGAGTAAATAATATAGTAAATCTTGATTATTGAAATATGCATTTTTAGTAGGTTCAGAGGGGCCGGTTATTATTGATATCGATTTGAAATAGTGATTTTCAGAAGGAATTCTTTGTATAATTGAACATAATCGCACATGTATGCAAGTCACCACAAGTGGATTTTTAGATACAGGAAATATAATGATAATCCCAGTTTTTGAAGGGTTAACTAAAGCCCCAAACAATGCAACTGTAAACCTAAGTCGTAGCGCTAGTATCGCTGTAAAATCAGCTTTTTCAAGTGAATCATTTAATGGAGAAATGGGGGAATCATTAAGCGTTTGGACAACGAACTGCCAAGTTATACTCTTAGGTTTGGGAAAACAAGAAGATTTGACAACAAAGAAATCAAGAGATAATGGGGCCAAGTGTTTTGCATCTCTTTCAAAGAAACATGGAACTGAAATCATAGTTCGCTTTACAACGGGTTGGAAAGTTGAGATGATGACTGCATTCGCGGAAGGAATGATTCTACGCAACTATACGTTCGAGAAATATAAAAAGAAAGATGAAGATGATAAAGGACCTTGGTCTTTGGTTTACCAAACTGTAGAACGGTATCAGAAATCTCTCAATTTAGCAGTTAATAGATCATATGACATAGCAACAGGAGTGCATCTTGCAAGAGACTTAGGGAACGAACCGGCAAATCGACTTTATCCCGAAGAATTTGGCCGTAGAGCCCTTGAATGGGCAAAAGGAAAGAAAAATGTTGAAGTTAAAGTTTGGGATTACAAGCGCCTTAAAGAAGAAGGCATGTATGGACTTATTGAAGTTGGAAAAGGAAGTATACACAAACCATGCATGGTATTTTTCCACCTAAATAAAGACATAGATAATGATTCAGAAGTCCCTTGCATCGTAGGAAAAGGAATTACATTTGATTCAGGAGGGATCTCAATCAAAGGTAGTGCAGGGATGGATGAGATGAAACTAGATATGCATGGTTCAGCTACTGTGTTTGGTCTTTTCCAAGCACTTTATGCAACAGGTTACAAAGGTCGAGTTAACGGAATTACATGCATGGCAGAAAATATGCCTAGTGCTGAGGCATATCGACCAGGAGATGTAATTAATACCTACTCAGGCAAAACCATCGAGGTTCTAAATACAGATGCAGAAGGACGTAATGTTCTCGCAGACGGCTTATGGAAGGCAGGGGAACTCAATCCATCATATATCATTGACTTAGCAACATTAACCGGATCAATTGTAATAGCACTTGGTCATGAAGCTACTGGATTATTCTCTAATAGCCAGTCATTATCTCAAAGAATAAAGGAAGTTGGTGATGAAGTTGATGAAATCTCTTGGCCAATGCCTCTGTTACCAGCTTTCGAAAAGCAAATGACTGATTCTAAAATTGCAGATGTACGCAATCAAGGGAAGGGACGATGGGGGGGAGCCAGTCAAGCAGCGGGGTTCCTCAAACAATTTGTTCAAGAGCGGGAAAATAATGAAGGAGAAAAAAAACAAATCCCATGGGCGCATCTCGATATTGCAGGCACTGCAGGCATTTGGGGTGGTGAAACCAATGTCACCGTAGGTCATGGAGCGACAGGCGTACAAGTACGCGCCTTACATCGTTTGATAACTCAAGAATAAAATTCTTAGATTTCTTCCGAAGGAATAAGTAAGAAGCCTAAACCATAAACAATTACTAATCCCCCTCCTGTCATTATAGTAAGAGCTGAAAATATCAATCTAGAAACAGTAGATGATATGCCTAATTTCCTAGCAAAGCCGGAACAAACACCAAATATCATTCTATCAGAACGAGGCCTAGACAGAGGCTTTGCACCAACTTTGATTGGTTGCATTGATTGGCTGGTCATAAAATCACTCTTCTGAATCAAGTACTTCAAAATCCGCTTCTACAACGTCACCTTCTTCAGCATCCGAATCTCCATCATCTGACATTGCAGCAGATGCAGCTTCGTATAATTTAGATGATAATTTATGCATTAATTCTTCTAATTCTTGAATTCTAGACTGTATACCAGGTTCATCTAGGTCTTCATCAGAAACTGGTTGGTCTTCATTGGTTAGAAGAGATTCTAATTCTTTGAGTTTATCTAAAACAGGATTTACCACGTCCTCGGAAAGTTTCTCTTTGGTTTCGTCGATTGTTCTACGAGTTTGATATACTATACTATCAGCAGTATTTCTCAATTCAACTCTAGTTTTACGGCGCTTGTCATCCTCTGCAAACTCTTCAGCATCGCTAATCTTCTGCTTTATTTCATCTTCTGTGAGAGATGTTTGACTTTCGATCTTAATTGATTGTTCAGTGCCTGTCCCAAGGTCTTTGGCAGATACATCCACTATTCCATTAGCATCGATATCGAAGGTGACTTCAATTTGGGGGAGACCTCGTGGAGAAGGAGGAATCCCCATCAAGTGGAATCGTCCAAGAGTAGTATTATCTTTGGCGAATTCACGCTCACCTTGAAGAACATGAACTTCTACTGCCGGTTGATTATCTGCTGCTGTTGAAAATGTCTCAGAGCGTCGAGAAGGAATTGTGGTATTTCTTTCTATCATAGTTGTCATGATGCCCCCTAAGGTCTCAATACCCAAAGTAAGTGGTGTGACATCAAGAAGAAGAACATCGGTAACTCCCTCGTCACCCACTATAATTCCTGCTTGAAGTGCAGCACCTAGAGCAACCGCTTCATCAGGATTTATACCCTTGAAAGGGGATTTGCCTACTTCTGATTCAATAGCACTTTGGACTACAGGTATCCGAGTAGAACCGCCCACAAGAATTACCTTATCGACATCCCCCTTACCAATTCCGGCGTCTTTCATAGCTCTTCGAGTTGGCCCCATTGTTCGTTCAACTAAGCTAGAGATAAGGTCCTCAAATTTAGCTCTAGAAAGAGAAAGATCGAGGTGTTCCGGTTGCCCGTCTTTCATAGTGATGAATGGCAAATTAATTTGAGACATTGAAGTCCCAGAAAGTTCTATCTTTGCTTTCTCAGCTGCTTCTCTGAGGCGACTCATAGCTTGCATATCCTTAGCCAAGTCAATACCGGAGGTTTTCTTGTATTCACTAGTAATCCATTCAACAACTACATGGTCGAAATCATCGCCTCCTAAGCGATTATCTCCACTTGTGGCCTTGACTTCAATCTGGGGTTGTCCATCGACCTGGTATATCTCTAAAACTGACACATCGAATGTACCTCCACCTAAGTCGTAAACAAGAATGGTTTGATCTTCATCTTTGTCAACACCATACGCCAAAGCAGCGGCGGTAGGTTCATTGATAATTCTCAAAACTTCCAAACCTGCTATTCGACCTGCGTCTTGTGTAGCCTTTCTTTGTGCATCAGTAAAATAGGCCGGACATGTGATGACTGCTTGAGTAACCTCTCGGCCGAGGTATGATTCTGCATCTGTTTTTAATTTCTGTAAAACAAAAGCTGAAACTTCTTGAGGAGTATACTCGTTTTCATCGATACTCTTCTTCCAATCAGTTCCCATTTCTCTTTTTACAGAAAGAATGGTTCGTTCAGAATTTGTTACTGCTTGGCGTTTGGCAGTAACTCCGACCAAACGTTCACCATCTTTACTGAAGGCCACTACAGATGGAGTTGTCCGGGACCCCTCAGAATTTGCAATCACTACTGCCTGGCCACCTTCGAGAGTTGCCACACAGCTATTTGTCGTTCCAAGATCTATTCCAATTACAGGTCCACTCATTTTTTCACATCCTTTTTCAATTATTATTTCTAATATCGAATATCACATCAAGTATGCCATTATTTAGGCTCCACTCTACAATACGACCTGCTGATTCAGGAAGATTGAATTTCTTGAATGGACGCAATTGAGTTGTTTTCATTAACTGTAAAACAACCCCACCATCAATTAAATTAAGTTCTAATTCTGATTCAACAATATCTAATTGTCTCGAAAGATCTAGGGTTGCATACATTCTATCCTCATGAATATGAATATCTGCCTCAAGAAGGTCTGTGTCAACTTCATCATCATGCTCTAGCTTAGCATCCACTACAGGAGTTGGACTATTAACTTGGATATTGATACCCATGTTTTTAAATAATTCTGACATTCCATCTGGTCCATTTAACATTGATTCCATTGTTCTTCGAAACTCATTGGGATCACCATTGATGTCAATTTTCATATCTTTGTTTGACATTTGTTCAGGATTTATGCCCATTTTCTCAAATTGTTCACGAACTTGAGACATCATTTTCTGGAGTAGGGAAATGTCTATTGGCATACCCATCTGACTAAACATTTTAGCCATCTCATTGAGCATTTTCTCCTCCCATTCATCCCTATTAGTATCGTCCATAAATAACACTACTCAACTCGAGGTTGTATAGTGGGAGTTGGGTCTCCTTTATCAACCTCACGCAACTAAATCTTGACAAAAAACAAAAGATCAGATAAAATATACATTGGGGGCTTTGGGAACGGTTTCAAATCATGTTAGTTAGTCGGAGGGACTAGATGACTGATGCTGAGCATGAAATCGCTTTAGAAGATACGGATCGTATCCATGGCCGCGTTGCCTTAGTTCGTAATGTTGCTGCAGCAGTAGCTCTGTCAAATGCAGTACGTTCAACTCTCGGACCGAGAGGCCTAGACAAAATGTTAGTAAATGATGCTGGGGAAGCTACTGTGACAAATGATGGAGTGACTGTTCTTGAAACTGCAAGAGTTGAACATCCTACTGCAAATCTATTAATTGCATCTTCAAGTTCTCAAGACAAATCTGCTAGAGATGGCACTACTACTACTGTAATATTAATGGCAGAAATGCTACAAAATTCTCTAGAATTAATCAGATCTGGAATTCATCCCTCCATAATTATTAATGGATATAGAATTGCAAACAAGGAAGCACTCAAGGAATTAGATTTAATGGCACGTTTAGCAGATGATAAACAATTGAAGAGAGCGGTAGTTAGAACCTCTTTGCAGGGCAAAATAGATTCTGTACTTTCGGCTCACCTAACGGAATTAGCCTTGAATGCTGCTGAAGCCTTAATTGATGAAGAAGGCGGAAATGACCTAGAAAGATTGAGAATAAAAAGACTACAAATTTCAGGAGGCAAGGTACTAGATAGTGAACTATTACCTGCTTTAGTATTAGCTAAAACAAGAATAGATAAGAATACTTCCTCATTCTCTAATGGCGGAAAAATTGCTATATTAGATGGTGAACTCGAAAATAGAAAGTTAGAATTGGAAGCTCAAATAGAAGTTAATAGTTTGGGAGTTTTAAAAGAATTTCATGAACGTAAGAATGAGTATCTTCAGAAGATAATAGATTCTCTACAAAATTTAGAAATAGACCTTTTGATAGTTAGAGATGGTATCGCTGACGAAGCTATCTCTATGCTTTCACAAGCAGGAATAACGGCTTACAGAAGATTCGAAAGAGATGACCTAGAACGCCTCTCAAGACTGACTGGAACAAATATGATTCGTAACATCGGAAATATAAATGAAGATGACATAGGGGCTTATTCGTCTCGCTCTGAAGAGAATATTGGCTCAATTAATTATACTAAAATTGAGGGTGAATTAGGAGGAGCAATGACTATGATATTTAGAGGTTCTACGCCTGAAATTAGAGAAGAGGTGAGTAGAGTCTTTGATGATGCGTTAGGAGTTAGTCATAGATTAACCAAAGAAAATAGAATTCTTCCGGGAGGAGGGGCCACTCAAACTCACCTTGCACGGAAGTTGAGACAATTTTCAACAACACTATCGGGAAGAGAGCAGATGGCAATAGAAGCATATGCAGCAGCGTTAGAAATTGTCCCTAGAACTTTAGCCCAAAATGCAGGTTATGATCCAATTGATACTCTTTTATCCTTGTCTGCTGCTCAATCAAAGAATATGGAAAAGGGAGCATGGATTGGCATTAATGGAAAATCTGGAGAAGTAATGGATATGTATGGCGAAGGAATATTTGATCCAATTTTTGTAGCAAAACATGCAATTACTGGGGCTACTGATGCCGCGATTAGTGTTTTAAGGATTGATGATGTATTATGGGCGAAGCAGGGACCCGAGACTCCTGATTGGAGCAACCAAATCGAAGATAACTAAATTGAGCTTATTTAGTCAGATTAGCAAGCATTTCAACTACCATAGTTTCTAGTTCAAAACTAGATTCCCATCCCCAATCATTCCTTGCAATCGTACCATCTACTGAGTCAGGCCAAGAATCTGCATAACTCTGGCGTACATCTGGTTTATATCTACAAACAAAGTTGGGTATATGTCTCTTAATTTCTGCAGATAGTTCTTCAGCAGAAAATGATAAACCCGAGATATTGTATCCACAACGTGCAGAACTCATCGACCCGAGTGGTTCATTCATTAACGATATTGTTGCCCTGATAGCATCATCCATATACATCATGGGAAGGATTGTATCTGCACTAACAAAACAGTCATAAGATTCGGTGGAAGAAAGTGCGGCATGAAATATATCAACGGCATAATCTGTAGTTCCTCCACTTACAGGAGATTTCCAAGAAATTAATCCAGGATATCTAATGCCTCTAACATCAACCCCATATTTTTCCCAATAGATCATACCAAGTATCTCACAATCAACTTTAGTCATACCGTATTTAGTTGTTGGATTTAGAGGTGTCATTTGGGGGGCATGTTTAGGTGCGTCAGGACCGAAAACAGCGATAGAAGAGGGGATAAAAACACGAATCTGATGCATTCTGGCTGCTTCTAAAATATTTCTTGTACCACCTACATTAATCAATTCACAAAAATCGGGATTTTTTTCGCCCTTTGCAGAAAGAATGGCTGCTAAATGATAGATTGTTGCGATATTCTCATCTTGTACTAATTGAAAGATTTCGTCATTCAAAACATCGAGAATACTAAATGGCCCCCCCAAAATACAAGGATGGTCAGGGATTTCTCGGATATCGCTAGCCAAAACCATTTCTGAACCATACAACTCCCTAAGGCGTTCCACCAAATCAGTACCGATTTGTCCAAGGGCTCCTGTAACCAATATTCGGCCATCCGCCGACCCTGACATAAGTTAACGGGGAGGAAGGAGATACTTAGACTTAGCAAAGGTAGTTTGATGAAGGGTATCGAAGGAATGTTGATAGGCGAGATACGTTGGCTTCAAACCCCGTTGATTGAATGAAATATGTGGTTGTCACGGGTGGTGTCTTGTCAGGACTAGGGAAAGGAATAACAGCGAGCAGCATAGGCGTATTGTTAAAATCCGCTGGACTGCGCCTTAGTTCAGTAAAGATTGACCCCTATCTAAATTCTGATGCAGGCACTATGTCGCCCTTCGAACATGGAGAGGTATTCGTCCTCGATGATGGTGGCGAAGTTGATTTGGACCTTGGTAACTACGAGCGTTTTCTAGATTTGTCTCTAACTCGTGAAAATAATATCACCACAGGTAAGGTATATGCTAATGTTATCGAGAGGGAACGAAGAGGTGATTATCTTGGTAAGACTGTACAGGTTGTACCTCACATTACTAATGAAATTCAAGATTGGATCGAACGCGTAGCACATTTTCCAGCGGATGGTTCAGGTAAAACTCCTGATGCTTGTGTGATAGAACTAGGTGGAACTGTTGGCGATATTGAGAGCGCACCATTTATTGAAGCTCTCAGGCAATTTCAATTCAGAGTCGGTCAGGAGAATGTATGCTTTGTTCATGTTAGTCTAGTTCCAGTAATGGGGCCTGTCGGTGAACAAAAAACAAAACCTACTCAACACACAGTTAAGGAATTAAGAGGATTAGGAATTATCCCAGATATACTAGTTTGCCGGTCGGAGATACCTCTTGAGGAAGAAACTAGAGCAAAATTAGCAGCCTTCTGTCATGTCGACAAAGATGCAGTAGTATCTGCCCATGATGTGTCAAATCTATACCAAATCCCAATTTCCCTGTACCAACAATCAGTTCTTTCTAAGGTTGCTAAACACCTTGGATTTGAAGTACCGGAATCGATGCCAATACTTGATGATTGGAAGGATATGGCGAATAAAGTAGATACACTAACAGAAGAAATTAACATTGCTATGGTTGGTAAATATACCGGACTCTCAGACTCTTATCTGTCTGTCATCAAGGCCTTACAGCACAGTTCTTATGCAGTGGATCGAAAACTAGTAATTGACTGGATTGAATCAACCGATCTTGATCCAGTTAACAAAACCGAAAATCATGATGAAGCTTGGTCTCTCTTGAAGTCAGCTGATGGAATTCTAGTCCCTGGAGGATTCGGGGTGAGAGGCATAGAAGGTAAGATTGCTGCGGCAAACCATGCTCGTATCAATAATGTACCATATCTTGGGGTTTGCCTCGGATTACAGATTGCAACAATTGAATTTTGCCGAAATGTGCTAGGATTAGAGGGCGCTAATTCGACAGAATTTGACGAAAATACTCCGCATCCGGCGGTTGTCTTCATGCCGGAAATATCGAAAACTCACATGGGTGGAACCATGCGCTTAGGAACGAAACCAACTGCTTTCCTTGTTGATGACTGTAAGATTCGTCGACTTTACGGTGGCGTTGCCCACGTCGATGAGCGACATCGCCACCGCTACGAAGTAAATCCAGAATTGATTGAACAAATTGAGGCCGCGGGACTTATTTATGTAGGGAAGGATGAGACAGGTCAAAGATGTGAAATTATGGAACTAGATGGACACCCATACTTCGTTGGGACTCAATATCATCCCGAGTTCAAATCAAGACCAGGACGCCCCAGTCCACCATTCCTCGGACTTTTGAAGGCTGCAGTTGGGCAAAAAATTTGAATTTTGGACTTTATCCCTGCATTGAATTTAATCCACAGCAATAGGAAGAACTCTAGTCGTCCTAAATCCTTGTAATACCTTCAGATAGCGTTTCTCAGCAAACTTAGCATCGAGCTCATTATCACCGGTCTCAATACGCAATCGACGAACAGTAAGCAATTTGGCAGGGGTGCAAATCCCCAGAATATTTTCAATTCCAACTTCTCGTAGAACTGCTGGAGACAACTGTAAATTTCCGCGTCCAATCAAGAAACCTTGACCCCCCATGGGAGAAAGGAGTAAAGTCACATTTCCATTATGAGAAAATAATAAATTCAACAATTGCTCTTCGTTTAAATCGGTGCCAACCTGCTTATCGCCCACACTAGCATCAATTCCTAGAAGAGTTGGCTTCAAACCAACAATCTCTCCAATGGTACGTAGTGTCCCTCCTGATCCCCAAATAATTAGCCTACTATCTGTAATTAGTAACTCGCTTATATGATTAGCGAGACCCTCGAGTATCTCTTCTTCCCCTGTTGCTTCTACGCGCATTTTTGCACCTTGCATCCAACGAGGTGACGCAGGAGTTTTCGCTTCAGCATAAAGACGCACTACCCATTCTCCATTTCGGTATCTATCCTCATCTAAATCAAGTACTTCAGTACTAGAGATTAGTAAATCTCCATGTAACCATGCTGAAAGTACTTCTGCACCGGCCTTGGGAGAAGATGCGAAACAACCAGAATGCATTTTCACTCCACAAGGTATTCCAATAACTGGGATTTCAGATTTGCCTTGAGATTCCAATACCGAAATTATATCTCTAGTGGTGCCATCGCCCCCTGCATAAAGTAGTAAATCAATATTTGATTCGATTAAGGAAATTACTAATTCAGAAGTGTCTGATACGGTTGTGATCTTCGAAGATTGGTGTATAGTTATGAATTTACCAATCTCAACATTTTTGGGAATCCAGTCAGTACCCATTCTTCCTTGACTAGTAAACCATGTAATCTCAGATGTGTCGCGATGTAAATTTGCAAAATATTCTAATGCATCTTTAACTCTAGGTCCAGACCTATCTTCTGCACCTTGGGAACGAGCATATACAGCCTGGCCATCTGAACCTTTCAGGCCTAAGCGACCACCTAAACCAGCATCTGGATTGACCAGCAACCCGAGACGCACCATAACTACCGCAAAGGGAGTGTGTTAATATCAATAGAGCCTAAGGCTTCACCATAATGCGTATCGTTGTTGCACTAGGTGGGAATGCTCTTCTTCGACGAGGAGAGGATATGACAGCTGAAAATCAACGAAGAAATATACAGATTGCCGTAAAGGCATTGGCACCCATAATTGCAAAAAACGAATTAGTAATTAGCCATGGAAATGGCCCACAGGTAGGGCTACTTTCCCTACAATCGGCTGCTTACAAGGAAGTTGAAGAATATCCTCTCGACATACTAGGTGCTCAAACGGAAGGAATGATTGGTTACATGATTGAACAAGAACTAGGAAATCTACTACCAATAGAAGTTCCAATAGCCTCAATTTTAACAATGGTAGAAGTGGACCCTGAAGACCCTGCTTTTAGTAATCCAACAAAACCTATTGGACCCATATATACAAGAGAGGAAGCTAAGAATTTGGAAAAAGAAAAAGGTTGGGATATTAAACCAGACGGAGAATATTGGAGGAGAGTTGTGCCTTCACCAGAGCCACACAGAATATTCGAGTTGAGGCCAATACACTGGCTTTTGGAGAAAGGTACTGTAGTGATATGTGCAGGTGGTGGTGGCATTCCTACTATCTATAATAAAAAAGGAGATTTAGAAGGAGTCGAGGTAGTAATAGACAAAGATAGGGCTAGTTCTTTACTGGCTTTTGAATTAGAAGCAGATGTATTGATTATGGCTACTGACACAGATGGAGTATACCTAGATTGGGGGACTGAATTTGAAAAAATTATCTCAGAAACTACTCCTGAAGAAATTAGAATTCACAGTTTTGATGCAGGCTCAATGGGACCCAAAGTAGAAGCTGCATGCTCATTTGTTAAACGCTCTGGGCAGAGGGCAGTAATTGGTTCTTTGAAAGATATTGAAAACATGGTGAATGGTACAGCCGGCACCCAATTCCTACTGAAATAACTTTCAGGTGAGGAAAGGAATAGGCAAGGCATTCATATCATTGTGATGTCGGCGTAGTTAACGGAGGCACAGCGTATGTCAATGATTAAAGTGGAAATTACTGATGAACAAATGCATGAATATGCCTCAGGAATCACTGCTGGCGAAGTACTAGATAATGTGTATGGCAAGAGATATGGGGCAGTTGCTGCAATTGTGGATGGTATCGAAAGAGATATGGCATTTACTTTAGATTCGAATTGTAAAGTGGAGGCTATTTTAGGAGATTCAAATGAAGGTTTGTACATCCTAAGGCACTCCTGCGCGCATTTGCTTGCTCAAGCAGTTGTAGAAATGTTCCCTAATGCTAAACCGACCATTGGCCCCCCGATTGACCATGGGTTCTACTATGATTTCTATATGGATCCAATCGGAGATACCGAACTTAAAAAATTGGAAAAAAGAATGAATCAGCTTGTTCGTGCAAATACCAAGATTGAAAGAGAAGATCACGATAATGAAACCTTAAGAAAAATATTTTGTGAAAACAAATTTAAGATTGAAATAATGGATGATAAAATAGGCCAAGAGTTAGGATCTTCCGCATATAGGCAAGGAGATTTTGTTGACCTTTGTAGGGGTCCGCATGTACCTTCAACATCTCATTTAAGGTGGTTTAAGCTAACTAGTACAAGTCAAGCATATTGGCGTGCTGACAGAAATAGAGAACCATTAACTCGTATTTATGGCATGTGTTATGCAACTAAAGAAGGATTGAAAGAAAGACAAAGACAAATTGAAGAAGCTGCTAAAAGAGATCATAAAAAGATTGGAAAAGAAATGGAGCTTTACATGATTGATGAATTAATTGGTAAAGGATTACCAGTATGGTTACCCAATGGAGAAACTCTGAAATCAGAAATTGAAAAATACGCATTGGAAACTGAAAAGAATTACGGTTACCAGAGAGTAACTACACCAGTTCTTGCAAAACAAGAGTTATTCGAATGTAGTGGCCACCTCCCTCATTATGCAGAGGGGATGTATCCACCCATGGAAATGGATGACGGGATATACTATCTCAAGGCAATGAATTGCCCTATGCACCATTTAGTTTATCGAAACAAAAAGAGGTCTTACAGAGAACTTCCGTTTAGAATAGCAGAATATGGTACTGTCTATCGTAATGAAATGTCAGGGACTCTATCTGGTCTATTACGTGTTAGAATGTTATCGATGAATGATGCACATATCTATTGTACGTTAGATCAAGTTGGGCAAGAAGTTGCTAACAACATTAAAATGGTTCAAGATTACTATTCTACATTTGGATTTGAGAATTATCATTTCCGTTTGGGGTTATGGGATCCTGAAAATACTGATAAATATATCAAACAGCCAGAAAACTGGTCTTCAACACAAGATCATTTGAGAAAAATATTGGATGAATTGGAGGTACCTTATATCGAGTCAATAGGTGAAGCTGCATTTTATGGACCTAAAATAGATATTCAATTCACTACAGCCCTGGGAAGAGAAGAATCAATGTCTACAATTCAACTAGATTTTGCTGCGAAAGAACGTTTTGAGTTATCATATAAAGATGAAAATGGTGATGAAAACGGAGAAGTTTTTGTAATCCATAGAGCACCGTTATCAACCCATGAAAGGTTTGTAGCATTCCTTACCGAACACTGGGCAGGTAATTTCCCTACATGGTTAGCACCAAACCAAATACAGATAATTACAATTTCGGAAAGACAAAAAAAATATGCTGAAAAAGTAAAACAATCATTGATAGAAGTCGGCGTTAGAGTTAATGTTGATGATTCGGACAACACTATTGGGAAGAAAATAAGGACTCATCGAAAAATGAGGCCAGCATATATGATAATTCTAGGAGATGAAGAGAATGAAAAACAAACGGTTTCTATTAGGGCAAGAAATGGAGATCAATGTAATAACATACCCCTCTCAAAGTTCATTGAAGATCTAGCAATAGAAATAAACTCAAGAAGTCGGGAATTGTCACTAGTAATAATAGAAGATTGAGGAATATCATATGCAACTTCAAAATATTGTTAATATTGCAGGTTACCGTTTCGTAGATTTAGATGATCGTGATGAGTTAAGACAGCCTTTTCGCTATATTTGTGAAAAATTAAATCTAAAAGGGACAATTCTTTTGAGTGAAAATGGAATTAACTTTTTTCTTGCTGGGGAAAAAAGTTCAATAGATTCATATCTAGAATTCTTAGAATCAGATGAAAGATTCAGGGAGATACCTCTGAAAATTACTTATACTGATTACCAACCATTTCGTAGGATGCTGGTAAGGCTCAAGAAAGAAATAATCTCCCTAGGAATGGATGAAATTAGACCTGCAGAGTTAACCGGACTTAATATTAAGCCATTGGAATTTAAGCAAATCCTTGACAATAATGAAGAAGTTGTTATTTTGGATACAAGAAACGAATATGAAACTCGGATAGGTTCATTTGAAAATGCAATTGATTTGAACTTATCAACTTTCAAAGACTTCCCAGAAGCTATTCTAGGCTTACCAGAAGAATATAAAAAAAAGCAGATAGTTATGTATTGCACAGGAGGAATTCGGTGTGAGAAAGCCTCTGCAGTAATGATGAATGTAGGTTTTGAAAATGTTAAACAATTAGAAGGTGGAATATTAGGCTATTTCGAGGAAACTGATGGGTCTTATTGGAAAGGGGATTGCTTTGTATTTGACCAAAGAGTTGCTCTAGATACCGAATTAAATGAAACAGAGTATTCAATGTGCTTTGCTTGTAGGGAACCACTCACAAAACAAGAACGGAGATCTGCTGATTATGAATTGGAAGTATACTGCCCTTATTGTGTGGATAAAAATAAGAATAATTGATTATATCCTTCTTCTTAAATTTTCAATTAATTCATCCGTTCTTCCTAAAGCATCGAGTGTAGAATTGATATCGCCGTCATCTAAAAATTTCTTGCATTCTGAAAAGACCTTTTCAGTATTCAATCTCATTTCATCATTTGCCTTAATGTTAGAAGATTCAAGTTTGTTTCTTAGATTATTCCATTCACTCTCAACAAATGAGTATAATTCCAAAGCTTCTGAATAAGATTTTTCATAAGATTGGAGATCGTTAGTTAAGTCGGTTAAAAGATTTGATGCATCGACCCATTCGCCTAAATCTCCTTTATTTTCAATATCTTTTAATTGTGTGCGCAAAACATCACCAGACAATCCTTTGGGAAATCTTTCCATTAATTTCTTCTTTTGACGAAGTCCGCGTTGAACATTTTGCATTGATTCAGATGTTAACTTAATGTCTCTGATAATACTTGTTGCTAAGCCTTTAGCAAGTGATGAATCCCCTGTGATAAGGGCATTTCTTGATTCTTCGAGTCTTTCTCTAGTCAACACTGAGATACTACCGGTAACACTAGAAAGTGCTTTTTCTGCATCTTCTATAGCAATTTTAGCATCAGATGTGGTAGATTCAAGGCTATCGAAGTGCCCTGAAACTGAAGAAGCGATTTTGATAGCCTCTAACGGGTCTTCAGATTCTAAAGAGATCTTGGCCGAAGAAATGATATGCATTAAAGAGTCAACCTGTAATTCATTATTTTGATTCACTAATTTCTCCGCAGAATTAATCTCATCGAGGGCTTTTTGCCAATGAAGTATCACCATCTCAGATTTATTCTTTGAATGCCTATACATAAGTTCAGCCTCTCTCAAAGAACCATACTCGGCCTCTCTATCTCCAAGATCAAATGATTTGCGCGGACCTTCTATTCCTTTAGCTATAGACTCAGCTTTCTTGACATTAAGTAAAGTATCTTTTCTTATATCATCTAAATCTTTAGAAAGAGCTTTGATTCTTTCAGTATCTTCTTGGGCTGCAGATACTAGTTGTAAACCTCTGATTGGATCATTCCAACATTCTTCACGAGCCTTTTTCAAGAGTGAAGAAGCTTGTTCGAGTGAAATACCTTTGCTGCGTAAAAGTAAAACTTCTCCTTCTGCTTTATCTAGTGCATTAACAAATTCTTTCCGAAAACTATGATTCTCATCTTTGGAAAGAAAATCGGGTATCATTGTAATCATTATTGTAGAAATTACAATTAAATATACTAAGGTTTCAGAAGAGATTGAGTACATTAATGCTAAAGAAAAAGCTAATCCTACAATACTCGTTAAACCCCGCCATTTCTTTGAAGAATATGTTAATGAGAGGTTTTTATGCGAGACATACCAGAAGAATATTGCTAATGCAAGATACAACAAACCCGAGATTAAAGAATCATCATAATCCAAATCTGATATTGAAAGTGCTAACAAACTAGGATAAGATACATTTCCCATAACTCCTATTCGAGAACGTTGTATAGGACCATAATCAATTAGATCTATGATAACTAAAGAAGAAAGAAAAATCAATGATATTGGCCCTAAACGTGGGAGTACGTTAGGTTTGCCAAATAATGCAGATAATAACCACCATGATGCCGCGAAAATTAGTAAGAAAGTTGCTAAAAAAGCAATCTTCTCAACTCTCATTTTATGAGTGCGGATAACCTGATCTGGGTAGTCGGGTAGCAGAATCACAATTATTCACCCTACGTTATGATTCATGAATTCTACGAAAGTATGTTTCAACTCAAGGCCTTTGTGAGTTTACACCCCAAAGACGATTTGCAACAATTACGATAAAGGATAAAAGAATGAACACTAATAATACGGTTTGGATTGGTGCTTGCCAATACGGTTCAACTATTAGGTCTGAATTAATTTCAAGGATATCGCTTTGATTAGCACTTTCACTACTCCATTGAAAATAGGTTTCAATTGGTTGGGAACCTGTTAATTCGAAACTGAGTTCAGCACTAAAAATTCCAGGGCCATTTGAGTTAGCTGCAGGGACACCAATGAATGGACCGCATTGATCATTGACACAAAATTGTCCTGATGCGGGAGATGCACCGTTATTTTGCATAGATGCAAGGAATAAAACAGTATTACCTTCAACTAATTTACCTTGGTGGCTGGAAGATACGGTTTCAAGATCAATTCCAAGACTGGGAGATACAGCCAAACCAAAAGCAAGATTCTTGTGATTCCCGGAAGAATCATAGGAATCAATACTGAATATATGAGTTCCTGTGTTAAATGGCCCGAGGATTTTCTTATCAATTAATTCCATAGATACATTTTCAACTATTATTTCACTATCAATTGCCAAAGACCAGGAGGTGTCTTCAATAGCATCTAAATCATCAAAAGATTGTTGTAAAGAAATAATAACTGAATCGCCGTTTCTTGCAAGATTACTGGAAGATATGGACATATTATTGATAATTAAATCTGGTACTATGGTCGGACCACTCCCATCTAATACCAATATTTTCCATTCTCGAGTCAGAGTATTGCCTGCATTATCTGATACTGATAAGTTGATAGACCAAGATGTAAGATCTTTAGAAGAGTGCCTTTCTGAAAGATTCAAATGCATACCGTTAACATCTTCATTTTGATAAAATATATCTGAGAAATCTAGATTGTTCTTATTATTATGTAAGTAAGTGGGGGTTTTATTAGAAATTATCGTTATATCGGTTGGTAATTGGGAATTTGTATCGTTCGCTGAAATACTGAATGAAACGTAACTATCGGACCTAATGCTAAACAGATCCGCATTAGAATCTAAAAAGATAGTCTCGCCAAATTCGTTTTCATACGAGATTACAGAGTTCCATGTGGGAAAAATTGCATCTATTGCCACATTTTCATACCAAGTACTTGTTGAGTTAAACCAATCTTTACAATGCATAACAACGCTTGCAACATGGCCATCGGAAAAATCATAATCCCCGGCTATGAAATCAAAGGATGCTCCGAAATGTGTTTTAACAACGGTGCCATTATTAGATAATGTCCACCACTGTTGATTATCATCTAAGTAACTATCCTCGCAAACGCCATTATAATTTGTTGAAGAATTTAAAGTAAGCATTGAACCAGATGAAAGCCTATGGCCCAAAGCACTGGGCACCTGATTTGGAGAAATCGTAACTCGGATATTACTAGCAACATTTGCTTCGCCACGATTAACAGAAAAATCCCCAGGATTTCCTTCGAACACCTCTTCCATGGCACTATAGGTATACTCCCAACCAGAAGGAAGAACAACATGAAGTGGGACTTCTTCGATTAAAGAACCCACTCGCGGAAAATCTAAAATTCGCGTAATTCTATTATCGACTTGCCCAATCAAATTGGCAGATTCATTCCAGCCCCATACAGTATTATTTAGTTCAATTGAGCCTAAGGTAACAGGGTATGTGACCAAACTAATACCTTCGGAGGCATATAACGAATTATAATCAAATATACAGCAACCTCCAACTTCGGAATCTGTCCAGTTTCTTTCTTGACGGAATAAATCATCAAATGCATTCGATTCGTCAGAATCAATTGACCCGTCGGAATTACCTAAATGGATGTCAATTTGGGCCCTAAGACCTAAGTCCTGATCATCAAGAAGATCGGTTCCAATTTGATCAGAAAGTGTAACCGACGATTCCCAAGTAGAATTAAATTGAGAATTAATGACGATATCATCAAGAATAATAAACTTAGAATATCCTGTAATTGAAGGCATGAAATTATATTCATCAGTTTCATCATCACTAGAGGCATTCGCAGATACACTCAAGGTACTTATTAAAATAAGAAAGATCAAAAAGAAAGAACTTTGCTTTGTATACATCATCTCACCTTTGATAATCATCATGAATTATGGATGAACCCCTATTATCAATATTCAAAGGAATCAAGCTATGATCAGATGAAAATTCTAACTCTAATTTATGGCGAGTATCAGCATCTCCGTGAACTAAGAAGAATCCACCACCTCCTGCTCCGAGTAGTTTAGCACCGGTTGCGCCAGTGGAAATTATTCTGCCATACATTTGATCAAGAAAATCATTACTTACCGAGGAAGATATTGCTCTTTTCATACTCCATGCTTCATTAAGGAGCGCACCAAGTTTCGACAGTTCGCCAGAATTAAGGTAATTCTTAGCTTCATCAGCCTGTTCCCTCATTCTTATGAGATTGTCAATAGCAGATTTACCCTCAATTTCGGAATTTAAAAGAATAGATGATGCGGAACGACTCTGTCCAGTAAATATTAGAGTAAACTCATCTGATATTCTCGACTGGATATGTTCTGGAATATCGATCGGTTCAACTAGAACTTCTCCATTTTTACAAAATTTAATTGTATTTATTCCACCGTAAGAGGCGGCATATTGATCTTGTCGGCCTATTGGTTGGCCAAGTATATCGATCTCGATTTGACATGCTTCAGATGCTAATTGAGATGCTGATACTGATCTGCCTGCAAAGCAATGTAACGCATTAAGTAAACCTACAGTAACTGCTGAAGATGATCCTAAGCCAGTCCCTCTAGACGGAATGTCGGCAATTGTAGTTATTTCTACGCCCGAAGTTACACCTGTCATGCGCATTGATTCACGTACTAATTCATGCTCAAGTTCTTCAAAATTATCAACTACTTCTAGTTTTGAGTAAGATACTCGGATTCGATTATCAAAGCGTTGATTAACGGTAACATGTATATACCTATTAAGGGCAAGTGAAGTGACCATTCCTCCATTTTCAGATGTGTGAGAAAACCAATCTGCATCAGTTCCTCCGCCACAGAAAGAGACTCGAACTGGTGTCCGACTGATTATCATCATACATAGGGGATTATTCATCACTCATCAAGACAGCGGAATACGGTCATCAAAGGTTACGCTTCAAGGGCAATGCATATGACCAACATATCCCACGACAGAATGAGGAAACAGTATGGGCGACCTTATCACGATGGATGATCTTACCAAAGAAGAGATACTACAGATCCTTGATGAGGCAAATACTCTGTTACCAGTAGCTAGAGGTGAGATATACTTGCCTTTACTTCAAGGTAAGGTCTTAGGCAACCTTTTCTTTGAAAATTCAACACGCACAAGAATGTCATTTGAAACCGCAATGAAGAGACTGGGGGGGGAGGTTGTGAATCTTAGTTCAATTGGGTCATCTGTTGCGAAAGGAGAGACTTTGTATGACACCATGCAAATGGTTGAGGGTTATTCTGATATTGCTGTAATAAGACACCCCAATCAAGGAGCTGCACAATATAGCGCGGATTCAGTAAATATTCCGATTCTAAATGCAGGAGATGGTGCAGGTAATCATCCAACTCAAACCATGCTTGATTTATTCACTATACGTGAAGCTCATGGTAATTTAGAGGGGTTAAATGTAATGATGGTGGGCGATCTTAGGTATGGTAGAACTACGCACAGTTTATCTCACGCACTTGTGAGATTTGGAGCGAGACTAACGTTAGTATCGCCAGATTCACTAAGGATGCCGACAGAAATCGTTTCAGATTTAAAAAGTCAGGGTGCAGATATTAATGAAACAGAGGAAATGGCAGAATCGATTAGTTCAGCGGATGTAATTTATATGACAAGGATACAGAAAGAACGATTTCCTGATGAAGATGAATATAACAAAGTTGCAGGAACCTACAAATTGGCTGTAAATGACCTCACAGAAGCTAAATCAGGATTGATTGTAATGCACCCATTACCAAGAGTAAATGAATTAAACACAAATGTCGATTCAACAAAACATGCAAGGTATTTCCAGCAAGCATTCAATGGCGTTCCTACAAGAATGGCTTTGTTGTGCAGAGGATTGGGAGTCAAGGTTCCAAAGAAGGTGAAATAATGAGTGAAATGAGGCGCGTTACAGCAATATGCAATGGTACCGCTATTGACCATATACCTTCAGGTCACGCGTTACAAGTTCTGAAAATGCTAAGACTAGATGTTGGGAGATCTAATCCAATATCAATGGTTATGAATGTACCAAGTGGAAAAATGGGAAGGAAGGATGTTCTAAAGATTGAAGATCGAGAGTTAAATCAAGAGGAGTTAGATCGTTTGGCATTAATTGCTCCAAAAGCTTCAGTAGCAATAATTAGAAATTACAGCGTGGCAGAAAAAAGAACTATCGAACTTGGTTCGGAACTAATAAATATTGTAAAATGTTCATTTTCTAATTGTATTACTCAAAATAATCGTGAACCTTTGCCGCATAAATTAAAAATTATCTCTTCGGAACCTATGGAAATTCGCTGCTCGTACTGCGGTAGAAATCAAGATGTAGAACAAATTGTGGATTTTATTATCTAATTTCTTCTAGCCAATGTTTCATTGTACAAGCTTGGCATGTTTGACGGCTGGTTACCTCTCCACACTCGTCGCAGTATTTTATCTCGGATTTAGTTGGATTAACTTCTCGGTAAAGTTTCCGAATTTGATCCAAAGAATGTAAAAGACCGTGTCTGGAGCCTGGAGTTATAGTTTCCATATCTGCAATAATACCGCGGCTTAATTGCCGCATTGCCCCGGGTGCATGTGGGCAGTCACCATGATGTATGGGTAAACCCGCATAAATTGCGTGAGCATGAATTTCTTGCTCGGGTATCCAACGTAATGGAACAACTCTAGGTGCAAGCCCTTCAATTGGATTATCAGTATGAGGTGCTAATCTTACTGACCTCTCAATATTCCCTTTTTGAAAATTCATAATTATTGACTGGGCCATATCATCTAAATTATGCCCCAAAGCCATTATATCGGCATTCACTTTTTTTGCTAAAGCATTTATTCCTTGTCTTCTAAATACTCCACAATAAGAGCAGGGCATCATCCCCTTGGCATCAGGATTATTTTCTCCTATGATTGGCA